>Ga0325400_1008002_pt1 | contig 10125 bp, 5 predicted proteins | sample PopdelMetagenome_2_FD_205662 | JGI IMG/M metagenome (GOLD analysis project Ga0325400, IMG submission 205662) | Populus deltoides microbial communities from Bellville, Georgia, United States - Xylem-PdKOR-R1 | ecosystem: Host-associated > Plants > Phyllosphere > Stem > Wood/Secondary xylem...
TGTGTGTGTGTGTGTGTGTGTGTGTGTACATTATCAAGTTTTTATTGGTATATCTTCACCCAAAAAAACACTAGATTAAGAAAGATTTACGAGTGTATTTTTTCAGGAAAACAAGCACGTTCTAGTGAAGGCACGTTGGGTATGGTGCTAGCCAGATCAAGACATGATTGGGCTTGGTAGTGTGCCAATCCTTGAGAACATTGGGTCTAGCACTAGTCAGACTCAGTCGCGATTGGACTTGGCAGTGTGCTAAGCCCTGGGCATGTTGGGTCAGACGCTAGCCAAACCCAGACACGATTGTGATAGGTAGTGTGCCAGGCCCAGGGCACGCCCAAGAGAATGATCATCCTTTCTTGGCACATCTAATGGAATGAGGTAATGTGGGTCTGGAGAACATGTTAAACCCAAGGTATTTAAACTTGGCATTTAGTCAAGTCTAAGGTAACATGGGTCAACATGTCAAACCCAAAACATATGGACTTGGCAGTCCTTCAAGTCCAAGGTAACATGAATATGACAAACATGTCAAACCCAAGGTACTTGGACTTGGCAGTCAGTCAAGTTTAAGATAGCGTGGGTGTAACGAACATGTCAGAATCAAGGTACTTAAACTTGGTTATTCGCTAGGTCCAAGGTAATGTGGGTCTGGCAAACATGTCAGATCCAAAGCCCGTGGACTTGGTAGTTAGCCAGGTTCAAGGGAATGTGCATCCTCCCATGGGCAATTCTAAGAGAATGACCATCCTCCCTTGACATACCCAATGGAATCTGGGTCTGGCAAACATGTCAAATCCAAAGCCCGTGGACTTGGTAGTTAGCTAGGTTCAAAGGAATGTGCATCCTCCCTTGAACAAGTCTAAGAGAATGATCATCCTCCCTTGACATACCCAAAGGAATGAACATCCTCTCGTGAGCATCCTCTTTAGAGCACGCCCAAGGAAATGATCATCCTCTCTTGGGTCTAACTTAGAAGAAGAACTCAGTCTCCATAATTTAGTTACATTTGACTTCTTGGACCCTAATTTTCCTACACTTTTTAGGTGTGTAAAAGTCCTCTAAGGACACATCATATTCCCATCAAACATTAATGTAGATGTAAGGAATATTTATCTCTCATTAAATGCTATTAGAATAAAATTACACTCCAGACCCTCCTCTTCACAAAAAGACAAAACTTATTAGCTATAAATACACCATGAGACTTTAAGGACAAAGGTTCACAATTTTCATTTTCTATTGCATATATATTTTCAGGTTATCTCTCTCTAGAATATTATTGTATTTTCTCTCTCTTAAAAGATACTTATTTAAGTATCGGAGAGTCCCACCTCTACTAAAGGAGATCTTTTGTAAGTACCAGCTACAAGCCACATTGGCTTACAAAGTGCTAAATACAAGTTATCAATCATCTTAGCTAGAGAGAATAAATGAGATTGTTAGAATCAATTGATTAACTGATTATCCAATCTAAAAACCCTATTCCTAAACTATTTTGATTTTTAGGACTTCATCATATAAAAACAGTATGGCTTTAAGTTTTTTACAAGAATTCCATATAATTTTCAATCATGTGCTATTATATCTTTTCTGCATCTTTCATCATAATGATCCAAATCTCTTGAACACGCGGTCAAGCAACCCACACTTTAAGACACCAATTCCCGAAAAGCCAAGTAAATTAGGTTTTATGAGAGTGTGACACAAAAATTACTTGTACCTAGACACCAGCACTATTGGAAACGGAAATCCCCACCCAACGAATATTAATTCGCGAATGAGAAGTATAAAGATGACGCCACGAAGTCAGTTGTTCTTCGATAAATCGTTTAGAGAACCAAGAAAGGGAGATTGTCCCACCAGTACACAACAAGTGTGGCAAATAAGAAGTTTTATTAATCTGAATTGTCTAACCTTACATGTTTGGTTATATCTTTATTTATACTAACTCTAGACTGAAACAAACCCTAATAGACCTCTTATGTGGACTTATATGATGCTCACGTACAATTAAACCCAAATAATATAAATAAACCCTAAACTAAGAAGAAAATAATAATAACAATAATAAAACCAAATTTAATATCATAAATATGATAAAATCAGATTTTTTGCCCTTTAGAAGCCTTATATAAGTTAGGAGAATCAAATTTGAAGTTGTCTCCTCTTAAGTTTTCTTGTTTGTAAAATATTCTTAGCTGACTTGAAAACTTATTTAATGATAGATTGCTACTATAATAATGATAGAATAATTGTTTTCATACACCATAAGGATTCCATATTAATATGGAGTCCATACCACACATGAAAACTATATTGTTGCCCATTAAATATCCTTGCAAGACTAGAAAAATTTCAAAATCAGTTGTCACATCCTTCAAGAAAAAGAATCCTAACCAAATAGAAAGTCCACAAGTCAAAATGAAATAAATAACAAAATTCATACAGCCTTTGTTAACCAATATTGTGATGTCTTTTTGAACTTTGATTGACCTGAAATTTTGACTCAAGATAGGAAAACATGTCAGGAGACTTCAAATAAACTTTTAACCCGATCCAACGATTAGATTGGAAATTATAATTGTTGCCGTGAAACTAAACAGTTGCGCATTTTATGTCAGAATCCTAAAATAACTGTTTTTTTTTTTTGCTCGGATAGCATCAGTATGGCATTAAGTTTTTTACAAGAATTCCATGTAATTTTCAATCCTGTATTACTGTATGTTTTCTGCATCTTTTATCATGCATGATATCTCATTCCTTTTGCTTTGCTAATTTTATATCTAAAATTTGTGATATCCAGCCTCAAAGCTCGATCATAATGGATATCTGTGGAGACCACGCGCAAACGGGATAATGTTGTAAATACAGTGCTGGACAATGTCGATTTCAAACCCTCTACTCATTGGCATTTTATATTCGCATACCATGGCAAGACATCATGCAGTGCTGCGAGCAATCTTATGGCGTCAAAATCCCATTTTTATCTAAATACTCTCTTGTTTCTTTTATTATCTGTCTTATGTTTAAAGTCATCTTCGTGGAGTTTATTAGACACAGAAAGAGACTACAGCAGGTGGGTGTCATGGAATGTTAATAATCACCAAAAGAGGGCCATGTTGATGGCAAAGTCTACCGTTCAGACCCCAGGCGCTGATGGAAAATTAGTTCTCGACGGCAAGCTAAGGCAAGCTGAGATGAACAGTGTCAGGGTGACTGTAAGCCAAGACGGGACTGGAGATTTTAAGACCATAACAGAAGCTATCAATAGCATTCCACCATACAACACCAGAAGGGTTATAATTGCAATCAAACCTGGTGTGTATAGGTACGTTTTCAATCCACTAAATGTCAAAGCTGCACATCACATTAATACAGGATTAATTGTCTCTACTCATGAAGATACTAACTTGATGTGACGATTATTCCAGGGAAAAGATTTTTATCCCTAGAACGTTGCCCTTTGTTACATTTCTAGGCGACTCGAGTGAGCCACCAACTATTACTGGCAATGACACTGCCTCGGTTTCAGGAAAAGATGGGAAGCCATTGAGAACATATCAAAGTGCAACTGTTGCCGTAGATGCTAATTATTTTGTTGCCATCAGCATGAAATTTGAGGTAAGAGCTAAAAGTCATGATCAAAACAGGGCTTGATTAAAGACCAGGTTTTAAGCGCCTTTTTTGGCAAGTTTCCTATAATTGTGTGGATAATGACTTTGTTTCTTAATATTCTCTCTCGTTTTTTCCCTCGACATTTGGATGAAATATTAATAATATAAAGTAGAAGTATAGGTTTTTTTTTTTTTTTTTTTTGTTAAGGCAACTCATGCCTTCTATAAAACTGGATCTGCTCGGCAATTCAGCAGCCTAGCTAGCGCTTCACACGTATGAAATGACAATGTTGGTCGTCACAAAGATTCCATTGTTGCTCGAAAACTCCAAAATTCCCGACACAAACTAGTGTCTATTCACGGGACTGCAAAACTGGGCTCGAATAAAACCAGGAGCAATTATAAATTAAATTGCAAATCCTTTGATGATGATATTGTCCATTGTCCTTGATAAATTCCCTGTTTTACATCATGATGAGCTCACACTCAGAGGAGTGTATATACGTCCAGGTTTCATAGGAAGACCGAACAAGAAGCAACAGAGTTAAATTATGGAACTGGATTGCAATTAATTAATACAAAAGAAATCTCTGTGAATTGATGCAGAACACAGCTCCACATGTGATTGGAACCAAGCAAGGGCAAGCCGTAGCACTTCGTATATCAGGGACCAAGGCGGCATTTTATAACTGTAGCTTTTATGGAGATCAAGACACTCTATATGACCACAAGGGTCTTCACTATTTCAATAATTGCTTCATTCAAGGCTCGGTTGATTTTATTTTCGGCTCTGGCAGGTCCTTTTACGAGGTTAGTCTACGTCCCTATTGTTAGTTCTTATTACGGTCCGGCTCGCGAGTGTCAAGAATATTTGTTGAAGGGTATATAATTGCCTGCTTCTGACTAATAAACTTATTGTTAAGGGTCCATTGGAGGCCCATGGAATCTGAAGATGTACAGTGGGGATTGTTATAGGACTGTCTTCCCTTGATTCTTTCCATTTCTTTGATTTTTATCTGCTAAGCTAGTAGTTCTGATTTGTGCCCTCCTAACAGCTAATTAGGCACGTAAAATATTATGTGCAGAATTGCCATTTGAATTCCATTGCCAAGAAAGTGGCATCCCTGACTGCTCAAAAGCGCAGCAATTCGTCTTTGGCAAGTGGGTTTTCCTTCAAGGATTCTACAATAACCGGGAGTGGTTTGATTTACCTCGGCAGAGCTTGGGGTGATTATTCCAGAGTTATTTTCTCTTACACTTTCATGGACAAAATAATTCTTCCTCAAGGCTGGAACGACTGGGGTGACCAGCGACGCGATTCGTAAGTTAATATAATCAATCATCTGTACAAATTTATTAGTTTTATAATTATCACTTTTTGGTATTAAAAAAAAAAAAGAGATATTCAACCTAGAAATCTAAATTATTAGATGATATTCCGGTATATTCTCCTATTATATTCACTTTCATGTAAGATTTAAATCAAGAAAATCAAATATTAATTATAGAGTACCTTGTTGTTCCGATAATGTTTGGCAGGAGAGTGTATTATGGAGAATACAAGTGTACTGGACCTGGAGCCAACCTGACCGGACGCGTGGTATGGGCTCGTGTTTTGACAGATGAAGAGGCTCGGCCTTTTATCGGAACTTACTATGTCGAAGGGGATACCTGGCTCATTAGCCCTTAAAATTTGAGTTCTCCTGCCTTTAAGTCACTCATGCATCCAAGGGCCAATATATAATGTCCTTAAAAGTGCTGCTAGTAATGTTCGATGGTGCTGCTCTTCGCGAAGGCCAATCAAGATGAAAATTAAATCTCTCTGCCTTTCCTTTTAACATAATAAATTCAAGTGGATAATTAAGATCTTGATTGAATTGGTGTGTGTTTTAAGCACTTTCATTCATGTATGTTAATGAAAGTTACCTTGTATTGTTGTTCCGAGGAGCAGCGAGGGGAAATTAGAAAACAATATGATTTATTCTTAATTAAAAAGATTTAACAAATACGTCCTTGATGGTATGTAGAAAACAATATGATTTGTAATTGTGATATAGATGTATAGTAAAATGTAAGTAGTATGCATGTATAGATGGTATGTATTTAATTATTTCACTTGTATAACCCAAAGAAAAAAACTATTTGATGTGCGATTGCATATCTATACATTTGAAATATTAGAATCTAGGGAAAGACAACTTATCAATGCTCCAAATCAAGTCCAAATGCAAGATTCAGAGATCTTCCAGCTGTGGACGCTCTTATCGTCTTCACTCTCACGGTTATGCTGACCAGTGCCAAACCTGGTTTCAGTCCCTTGTTCTCTCCTGCTGTGGCCGGTCTTGCCGTTTGATTCTTTCATTTCCTCTGGAAAAACATCATCCTGGTACTGGCATCTCACTAGAGCTTTCAGCAACAACGCTAATGAAGCCATGTTTGCCCTAACAAGCCTAGGACAGGAGCAGAAACACGGCACGAAGCAGCTCTCTAGCTAGATTATCACCACTATATATCCTCTCTTTATAACTTATTATAAACATCAGTTCAACTACCCTTTTGAACTATGATCAACTTCACAACAAGAATGTTGTGCGTGTCTTTACGTGCTCACATGTACATGCATAAAGATTAATTAATCAATTATAGTTAATTGCACAGCTTCTTCATGCAAGCTTGAACGCATTTTTCCGCAGAAAAAATATTTGAGACATGAAATCGATCTATCCATGCGCAGTTCGTGCCATGTAAGTTTTGTGAGGGTGGCGGCCATCTAACCCCTCTAAACGAGTCAAAGGGGGAGTTGGGCAACCTCAAGACTACTTAAATCCAACAGAAGGAGAGAACCATAACGTGTTTCATCAACTTTAATCTGCTTGTCCAATACAAAATGTCAACATCAACATAAACATCGATGTCGATATTGGTGTGATAACCCAGTCAACTTGTTTTAACAAGCAGTGTTCATCACTCATTTTTAATTTGACCCAAAAGAGGCACTTGGCTAGATAGAACAGGTTGTTTCTGAATTCCGATTGGCATCCGTAATTAATCCCGTACCTAAAAACTAAAATTTGAAATAAACCAGAAGCGGCGTCGTCGTCGTCGTCTTGTGACTAATTTGTCGATTGATATGTATGATCTTACAAAGTGGTTAACTTATTTGGCTGTTTAGAAAGTACTTTTTATGGGAAATTAACAAAGAATGCAAATTAAGGAAAGCCCCCTAGAAGTCACTATCTATTTCGTACCTAACGTTATTCGTAGGGCCAATCTCAACAAGGCACAGTCTGGTTGATCGAACTACCATGAATTCTTTCTGTCATGGTTGGTGAGATTGAAAGCAGGGCGTGCCACCCTCATCCCATCAAGTAAGAAAACTTGTTGTCTAAAAACTAGTGTGTAATATGTGAGTTGAGTTGGAAAGCATATCTGAAATTTCTAGAGATGTCTAAAAGTGTAGCAGTTAATAATTTTTTTTATTTTTAAAAAATTATATTTTATATTAACACATTAAAATATCTCAAAACAACAACAAAAAAATATATAAAATGTAAAAAAAATAATATTTTTTAAAAACATTTTTAAAATATAAAAACAACAATATACTTCCACCTATTAATTTAATAAGTACATATAAAAGTGTCTGCATCAAGTTGGCCAAAATATTATTTTTCACCAGTGCTCCCCTTCTAAGCCGCAACATTAGACCAGGCAGGCATCATAGCGAGTGAAGAATTAAATTACCTCAATCAATATATATATATATATATATAACACATATTACATCCAATTTAAAGCTTGCCGGCCCGGTATTGCAATCTGAAAAATTGAGACACCACTTCAACAGTCACAAAGTTTGCTAAACGAAAACATCAAGTCATGTTCTTATATTATCCTTTGAAAAATAGAACCAAGCTTATTTAGGGATTGCATTTTTATAATAAAACAGGTTCAAATCCTAATAACTAATATTTATTATATTATTATGTACTGAAAGAGGACTGTCCTCGTTCTATAATCCACAGTTCTTTGAATTCTCTCAATGAATAAAAAATATGTTACACTTTGGATCGATATAATTAATCCAAAGTTATTTAAATTCTCTCAATAAATAAAAAAAATATTACATTGATATAATTCATAACTAGCCTTTTTTTTCATTTTTCTCTAACATAAACTTCTCATCATATCCCAAAAAATCTAAATAACTTAGCAGTAAAATTTATATATTAAATAATTAGTTAATTTTTTAGTTTTAATAATCTAATCAGATGGGTGACTTGTAATTTGTACCTGGTGTCTGGTAGGTCAAGGTGATTAATAGCTGATATTTTTAAAAGATTTTTTTGTATATTTTGAGACTCTCTGGTACTTAAATATATTTTTAAAGAGATAAAATATAATGATATTTTATAAAAATAAAATTTAAATATATATATATATTAAAAATATTGAGAATGTAGAAATCTCATGTGAAAAAAAATTTTATGGGATTTTTATAAAAAAAAATAATATAGGATTACACGAGAATTGAGACAACATTTTCATTTTTCACTTAAACAAAGAAATTGTAGTCAATTCCCATTTAACCGCTTAAACTAATATCAGTTAAATAGCATATGTGTTTTTGTCTCTCTAATTAATAACTTAGGACTAGAACATTATTATTATTTTTTTTTTAGATTAGAGAGTACATACAAAGAGTAAGGTTATATAGAGAGAGGGAGATTGAAAGCACTAATAATTGTATTAAGGAAAGAGCTAGCGATTAGCGAGAAGTAAATTATAAAGATATTAAATGTCCTATTTTTCATGTTAATTTTTAGAAGATAAACTTTTGAAAATCACTAACTCAATAATTGATCACGTCAATATTAACTCCTACTCTACACAAACAGTTTGTTTACACGATTGCAGTAGCTTTTAAAACAAATCATGTAAATAATATATTTGATAATATTAAAACTCAAATTATTGTGTATTTAGAGCCCGCTGAAACCATCGGTTCGTCAAAAGCAGCTCTCAGCTGCTTCTCACGCGGCCACATCTATGTCAGGTGAATTAATTCACCTGGATACTATTCACATGAACAATGTCTCAACTGTTCATTAGACCGCATCTGACCCGGTAAAAAAAATTCTAATTATGTTTTACTCAAAAAACTAGTGTTTAATATTATTCAATAACACTACATAAATTAGAAGGACATCGCATGATGACGTAACATTTGCAGAACTTGATCGCAATTCTAATTTTGTTTCTGATGATATTTTACCTGATTTTATTGCACGCTCAAAATACCATGAAAACTATAATTCTTATCGGCTAAATTTCATACGCGATGAAATTATAGATAAGTTAATGGAATAATAAAAAAATATTTGATATAAAGTATTATTTATTTAATGATGTAATAGTTGTAGTTAAATCTACAGTATTTAAATTAAAAATCATCAATATTAATATATATCTTTTTTAGTTATTTTATAACCTCAATTTGAAAAGTATTTTTAATCAAACACATTAAACTACTTTTTATTCAACCTCAATTTCAATCACAGTTTTAACCAAACATATACAAATATACCAAACTAACCTCAACTAAAAGTACTTTTTATAAAATAATTTTTTTAAACCACAACCACAAAAGTTACCACAATACCAAACACACAAACGCATAGGCAAAGTAGCTTTTCCCATATATATATATATATATATTTTTTACATTAAACTACTATTTTTTTTTTGCTTTTTTTTCCAAAATTATCAAACATGTACATCTTAGCATGTATCAATCCCCTACTCCCGTGTGTTCTGCTTCGCCTGAGCATGAACCCCTCATGTTCAAAGATGCTTCTCGGCATTCAGCATGGTAACAAACTATGCAAGATGAAATTCGGGCTTTGCACTCTAATGGTACGTGGACTCTAGTTCCTTATTGCTCCTCTATAAATGTTATTGGTAGTCGTTGGGTCTATAAAATCAAGTGGTGAGCAGATGGTAGTGTTGACATGTATAAAGTTCGTCTTGTTGCTAGAGGGTTCACTCAACAAGAAGGAATGGACTACCTCGAGACTTTCAGTTCGGTTGTCAAGCTTGCAACTGTGCGGTTAATACTTACTATTGTTGTAACCCGCGGGTGGTTTATTCATCAACTAGATGTTCACAATGCCTTCTTCAATGGAATTCTTCAAGAAGAGGTCTATATGGAGCAACCACCTGGTTTCTCTCATCCTACTCTATCATCTCATGTTAGTCGTCTTCACAAGTCTATTTATAATTTAAAACAGGCTCCTTGGGCGTGGTATACCAGACTCGGTGATTATCTTTGTTCTCTTAGTTTTCGTGCCTCTAATGCTGATACTTCTCTGCTTATTTACTCTGTTGGCCATGATCTTATTTACTTGTGTATGTGGATGACCTTTTTCTAACTAGGAACTATTCAACTCTGTTATGCCACTTGATTACCTTACTGAATTCAAAATTCAAAATTCAAAACTAGGATTTAGGCTCT
>Ga0325400_1008003_pt1 | contig 10125 bp, 7 predicted proteins | sample PopdelMetagenome_2_FD_205662 | JGI IMG/M metagenome (GOLD analysis project Ga0325400, IMG submission 205662) | Populus deltoides microbial communities from Bellville, Georgia, United States - Xylem-PdKOR-R1 | ecosystem: Host-associated > Plants > Phyllosphere > Stem > Wood/Secondary xylem...
CTGGGTATCACGGCGGCCACCTACGCCAGTTCCGATTCCGCCCTGACGGCTCTGACGACGGCTTTCTGCATTGACTTTATGAATGTCGAACGGCGGCCCGAGCGGGAACGTAGCCGCATCAAGCACTGGGTACATATCGGCTTTTCGCTGCTTTTTTATCTAGTTATCATTGCTTTCAACCGCCTGAATAGCAAAGAGGTAATCACCGCAACGTTCGACATTGCCGGCTACACGTACGGACCTCTGCTGGGTCTCTTTGCGTTCGGGCTGTTTTCGAAGCGGGGCGTCCGGGATGGCTGGGTGCCATTTATCTGCGTGGCATCACCGTTTTTAACCTTGTACATCAATAACCATTCGGCGGACTGGTTTAACGGGTATAAATTCGGCTTTGAACGCCTGATTCTGAATGGGTTAATTACCTATCTGGGGCTGTGGGCGGTGTCGCAGAAAAAGACCGTAGCCGAGCCGGTAACGGCCTGATAAAAAAAGTAAATCCTGAGTAATTTTTATTATTTAATAAAATAAGTAAATTTGAAATTACTTAGGTAATGTTGTGCGAATGGGATGAAGCGTTTACTCTCCACCGGCTTGCTACTATTGCTCCTCTACCACACCCTGGGATACGTTTTCGTGTTCCTCAGTGTACGGTGGCAGGAACAGCATGAGCTGTCCGAACGGCTGCGGGTTTACTCGTCGACGGACAGCATGGTGGAGTTTCACGTTCCGCTGCAGGAACACCCCGACGAGGCTACGCTGACCCAGCATCCCAACGAAGGGTTTTCATACCGGGGTAAATACTTCGAAATCGTGCACCTCGAAGTGTCCGGCGACACCCTGCACATCACGGGCTACGAAAGTAGCCGCCCCGCGCTCTGGCAGCCGGATTTGCTGTCGTTCGTGAAAAAACAGTTCACCGGTTCGTCGGAAACCAGTAAAAAAGCTTCCCAACTGCTTAAGCTCCTGCTGAAAGAATACTGCCGTCCGGAGCGCATCAACAACACCCAGCTTCTTTGTTTCAACTGGCACGAAGCCCGTACCGGTTTCTATTACTTGCTGCCCGTTACATCCTGGGCGCTGAGTCTGCCGTCACCCCCTCCCGAATTAGGCTGATTGATTTGTCTTCTGGTAAATCGCGCGTTCTATTAAGTCCTGCGTATGCTTTGGCGTATACCTGCCAGAAACGAGATGTATTTTATTGACCTCTTATCAATCACCTATGAAATCCTTTTTATTCGGGCTGATCATCCTGTTGGTTGTCGGCGCGCCATCGGTTCAGGCCCAGACCCTTACCGACGGAATATACATGTCCAGAAATCAGTTTTGCGGGGGTATCGGTTACTCACAGGACAGCTGGACGTATTACTGGGAAGGCGGTTTTCACCGTCAGAATTACAACCTGGGAACGGTCAGCACCCAGATGATTACGCCAATGGCCGCGTATGGCTTGAGCCGACGGCTGAATATCATTGGTATGCTGCCCTACGTCCGCACGAACGCAACGGCCGGAACGCTACGGGGAATGCAGGGTTTTCAGGACGCGACCGTGGCCCTGAAGTACCGCCCGTTGTCGATTCGCACGGCTGGTCAGGCTTTTGACTGGTCGATAGTGGGAGCGGTGTCGATGCCATCCACCAATTACGTAGCGGACTTTCTGCCCCTCTCGATTGGAATGCAGTCAAAAACAGCGCAGATCCGCACTATTCTTCACTACCGGACCCGTCCGGGCTGGTTCGTTACCGGACAGGCGGGCTACATCGCACGCGGCAACGTCAAGCTGGACCGCGAGGCTTACTACACGGATCGGCTTTACCGGACCAACGAAGTTGACATGCCGAACGTGGCCGATTTTACGGGCCGATTGGGTTATCTGCAACCGCACCTGATTCTGGAAGGCTTCTTTGAGCAGATGAACACGCTCGGCGGAACGGACATCCGGAAGAACGACATGCCGTTCGTTTCCAACCGCATGGTTTTCTCCAAAGCGGGCGTGATGGCAACCCTTCGTCCGAAATCCTGGCGGGGTATTAGCCTGACGGCGTTTGCTTCCACGACGCTGGCCGGACGGAATGTCGGCCAAAGCACTACGTTCGGCGGTTCGCTGCTGTATCTGACCCACCACGCCATTAAGCCCTGATGCGGAACTTATTTACTACTAACAAGATGAACTCTCTTTTTCGCCATACAATTACCTTCATTTTTCTGACGATCGTTGGATCGCTGCTCCTGTATGCCTGCCAGGATAAGATCGTCGAGCAGGAAAACTTTACGCCTGAAGCGCCGACTTCGATAAGCACGGACGGCGGCTCGTGGAAGACGTTTATGATCTCCACGCAGGATGCGACGCTTGGCGTAGCAAGCCCCGTCGATGTGTCTTCGGATGCTTACCAGAAAGAAGTAGCGAGTGTGATTCAGTTACAGAAAACGCTGACCGACAGCCAGAAAGAAGCCGTTACGTATTGGAACGGCGGGGCTGTGCTGCGCTGGAATCAGATTTTGCGGGAACTGGTGGCCAAATACAACCTGCCCCCTTACCAAAAGGCCGATGGTACGTACCCTTTCCCGGATGCAACCAATCCGCTGGCGTACCCTTTCTTTCCGTTCGCCAATCCACCCTACGCGGCCCGGGCCTATGGCTACGTAAGCACCGCCCAGTACGATGCGCTCGTTGCGGCCTGGAAGCATAAATTTACGTACAAACGGCCGGCGCTGACCAAAACCAGTTCGGCGGTCACGGCGCTGGTGCCGTTGAATACGGATCTGCCTTCTTATCCTTCGGAAGATGCCGTGCTGGCGTCGGTTAGCTACGAAATGCTGAAAGTGATGTTCCCGGGTGAAGTGGACTACCTGACTGCTAAAGCTAATGAGCAGAAAATGGCTGCTCTGTGGGCCGGAAAAGCCGTTCAGAGCGACGTTGATGCCGGAGCCGCTTTAGGCAAGGCCGTTGCTGCTCAGTTCGTGGCTCGCGCTAAAGCAGACAATGCCGGCAAAGCCATCGGTAACAAGGAACTCTGGGACGGTCTAGCATCCAAGATCAAAGCAACCGGCGAAATGCCCTGGGTGAGTCTGGAGACGCCCGCCCGGCCACCGATGCTGCCGGTTTTTGGTAATGTCAAGTCGTTTGTTTTATCGACGGCGGATATTGCCCGGTTAAGACCAGGTGCCCCCCCGTCGACCGATTCGGAGCAAATGAAAAAAGAAGCCGACGAAGTGTTGGCGTTTAGCAAGAGCCTAACCCGCGACCAAACCCGGATTGTGCATTTCTGGGCTGATGGCGCTGGTACCTACACACCACCGGGTCACTGGAACGCTATTGCGGCCGAACTGATTGGCAACGCTAAAATGAACGATCTTCAGGCGGCCCACGTGTTTTCGCTCCTGGGTAATGCGGAGTTCGACGCGGCCATCTGCTGCTGGGAGACCAAATATCACTATTTCAACCCCCGGCCGTCGACCATTAATCCGAAAATCAAAACGGCAACGGGCGTGCCTAACTTCCCGGCCTATACCTCAGGCCACTCTACATTTTCCGGAGCGGCTGCCACTGTCCTGGGCGGTTTATTCCCCGAAGAAAAAGAGCGACTGATGGGCATGGCCCAGGAAGCTTCTATGTCGCGGTTATACGGCGGCATCCACTTCCGCAGCGATTGCGAAACCGGTCTGAAGTGCGGCATGAACATTGGTACTGAAACCCTTAAGTGGGCCGGCGTTCAGTAAGTCGCTTCTCTAATTCTGCTTATTCACTCCATTCAACCAGCAAAGAAGCGCACTGGGTAGAAGCCCGGTGCGCTTTCTTAACCGGGTAGCCGGCGGGTCTGCTCCATCGTTTATGGGTTCTTAAACGATGGAGCAAACCCGCTGGCTATTCCGTATAATTCATTTTATCGAATACAGCCAATGACCACAAATCGCTTTTTATATTTATTGACCCTATGGGGCTTTCTTTACGCTTACCCTTCAGTGGGTCAGGCTATTCGGGAGAGCTTGCAGGGACGTATTACCACCGCCACAGGCGAACCGATTGAGGGTGTCACGGTGCGGCTGCTGGAAACAGGGCAGGGTACGGCAACCGACGCATCGGGCCGATTTTCGTTTAAAAACCTGCAAAATGGAGGCTACACGCTGGAGTGCTCGGCTATTGGCTTCCAGGTTCACCGGCAACGGGTTCGGGTCTCGGCCAACCGGCCAACTTCGGTGACGGTGAACCTGGCCGAACGGGTGCATACCCTCAACGAAGTCGACATTGACGGACGGCGACCAACGGAGGAGCTTCCCGACGTGGTGGGTACGTACCTGATGGCGGGTAAGCGCAGTGAGGTAATCCGGCTGGGAAACATTGACGTTAATGTGGCCGAAAAAACGCCCCGGCAGGTTTTTTCCCGAGTACCCGGCGTATTTGTTTATGATATGGACGGTACGGGCAATCAGGTAAACATTGCCACCCGCGGACTGGATCCGCACCGCTCCTGGGAGTTTAACATCCGGCAGAACGGCGTAATGACGAACTCCGATATTTATGGGTATCCCGCCAGCCATTATTCAGCCCCGATGGAAAGTATTGAACGGATTGATCTGGTCCGCGGTACGGCTTCTTTGCAGTATGGCGCTCAGTTCGGGGGAATGCTCAACTACGTAACCAAAAGTGGCGATACAACCCGGAAATATGGCTTCGAAAGCATCAATTCGGTGGGCTCGTATGGCTTGCTGAGCAGCTACAACGCCGTGGGTGGCCGCGTGGGTAAATGGACGTATTACGCTTATTACTACAAACGGTCGTCGGAAGGGTACCGCCAGAATTCGGACAGCCGGTCGCAGGCTCAGTATGGCCGCATTCAGTATCAGGCCTCTGCGCGACTCCGGTTGCAGGCTGAGTTAGGCCGTTCCACGTACGTTTACCACATCCCCGGTCCGTTGACGGATTCGATGTTTCACCAGGACCCCCGCCAGTCGACTCGCAGCCGCAATTATTTCAACCCGGATATCTACATTCCTTCTCTTAAACTGGAGTGGCAGTTATCCGACCGGACGCAACTGAACTGGACCAACTCGGCGGTGCTGGGTGCGCGGAACAGCGTTCAGATCGATGCCTTTGCGACGGTACGCGACATAATTGACCCGGCCACGGGACAATACAGAACCCGTCAGGTTGACATCGATCATTTCAACAGCTACACCAGCGAATTGCGGTTGCTGCATCATTACCGGTTAGGCCGTATTCCTGCAATTCTGGCCACGAGTGTACAGGGAATACACAACGATTTGCACCGGCAGCAACTCGGGAAAGGGACCACGGGTTCGGATTTTGACCTGACCCTGACAAATCCGGTCTGGGGCCGTGATCTACACTACAAAACCGTCAACATAGCGGTGTCGGCCGAAAATCAGTTCCGTCTATCGCCCCAGTTAACGGTTTCGCCGGGTCTGCGCATCGAAAACGGTCTTACGCGGATGCGCGGCACCATCAGCTATTACCAGCCGAACGAGCTTCCCCGCAACATTGGCCATCACTTTGCGCTGCTGGGTATCAACGCCCAGTACCGTCTAACGCCCGAACTGCGCGTCTTCGGGGGCTGGTCTCAGGCCTACCGTCCGGTTGTATTTAAGGACATTATCCCGGCATCGGTCTACGAACGGGTGGATAATAACCTAAAAGACGCCCACGGATACAACGCCGAGATCGGAATCAGCGGCCAGGTTCAGAACGTCCACGTCAATGTAACGTTGTTTGATCTCATCGAACGGAACCGCCTGGGAATGCTGGTCCTGAGTGAAGCTGGACAGGCGTACACGCTGCGGACAAACATCGGCGATAGCCGTAGCCAGGGGGTTGAAGCCTTGCTGGAAGCGGACCTGATTAAATCGACGCAGGGTGCCGTGAGTATCTTCACGTCAACGGCGTATGTTAATGCGCGCTATATCAACGGACAGGTAACGGCGGGCACCGAAAATCGCTCCGTTAAAGGCAACCGGGTGGAATCGGCGCCCGTCTGGACCAGCCGGAATGGCCTGACGCTCCGGTATAGAACCGCCAGCTTTACGGCTTTGTACAGTTACGTGAGCCAGACGTATTCCGATGCGCTCAATACCCCGGTTCCAACCGCGAACGGTGCCAAAGGGCCGGTGCCGGGTTACGCGCTGCTGGACCTGAACGCCACCTGGCGAATTGGCCGGCAGCTGACGCTGCGGGGTAGCCTAAACAACGCGCTGAATCGGCAGTACTTCACAAAACGACCTACGTTCTACCCCGGCCCGGGTGTCTGGCCGTCGGATGGACGGACTGCGGTGGTGTCGCTGGGCTTCCGGTTGTAGAAAGACAGAATCTGGATTATAAATCCGGGGCAGTTAGGGTCGGGACTCCGAGTCCCGACCAGCCCTTGCCTGACACACCGCCTTGTTGGCTTAATTTAGTTCTGTAGACGCTGTTTCGGATTTGCCAATCCGAAACTAAACTGTAGCCGATTTGTAAACGGCCAAATAGGCCATTAAGCCAGCAGCTCCTGAACGACTTTGCCCTGTTCATGCATCAACGGTGAAGCGTAATCCCGAAACCGGTTCGTGTCCTGCGCTGATCCCAGCAGATGCAGCAGAGTCGCCTGCAAATCGTGAACATGAACGCGGTCTTTGACGCCCTGAAGGCCAATCGCGTCCGTTTCTCCGTAGCTAAATCCTTTTTTCACACCGGCGCCCGCCATCCAGACCGTGAAGGCGTCCGGGTTGTGATCGCGGCCCAGGTAAGGCAGCGTCTGCCCATCGCGGGTTTCCTGCATGGGTGTGCGCCCGAACTCACCTCCCCAGACAACCAGCGTCTCGTCCAGCAAACCGCGCTGTTTCAAGTCCTTCAGCAGCGCCGTAACGGCTCCGTCCGATGCCCGGCATTTAGCCCGTAGGCCGAAATCCAGTGAGCTATCCCGGCTGGTTCCGTGCGTATCCCAGCCCCAGTCGAACAACTGCACAAACCGAACTCCGCGCTCAACCAGTCGGCGGGTCAGCAGACAGTTGCGGGCAAAAGAGTGTTGGGCCGGATGGACACCGTAGGCATCCAGAACCGCCTGCGATTCCCCCTTTAGGTCCATTGCCTCGGATTGAGCCAGCTGCAACCGGCAAACCTGCTCGGATTGGATCAGCCCGGTCGGGCCATCCATGTCACTGGATACCGGCTCGCCAGGAGCAGTGTAGGGAATACCGCCATAGGTTGCGGGTAGAAAGCCATTGGTCCAGAGAGACGGGCTTACGTCAATTGGGCGTCCTCCCGAGGCCAGAACGAGGTAGCCCGGCAGATTTTCGTTTTCCAGCCCTAAGCCATACGTTACCCAGGAACCCAGACTGGGCTGGCCCGGGCGGGCCGCGCCCGTGTGCAGGAGCAACTGCGCGGGAGCGTGGTTGTGCTGGTCGGTATGCACCGCTTTGATGAACGTCAGGTCGTCAACAACGCCCTGCAGGTGGGGCAGATAGTCCGATACCCAGGCCCCCGACTGCCCATGCTGCGCAAATCGTCCCTGCGGCCCCAGCAGTTTAGGAACGTTCCGGACGAATTGCCGGCCGGCCAGAAATTCCTGGGGACATTCCTGGCCGCTGTGCTTGATGAGGTCAGGTTTGTAATCGAACAGGTCCAGCTGCGACGGCGCACCGGCCATGTGAATGTAGATGACCCGCTTTGCCTTAGGGACCGCCCGACTCAGGGTAGGCGCGGTCGGTTCGGCTCCCTTGGGGGCAGGGCGGCAGCCGGCCCAGAGCGAACTCAGAGCCAGAGCGCCCAGACCCGTTGAACAGGTTTGCAGAAAATGTCGGCGGGTAGCCCGTTCAAGGGCGGTCCGCTGGTGTTCTTGTTGGGTAGTTTCCATAGGGATAAGGGGTCAGCGCTGCGTCACCGCCGGAGCCGCTTTTTGCCGGGCCAGTTCCAGCGCCTGCGTTGTCGTATAATATTTGGCAATCATATTGGGCACTTCCCACTGAGGAAGTTGGCCTTCTTTCAGATACTGCAGGAATCTTTCCATCACCCGTCCAAAGTGAGCTTCGTGGCCTTCCTTGTATTTTTCGGGAATGATCACCTCCCAGCCTTTGGCATTTTTCTTGAGCGCCACGCCGGGGTGTTTGGCCTGAACACTTTTGATGGCCGCCTGAAGGCCTTGCTCGTAGCCCGCATCCGACCCGACGGGTTCAATGTACAACGCCGGTTTGTAGCCCTGTTCGGCTCCCTGCTGAATAACCAGATTGGCCTTTGTGCCCCGCATAATCGAGTAGTGCGTATCGCCCGTTCCCTCCGGTGCCTTGTAGCCCCATTTAACGGCCACTTTGGCGTAAACCCCCTTGAGCTGGTACGTAAATTCGCCATTGCAGTAGACGGGCAGAATGCTGTCTTTCACCACTTCTTTTTTCAGATAATCCGGAAAGGCATTGGTTTTGGTGATGGTCTTGAACTGGCTGAGCGTCATGTCCGTTGGCCAGTGCCGGGCGGAGGTCAGCCGGACATCGTTTTTGTAATGAATGGCCTGTTCCGGGAAGCATTCCCACTGGACCAGATCGACCAGGTGGGTAGTTACGTCGACAATGCCTTCGCCCTGCTGATTAACGTCCATGAACCAGGCCGGGCGGGTCAGCACATTGCCGGAGACAAATTTGTAAAAATAGTGAACGCTTTCCTTGGTAACGGCCGGCTTGTCGGGGGTGCCTTTTTCCAGGGTACCAAACACCGCCGGAAGCATCGATAATTCCCGTTGCAGCAACGTCGTGATTTCGTAGCGCTCGGTCATGATGTCGTACAGCAGCACCTTATTCCGCTCGGCCAGTGAGAGGGCGTCTTCCAGCATGGCGAAATTCGACGGATTAATGGCCATTGGCTTATCGGCCAGTACGTTGAATCCCGCTTCAATTGATCGATGAATATATTCTGTTTTTTTGCCGTTGTTGCCCGCCATCACGACGACGTTGCCTTGTTTTTCGGCCAGCATCTTGTTGAGGTAATTCGGGCCTTTATACACCACCTCTTTCCAGTGCGTGGGCGACTCCGGGCGGTCGTTATAAGCTTGGATACGGTCGAGATGCAGCTGAAGATCCGGGCTGTCGGGCGCGTAGACGTGAACCGTGGAGTCAACGTTCGCATAACCCGATTTCTGAACAAGCGCGGCATGGAAGTGGCCGGGGTCTAGCGTAATCAGTCGGATATCGCCCGACGCTTTTTCCGTGGTGGATTGACAGGATAGCATAAAGGCGGTCGCGAAAAGACTACAAGCAGCAGGCCAGTAATTCATAGGAATAGGAGTGGGTTGATTGAGGAATTGCCGAAGCCACCGGAGTCGCTTCGGTTCAGGCGCCAATCTAAACAATATTTTGGTTGGGCAACAGCGACTTTGCCGAAGTTCTCACCGACTTTTGGCCGTTGCCAGAGCTTTAATGGCGTAAGGCGACCGCTGCGGCCGCGATAGCATGGCGTTGGCTTCCGGGTCGTTTTTGTACTGCTCTTGCGCGGGATCCCAGTAAACTTTCCGTTTCAGCTTCATTACCGTATGGTGAATCAGGCAGGCCGAGCAGGAGCGGTGGCCGACTTCGACGGGGGCAATCGGTTCGTTCCGGCTCTGAATGCAGTCCAGCCAGTTACCGTGCTGGTCGTCGCTGTGGTAGAGGTGCACTTCGTTAGGCCCAATCACGGAAGTCAGCATCTTTGGATCGCTCGCTTCGAGGGGCTTTACTTCGCCCTGCTTGACAACCGGGTCGCTGGCGGTGGCGGTGTAGTTGCCACGAGTCACGAAGATCCAGCCGTCGGTTCCTTCAAACCGGATTCCGTTGGGCAGGTCGTTACTCACAATCATGTGGACGCCGTTGGTGTACAACGCTTCCGTCCTGAATCGACCGTGGACATCCCACAGCCCTTTAGCCGGAAATTCGGCCCAGCCCCACACTTCGGTTGGGCCAGTGTATTCCGTATTCATGCCCCAGTGGGCGCAGTCGATATGGTGTGAGCCCCAGCCGGTGATCATCCCCGCGCCAAACTGTTCGCAGCGCAGCCAGCCCGGGCGGTCGTAATCGGCCTGCGGATGAACGCGTTTTTCGGTGTAATAAACCGCCGGCGTAGTACCCAGCCACATATCATAGTTCAGATTCTGGGGGACCGGCATTGTTGGCTCTTCCTCA
>Ga0325400_1008004_pt1 | contig 10124 bp, 4 predicted proteins | sample PopdelMetagenome_2_FD_205662 | JGI IMG/M metagenome (GOLD analysis project Ga0325400, IMG submission 205662) | Populus deltoides microbial communities from Bellville, Georgia, United States - Xylem-PdKOR-R1 | ecosystem: Host-associated > Plants > Phyllosphere > Stem > Wood/Secondary xylem...
TTCTGCTGCCTTTCAGCCTTTGTTTTTAATTTTTTATCGGCAGCCGGTTCGGTTCACCGGTTTTGGTTGTCAAACCGGAACCGAACCGAACCGGAAAGAATTTTTGGTTTTAGTAATCGGTTTAATCAGTTTTTCATCTCGGTTCGGTTTTCTCGGTTAATTTTCCATCGGTTTTCTCGGTTTTTTCGGTTATTCGGTTTTTTTGAACACCCCTAATGCATAGTCTGTTTGTCCAATTTCCAACCACCGGAGATGTGGTTGAAAAATCAAATTGGAGTTCTTTGAATTTAAAAATTTATTTTTCAATATATTTTCACCTTAAAACTCATAATAAACATTTTTATAATATCAATAAATCAATCCCTAAGCTCAAAACATATTTAAATTGATCTAGAAGCACAAAATTAAAAGAGATAAAAATTATCTTGCAATCCTGATCTACTTTTTTCATTAAGATAATGGGAAAAAAAATCTTAATAAAACTCATATTATCAAATGAAAATTATTAATAGCAAAAACAACTTTTTTATCATCAAAATGTGATAAACAAAAGATTTCTTTCTCCCTCACTGTTTTTCTACGAGCTTCTATTTCTATTCTCAAATCAAAGAAATAAAAAAAATAAACAAAATGAGGTTTTATACCAACACTAAGAATCTAAAAGGTATAGAAATTTAAAACAAAGTCATCGTAAAATATAGAGACTAAATGTAACTTTTTTTTGCATGAATTTGAGATATGCCACCTAGGTTGTTTTTGTTTTTTATTTTTTTTTAATTGTGTTTTAATATTACAAATTATAAACATATCTCCGTAAATTCACCCAAAATCTTATAAAAACTTTCATATCTCATATAAATGAAAAGAACTTGAACCATTAACTATAAAAAATAAAAAATACAAAATATAGTAGGATTAAATAAAAAAAAGTTTGATAAATAAATAAAATAAACAATTAAATGAATTGCGGGAGTATGTATAACCTTGTTATGAAAAAACTAAAGGAGCACTTTAATTTTATTGTAGATTGTGAGACAATTTACAATGGACTTATACTATATAATTACTTTTTTGTCTTTCCCTAAATAAAGTTTTTGCCTTGTTTGTAGGGCTAAAATAGTATTTTTCATGAAACTCATAGGTCATTTGCAAATTAATCGGGACACAATTTAATAGTTTACGAGATGACATGTCCACGTGCTGCCGCTAGCTTATAAAACAAATACATTTAATAGTGTTATATTTATGAACCAGCGCTAGATAAGTAATAGAAATTAAAGGTATGATGGAGCAAATATTTCATGACGAAAAAAAATTGTGTTGGTGATCAAAAACTTAGAGACCGATCAAAATGATTTGTAGCAATCTACAGTGTTTTGTGAAAAAAGATACAGTATTTTCGCCACATGATTTAGCTTTTCAGTTAATAAAAAGAAAAAAAATTACAAAACTAAATTCTCTACCAACTTAATATTAAAAAAAAAACAACAAAGATAATTTTGGAAGGAAAAAAACCCATGAGAAAAAACTTTGTAGCAATTAACAATGTTTTGTGAGGAAAACTATAGCGCTTTTCCCAATAAAATAAAATAAAAAATCATTTAGAGAAATATTGTAGCAATCCACGGTGTTTTGTGAAAAAAACTACAACGCTTTCCTCATATGATTTAGCTTTATTGTAATTATAATTCTTAACCAACTCAATATTCAAAAAACAATCGACAAAGATAATTTTGGAAAAAATCATAAAAAAATAACATGGAAAAACACTGCAACAATTCACGGTGTTTTAAAGAAAAAAATTACAAAGCTAAATTCTTAATCACCTCAATATTAAAAAAATAAATCGACAGAGATAATTTTAGAAAAAAAATAACAAAACAAACAGAAAAAAAGAAAAAAAATCATGTTGGAAACACTGTAGCAATTCACAGTGTTTCGTGATGAAAGCTACAGTGTTTCCCCACATGATTTAGCCTTATTTGTAATGAGTTGTAATTGTAATTCACAAACAACTCAATATTAAAAAAATAAAATTGAAAAAGATAATTTGAAAAAAAATATAACAAAAAAAACCATGTAGAGAGACATTATAACAATTCACAATGTTTTATGAGCAAAGCTACAATGTTTTCCCCACATGATTAAGCTTTATTACAAAGTTAAATTCTAACCAACTCAATATTAAAAAAAAAATCGACGAAGATAATTTTGGAAAAAAATATCACAAAAAAAAGCCACAAAAGAAACTGAAAAAAAACCATGTGAGAAAAAACTGTATCAATTTATAGTGTTTTACGAGGAAAAACCTGTATTTACTTGTAACTGCAATTCTTAACTAGCTTAATATTTAAAAAATAAAATTGACAAAGATAATTTTAGGGAAAAACATAACAAAAACAGAAAAAAAAACCATATGAAAAAAAACACGATAGCAGTCAACAGTAATTTTTGAGGAAAGTTACAGTGTTTTCCTCCCATATTGTAACTGTAATTTTTAACCAGCTCAATATTAAAAAATAAAATAAAGAAAGATAATTTCGGAGAAAATCATAAAAAAAAACCATGCGGAGAAACACTGTAGCAATCAACAATATTTTAAAGAAAAAATTACAAAACTAAATTCTCATTCAGCTCCATATTAAAAAAAAATCGACAAATATAATTTTGAAAAATGAAGAAATAAAATATAAAAACTATGTGGAAAAACATCGCAGCAATCCATAGTATTTTAAAGAAAAAAATTACAAAGTAAAAATTTTAACCAGGTCAATATTTAAAAAAGTAAAACCAACAAAAATAAGTTTGGAAAAAAAAACAAAAAAACAAAAAAAAGAGAAAAGGAAAAAGTTAGCAAAAAAAAAAAGAAGAGGAAAACACTGTGGATTATTGTTGTAATCCACAGTGTTTTGTGAAGTATGTTGTAATATTTTAATATACACAAAGGCAACAAAAAATGAAAGGCTAAGAGGACTTTTGTGTAATTTTTTTTTTTAAGAAATAGTGTAATTGTTTCATTGTCCTTATAGTCAATAAAATCAAAGGATGAGTCAAAAGGGTATTTTGATATTTTTTTTCATCGTCTTTATGTTATTCACAATTTGGATTAGGGACAAATTAGTATTTTTATAAAAATAATAATAAAAAATAAAAAGTTGTTAGTCCATGTAGGGCATACGCTATCGAGTGGATGTCACCTACACCTTCCAGGTGGCACGTGCGACATTGTTTAGTGACCAAAATTTTCCAACTACCATGTCATTTAAAGTATCTAGTAGAGGCAAAGCTTATAAGGTGGGGCGAGTTGCTTAAATCACGACGGTTTGCACACATGTTGGCTTTTTTCTCCCCTTTCTATTTTCTCTCTCCACTCTTTATAATTCATGTCAGGTTAGCTAAAAATCATAATGTCCTCTTATTTATTTTGTCTTTCAATTTTGGATCATTTTTCTTTTGATTGGGCATTGTTTGCTTTGGATTTTTATTTTTATTTTTTTTCTAGATTGAGTCATCGTTTTTTTTTTCATTTTCTGAATTTGTTTTTTTCTTTCAACTATTCCCTCCACATTTTACTTCATTTGTTTTTTTTTATCTAATTTTGATCCTTATTTTTATAATTTTTTTTTATCGTTTTTTTAATTTGTTTTTTCTTTCAATTTTGTCTCTCAATATTTTAATTAATCTGACTTTTTTTTAAATCAAATTTTGGTATTGATTCTTTTAATTGCTTTTTTCTTATCTTTTATTTTTTTGATTAAGTCCCTTATTATTTTCTTTCATTAATTTTTATACTAAATTTAATCCTTATTTTTTTTATTAATATTTGTTTTTTTTTATGGTTAAGAATTTTGTTCAATTTTGTTTTTTGTTTTATTTAGGGTTATCTTAGTCTTATAAGTTATAACCATAATTTTTAATTTCGAAGATTAGCTCGATTTAACTTTGTTTTTTTTTTCAATTTTTTTTTTATCATTTGACACTAGGTTATTGAACCTTAAACTTTCTAATTTTTCCACTTTCCTTCCTCTATGGTTATCCCGGGTTGCGGGTTAATCAAGCTAACAAGGGTTTCTCTGGATGTTTTTCAATATATTTTTTATTTTTTTATTTAATCATTTAATGTTGGACTATTGGGTCTTAAGATTTCTTTTTTTAATTAATATTTTTTTTTTATGGTTAAGAATTTTGTGCAAGTTTTTGTTTTGTTTTATGTAGGGTTATCTTAGTCTTATAACCATAATTTTTAATTTCAAAGATTAGCTCGATTTAACTTTGTTTTTTTTTAAGTTTTTTTTATCATTTGACACTAGGTTATTGGACCTTAGACTTTCTAATTTTTTCCCTTTCCTTCCTTTATGGTTATCCCGGGTTGCGGGTTAATCAAGCTAACAAGGGTTTTTCTGGATTTTTTTAATATATTTTTTAATATTTTTATTTAATCATTTAATGTTGGACTATTGGGTCTTAAGATTTCTTATTTTTTATGTTTTTCCTTTCTATAGAGTTATCTTGGGTTGCAGGTTCGTTAGATTAACCTTGTGTGATTTTTTTTTCATTTTTATTTTTTTTATTTAGCTTTGATCCTTTTTTCTAGGTTATTTTTTTTAAAATTAATTTTCCTATTCCAATCTCATAATGCGGGTTATAGGTTAGTAAAATGAACCCGGTTTTACTCGGGTTTTTATCTTTCAAGTTTTTTTTTTTCAATTTATCCTTTAAAATTAGTTTTATTGAGTCTTGAGCTTTATATTTTTTTTTTGTAATTTCCTTCTTTTAGTGTTATCTCAAGTCGTAGGCTAGTTAAGTTAACCCGAATTATCTCAAGTTATTATTATTTTAATATCTTTTTTTATGTTAGAAAAAAATTGATCCGTTTTACGGCGTAGCGCGAACAAAAAAATTTAGTTTGCTATACTAAAAACTCGTTTGATATTATAGTAATAATTACTTTACAAATTATTTTTTGCTTAAAAATACATCAAAATAATATCTTTTTATTTTTTAAAATTTAGTTTTGATGTCAACATATCAAGATTTGAAAATATAAAAAAAATTAATTAAAAAAAATAAAAAAATTTCAAATATTTTTAAATGTGATTTTGAAACTCAAAAGGCATAGTGATAATGATTTTTTTTTAATTGTAATTCTTAACAACAAGATTAATTATTATTTAAAAATTGTTAAATTAAATAATTAAAAAAAGAATATATTAATTAAAAATTAAATTAAAAAAACAAAACAAGTGTATGGACTACGTACTATTTATTGTGAGCAATCGAATCGACCTCCCTCCTCGTTTTTGAAAACCGCCATCTCTCTCTCTCTCTCTCTCTCTCTCTCTCTCTCTCTATATATATATATATATATATATATAAAATAGCACCGAAATCCATCTACAGCTCAGCAACACTCATTACTGTACCACCACCACCAAGAGCCATTACGTGAATCTCCAAGAAGAAGCCCAAAAACGCATTCCCCCAACCAGGTTCAATTCTCTCCATTCGCTAAACTTTCAATTTTCAATAATTCAATCAGTTAGATTCTATCGCATTCGATTCAAAACCTTACCAAATAGATTCAATTTTGTGTTTTTCCCGATGGGATCTTCGCGTGTGCTCTTCTTTCTAGGTACGATATTTTGATGATTTATTGTTCTTATTTTGTGCTCGGGGGTACGTTATACAAGAGATGGCTTGGTTTAGCGGGAAAGTCTCGCTAGGGAACTTCCCTGATCTAGCTGGGGCGGTGAATAAGCTCAGTGAGAGCGTCAAGAATATCGAGAAGAATTTCGACACTGCACTTGGTTTCGAAGATAAACCCGATTCTAGTACCAGCACTGAAGGTACTTTACCTGCTACTACCACTACTTTTTACTCGTTATTTATATTATTTTATTACAGCTTTCAAGTAAAATGATTAGGCTACATTCGTTTATTAGACAGATTTAAATATCCTAGTTGTTCAAGTTACACCTTGTGGAATGCTTGAGCTCATGCATACTGTGTTTAAGTTATAATGGTGGATTAGAAATAGGTGGTTGATCTCACTACTTTGCAAGAATGTTGACATTCGTGCACTAGAGCATGGAAGTTAGTTGATAATATGTTGTATTGTGCTGAAGTTTAATGACAAACTAGGGAACAACATGGTTGCATGTTCTGTACTTCTGTTTAAATGTTCTAACTTGTGTGTATTGAGACCAATTTTATTTAGAATCTTCGTTCCTTTTGCTTTCCAGCTTCGGGATTATGGCCAGTTATGTCCTTTATGGGGCAAAAAAGCGAGGATAGTACAGTTGAATCTTCAGAGAAAACTGTATCTCCACAGAAATCATCAACTGTTGAGGAGAAAGAGTCACAAAATTCTGACACTGAACAAACCACAGCTTTAGAAGAAAATCAAATGCTTGAGAGAAAAAAAGATGGCGAGCATCTAGAGATTGCTGAGAAAAAAGATGGTGTCATTTCAGACTCTGGCAAAGCTGAACTCGAATCCAAATTGCAATCAGAACCTAAGGCTGTCGAACCTCCTGAGCTAGATGTCCATGATGTTAAAATACCAGATTCAGCTGATGAATTACAGGGGAAAGAGATTTCAGAGGTAGGGCCTGCTGAAAATTCAGATACATTGGAGATCAAGTCAGAAGCACCCAGGGTTGATGAAGTCGAGGCTGCTTCCATCTTACATAACGACTCACATAATGTGTTTCATGCCGAGAGCATAGATGAACAAGAGACACAAGCTGAGGAGACTGTAGAACAAAGTTCAATTCAAGCTGAGGCATCAAGTGATACGCAAGCTGAGGCATCGGATGATGTCCTAGCTGAAGCATCGAGTGATAACCGAGCCGAGGCTTCAAGTGATACCCAAGCCGAGGCTTCAAGTGATACCCAAGCTGAAGCTGCAGTTGATTCATCCAGTTCACAGCCAATAATTAGTGCTGAAGTGAGTGGCATGGCTTGTGAACTCTCCCTGTCCACTGCATCTCCCTCAGGTGAGGCTTCAGAAATGGTTTCTGGATCAGTTTCTAAGGTAGACGATGGCAATGATCAGACAGTAGGAGGAGACGAGGGAGTCAATTATGGCAAAGTTGGCAGTAAAGAGCAACGCCTGAGCTCAGGGTTGAATATATCAGACTCTATAGATTCCATGCTTGAACTAGAGAAGGTGAAGACTGAGATTAAAATGATGGAAACTGCATTACAAGATGCTGCAAGGCAAGCTCAGGTATTACTACATGGCACAGATATATTATGCTGGAAAAAAAGTCTTCAGACTGAGCCCCATTGATGCATCGCTACTCTTATTTTCAAAATTGGACTGCATTATATGTTTATGCTGGGAAAAAAATTCAATTTTGGTCTTTACTGAGCTTTTTACAGTATACATACCACAATCAAAATACACCGGAACATCTTTGCTCATTTTCTTAGGATATTTCACTGGTCGCTTCAACATTCTTATATTCGTGATAGCTCCATAATTTATAGTGGATAGCAAGATCCTCTCCAGTTTTTTATTAGTTCTTTTTTTTGTCTTGTCATTGTTTTACACTAAGCTTGACCAACCTCTGTGTTGCTTGATTTTTTTATTATTTTTGAATGATTTTTTAGCATGTTTTCTTTCTGCTGTCCGCATAACACTTGTTCGTGATGGACTAATATCACTGTGATTTGTGAGTGTCAAATCTGATGCTCTTGCTTCACATTTCATTAAAGTTTTGTCCTCTCATGTTTCTCAAATTATGGTTGTTCTGGCATAGTGAATCAACCCAGCCCTCAAGGCATATCGCCTTCACCTTTCTGCTCATCAAGGGCTACATTAGTACCTTTACAATGATGATGGTTGCTTGTGCTTCTCTTCTTTTGTTAAGAAGACTATTGAAATTTTGAACAACTGAACTTTTGATGAACAAAATTGATAATTTTTAGTGCTAGTTGTCTCAACTAAAATGTGTTGTAATTCTGTTTTGAGTTTTTTATGTTAAACTAAAATCCAACTCTGATGTTCTTCTTCCAGGCAAAGGCTGATGAGATCGCGAAGTTGATGAATGAAAATGAGCACCTGAAAGTTGTTATTGGGGAATTGAAGGTCTGTATAAATTTTAACTATTTCTACGTTCAAGCTAATTTGGTGTAGGTACTTTGTGCATATGTGTGCATTAAGGTAAAATGGTTATTTTTTGTACCTTTTTAAAGAAAATCTGGTTTGTGCTAATTACATTTTATCTGGATAGTTCAATTAGTTTGTGTTGCAAAGGTTGTTCTTATATTTTCTACATGGGTTGTATTTTTTTATCTTAAAATAATTCTTATTGTCTTTTTGATTGCTATTTTGATGGTATTTTTTTTTTGACGATGATGTTGTATATTTACCTAAAGCACCTATATGTGTAAGCCATTATCGGAATTTTATGCTTCTAGCTGTAAAACATTCCTTGTTTGGCAAACTTTATATTATAATAAGTACTATAACATTGGCACTTACTCTTTAGTCCTTAATTTGACCTAAAAAATTGAATGTCGTGTGCATGTTAACTTGCATGAGTTGGGTTTTTCAAAAAAATAATTTGCCATTTTTTTGTGTGTATGTGTTCACTTACAACATCTTCATCTCATCTACTCTCCTCTATTCTGTTTTGATCTCTGGTTCCACTTGTTTTTACAAATATTACTATTGGTTGATAAGATAATGATTTCTCTTTACTTTCTCTATAGCCTGATGATGTTTTTATCGCTGAATTTTATGGAACAGAGAAAAACCAATGATGCAGAAATCGAGTCTTTGAGAGAGGAATACCATCAAAGGGTTTCAACTCTTGAAAGAAAGGTATGCTCCTAAAATTTGAAAATTATGACATGCCTTTTCTTTTACACACACACACACTCACACTCTTTCTGCAATTTCTTAACAAAAGAGAATGATTAGTTATTGGTTGTGGAGAATGAACAGTTATTGATTGAGGTATATGTAATAACTAAGATGTCATGCTTTGATACCTATCAACCATATGTTGATCAGCACATGAATACTGTCTACAGTATATATCTAGCTTAGCTGGCAAAGTCACTTGGATGGTACCAAGTGGCGTGGGTTCAAATCCCACTCACAGAAGGGAGGGGAGGGATTGAGGGAAGGAGAGGCTATCCCATGTTCTGTTGCATAAAGCCCAATTGGCCTCCTAATGAACCTGATGAAAAATGTTTACTGTTAGATATTCCATATAATCCCAGAAAGGTGCAATTTTATGATATTATTTTTTGTTGGCTCTTCCACTTATTTGATAAAGAAGTTCTGATCATTTATCTGCAATACCTTTCATTTTGATATGGGCAACACACATGTGCACATGCTGCACTATTATAGCTACTAGATTCCAAAGTAATTTCTTACATCCTCTAGTTCTTGAGATAAGTGGAAGAGGCTTTTGCTGTTTTGGAATCAGTGGGTGTCCCTGGATTGGGTGGGGGATTTGTTGATGATACATTTAGTGGGTTTTGGTAGGAGGAAGGACAAAATGTTTTATGCTTGTACAGTGTTTGCTATGATTTGGAATATTTGGTTCCAGAATTTTAAGAACTCTCCTTTCAATGCAACTTTTGTGAGTTTTGCTGGCTTCTTAACAGCATTCTGCTTCACGATCTCTTAAAGGAGTCTCTATGGATCATATTCAGCCGACTGGAGTTGCATCTTGTCTAGTTTTGTTTTTAATTTTGTTTCCTATTCTTTGTACCATATTATGGAGGATAGCTTATCCTCTTTTTTTTTCGGGATTCAAACTCATAATAATATATCCATGATTTACCAAACAGAAATGGTTTAAATTGAGAATACAGGTGATATTTAAAAGCCTGAAAGTTTTGGATAGTACCAATGCCTCTTGGTAGGCTAGTGTGTTGTGCTAGCGTGAAAGATTTGCAACTTACATGCTGAGTTTCAGCCTGATGAGATTTTCTGTGCATTTAAAGTTGATTTTTTTTTTTTGCTTTTTCGATGGCAATTAATCATAATGCTTTAAATTTCCTACTGCCGAGATTAATATTGTCTTGGAATGTTTGGTTACAGGTTTATGCTCTTACAAAGGAAAGAGATACACTTAGGAGAGAGCAGAACAAAAAAA
>Ga0325400_1008005_pt1 | contig 10124 bp, 5 predicted proteins | sample PopdelMetagenome_2_FD_205662 | JGI IMG/M metagenome (GOLD analysis project Ga0325400, IMG submission 205662) | Populus deltoides microbial communities from Bellville, Georgia, United States - Xylem-PdKOR-R1 | ecosystem: Host-associated > Plants > Phyllosphere > Stem > Wood/Secondary xylem...
CGTCACGTATTGCTACAGCATATTTTAATCTAAGGTGAGGCCTAGGGAGAGAGCATGATCTTCTTCTTCTATAATATACCATCAATACTTAATGCTCGAGTGATAAAGTTTGTCCAGTTCCTCCATTGCAGTATCGTTGCCAGAGATTCACGCCATAACATACAGCTAGGGTTGTTAGATGTTTCTCAAGTGGCTAATTATGTGTTTGGCAGCCTGATTGAGTGAGAGTTCTTCTTAACATGAAAAAATTCGTTGATTTGATTATTTTCAAGTGATTTTTATATGGTTGTAGCAAAACCATCTAATAAATTTAAAAATACATCAATTTGATGTATTTTTAGATAAAATATTTTTTTTAAAATTTTGCTATGGCTCGAATTAGTAGAAAATCCTAAAGATTTGAGATATAATTACTTCTTCTTGTATAACCTAAAACTTGTTGCTATGTATACATGCGTAGTGTACGTATGTTTATTGCTGGCAATATTACGGAGAGTGTTTTGCAAAGAGTTTTAACTTGGGTTTTTGTTTTTTTTTAAAAATAAATTGATTTGTTTTATATTTTTAGATCATTTCAATATATTGATATTCAAAATAAATAAATAAAATATTATTTTAATATATTTTTAAATAAAAATCATTTTAAAAAATAATAATTACCATATTCTCACTATACATTTATTTCTAAAATTGTGCTATGGCTCGAATTAGTTATTTGCTACATTGCTGTCTTCCAGTTCCCACGATCGCATACATGGCTTATTTTTTATGCCTTTATTTCCTTCATCATATGCCATGGATGATTCTTTCTTCCACGACATCCCTTTCAGTTCTTTTTTATTTATTTTTAATAAATTCAAATCTAGTTGTGAGTAGTTTTGGATCTAATTTTGTTTTTTAATAAGTTCTATCCCCTTTGAATAAAAATTTTAATATTACATTTTTTTATAATAATTATGATAAGATGAGATCTTCCATCAATAATATGACCTTGAAGATAATTTTACGATAATGTTTCTTAAAAAAATCTTTTAATAAAAAAATCCAAAGAATCCAATTTGATACTCATAAATAATAAGAGTAATTTGAAAGATCATTTATCATCATTGTTAGTTGTTTGGTTTAAATTTTTCTTTTTCCTATTTTATTTATTGACAAATTGGTTCTTATTTGAGATTTCATGTTCTTATATTACATTTTAGTCCTTAAAATCAAACGTTTTGGGCAATTAGGTCTCTATGAAACATGAAGTGTGATCAATACAATGCATAAGATGCTCTATCCTTTCCATTTGGGAACAAGATTGATTAGAGAGAGATTTAATTTAAAGATAAATCATCAAGTAGAATCCAAATAAAGCAATGCAATTTCTCATTTAATCTGGGAAAGTTTTACAATTAAGCCCTCTCTCCTCTAATCCTTCGGGCCAATTGGATATCCTTAGGCATAATAGTTACCCTCTTAGCATGAATAGCACACAAGTTGGTATCCTCAAACAACCCAACAAGATACGCCTCTGCCGCCTCCTGAAAGGCAGCCACTGCGCTGCTTTGGAACCTCAAATCTAAAAAAAAAAAAAAGAATAAATAAATTATATGCATTATAACTACGGTTTTCAAGTATCATTCGCACATATGTTTAGTTATTAATATTATAGTTATTAAGCATCATTCATGTAACCTTGATCACCTTCATCACAGTGCCAAGTATCAATTTATACCCTTAGCCATCCTCATCATGATGGTAAATATCATTGTAATGTATCCTTAACTACCAACACTATGGTGACCAATTATCTATTATTTCTCTTCAATCTCCAAGTCATTGTGTATACCCAATCCATATAATGGTATGTAAGATAATTACGTCTATTCTAAAGTTATTATGACTAATTCCATACCTATCAATGTAAGGTAATTGTATTCATCCTAATAATAACATAATTAATTTGATACATAACAATGCACGCAAGATACTCATATTCGTTCAATCATTATCCTAACTAATGGATGTATATTGTTTTACACAAGGTACTCTTATTCATTCCAATAATATCATCACAAGTTTGATACATGTAAATCTACATAAGGTACTCATATTTAGGGGTGAGTAAAAAAACTGAAAAACCGAGAAAACAAAAAAAATAACCAAAAAAACGAACTGTGAAAAAAACCGATTAAACCGATTAAAATTTTTTAAAAACCGATCGATTCGGTTTAGTTTTGGTTTTATATCCTTGAAACCGAAAAAACCAAACCGAACCCAAACTAAAAAAACCGAGCCAAACAAAAAAAACCGGTTTTTGTTTTAAAATAACCAAACCGAAACCGGTCGGTTCAAACCGGTTTTGGTTTTGTTTTTTGATAAAAACCAAACCGAAAATGATCACCCCTACTCATATCCATTTTAATTATATCATAACTAGTCGATGCACATCCAAGTATGTAAGGTACTCTTATTCATTCCAATATTATCAAAGCAACAAAACAATAAATTCTGAAATTTATCAATAAGTTTACACAATTTAAAAAGACAAGGTGCGATGCACCTACCTAGAGTATGTGCACGTGTTGCCACTTCATGCAATTATTCAATCCCTATAGCTTCCCCTATACTACCAGGGATGTAGTTTTATCAACAATACAACTAACATCATAACTTCATTTAATTCTCATTCAACTAGTATTCTCAAACTAATCACAAGGAATTCCCTTAGAATCTCATATTCTTACCCATTTTTATATTCATATTCATTCTTATAATTTTGTTATTAAAACCATCACTTAACAACAATTTCAAGCAAAGATTAAAAATTGTCTAATTCCGATTAATTTAGCTTAACCAACTCAGAACACTATCTAGTTGTTTAATCATAACTAAAACTGTAAAAACTCAGTTTTTGACGTGATTTATCTCTATGAAAGGTTAAAACATAGAAATACAATTTTTATGAAGAAACCAACTCTAAATTATTTTGTTTTAAGGCTCAAAATCAACAATCACAATAGCCTTTTTTTTATAGCTAAACTTTTAAACAACGAGGATTTTCATCCCTTGAAATTCTTTTCAACTTCCAATTTATTTTCATGCATAAACAACATTATCCAAGGTCATTTGACATCATTAAATCACAAATTTAAACCAATTATAAAACAAAACATTCATACAATTTCCCTACCTCTATAATATAGCAAGATTAGGTCAAAATAAGGAAACTCATCCCTTTGGAATTTCTCCTAATTTTTTTTACACACACTGCATATGTTATTATCATTGTTTGGCATTATTAATACAATAAAACAATGAACCATTCATTTTCTTTCACTTTCTCCTCGTATAATTAAACATATGTGACAAACCTTAACAATTAATATTCTTACATCATTAATGATAATCTTCATTAACTAATTAATTTGTCAAAAATATACTTATGGCCAAACTTAAATATGTTTTATTTTTCAAATTTTTTTCATTTCAATTTCTTCATGGCTCTATCCCATTCATATCCACACAACCAATAAGTTAGCCTTTTATTCAATTAACATGTTCATATAGTAATGTTCCTTCCTATTCTTACACCATAATCATTCTTCCCCTCATATAAAGAATACACATTTAATCTATAACAACATTAATAGCAATAACATATTTTACTATTACATCTTCCATAAACCCTAACACCCACACAAATCTAATTTCATCAAAACATGTTTTTAATCAAGTTTTCTAAATTTTACCAAAACTAGCAATAGATTCAAAACACAATAAGTCATCAACCTCTGATTATTGTTTTACACACAACGGTCAAACTATATATCATAGAGTTGTGCATAATATATCTCAAAATCAAAATGATCCAATAGTTGGATCTCCCTAGATCTGAATAAAACCGAGTTAATCTGAAAATTGACGAGCTACTGTTCAACATTAACGAAACCTTTTTGGAGAGTGTGTTTCCGATCTCCGCCATCCAGAATGAAGGCAACATCCAGATGCACCACATATCCAAATATAAACATGATCCAATGGTGGAAGAGAGAGAAATCGGTCGGCGACCAAAACTGCCCTACAGGTGTATTTCCTTTGTTTTCCAGGAAGTTTACGATGATGATATGTTGAAAGCATTGTGTGCTTTAAAATCCCTCCGGTCCGTTAGTAGTGGAGTGTTAGAGGAATAATATATCCAAAAATTAGCATGGTCCAACAGTGGATGCCAGAGATATGGCCACCGAATCATTATTGGCTCCTCTAAATTATGCACTTCTCTTTCTAGCCGAATTTTCTCTATTGTCTCTCACCTTATTTTTTTTTTTTTTTTTGTCTGGGCTGCTGGTTTCTTTGCTATTTTATAGAACCCTTTTCCATTAATTACAATTTTATCCCTTAGTTATGCCTTTATATATTTTATTTTATTTTTCACATAAATTATTTGGTTTGTTTCTGCTTAAATCGCTAGTCTTTACTGATCTTCGATTGGGATGAGATCTTTAACCAAGGAAGGAAAACATATTAATAGACTTCATGCAAAATTTCATCACAATCCGATGATTGAATTGAGAGCTCTGCTTTCTAATATAAAATTGATCAGTTCATGAATTTTCGTCAACAATCCAGATTTTCTTATTCAATCTTCACTTAAAATCATATCAATTATAATTCTAAACCTTTAAGTTCATTTTATTATTTTGGAATATATTCATTTTAAAATTTCCACCTTTATTTGTTTACCGGACTTATTACCGTTTCAAAGTAACGTCAATGATTTTTAATCGGTGCTTGCACCTTTAGTCCTACCATTTTCATTGCACTATCCTTTATTATAATTTATTCTTTATTACCTCACTTATTCCTTAGAAACATTTCATCATTTTACTCATTATTTTATCCATCAAAACACGTTACCAATTTCTCTGTCTTTATGAATTCTAAACCAAAATTTATTTTTATGGAGGTCATCCCCTCCATTATATATTATTATTTATCTATTATTTCTTATCTTGGTTTTCATCATTCATTGAGATCATATCACTTTCAGTCTTATGTTTACATGAGAGTTTACACATCCGCATATTTAAATTATAAATTTCTACGGTTTCACAATGGTAGTCGTTTGTTTTGTTTGTTTTCTTTTTTTTTTCTCTCTCTCTCCTCTAACATATAAAGTATATCATTATCCTCTTTCTTTCTTTCTTTCTTTCTTTCAATTCCAGTCCTCGTTCTTTTAATTTTTTATTTCGTTCTTATTCCTTTTAGAAAAGTTTTTGTTTTTTCAATTTAGTCCCCATTCTTTTAATTTTTTATTTTATTCTTATTCCTTTTATAGTTCTAGTCCTTATTCCTTTTATTTCTTATTTTATTCCTATTCCTTTTATAGATATATATTTTTTTTAAATTTAGTCCTTCAATTATAATTTCTCACATGTTTTGTTTTTAATTTTAGTTTTCATTCTTTTATTTCCTTATTTTGTTCTTATTCCTTTTATAGAATTTTTTTTTTCAATTTAGTTCTTCAATTATGATTTCTCATATATTTTGTTTTTCATTTTGGTCCTTATTTTTTTATTTTTAATATTTTTTCTTTGCCATTTTATTGAATTTTTTTTCTTTCAATTTCATCTTTTAATCAAAGTTTTAATTGTTTTATTTTTTATAGTTAAACCCTCATTCTTTTGATTTTTTCTTCTTCTGTTAAAGCTATTTTCTAATTCAATTTAACCCTCCAATTAAAATTTTTTATTTTCCCTCTAATTACTGTTCTTTTTTCACCCTTATTTTTTTAGATCCTTTTGTGTAATTTTTTTTCTGGTTTATTTTTTGACATTTAATTTGTCATGTGATCTTATCGTTCTGCATTTGTTTTTTTTTTAAATATTGGTTTTGTAATCTCTTTCAATTTCTTTTCATTGAGTTTATCCCGATCTCATGACGTAGATCACCGATTTTACATGTTATTTTTTAATATAAGTTTTTTTTAGAATTGTTTTGTTTGTATTTGATTTTTCAAGATATTATTCCAATTCATCTGTAATTATTTTTTTTGTTTTATATAAGTGAACTTTATTTTTCAAAATAAAAAAAATAATTTTTAAATAATATTTTTGATTTGTTGGATCTTGCATAATATTTTTTTTTAGCGTGAGTTTATTCAATCTTTTTTGTTTATATTTATTTTTTAGATCATGAGATTTTTAGATTATACTTTTATTGATTTAAATATTAGGTGAAGCGTGCGCGGAGAAGGCATAGAATAAAACAATTTCAGTTTCCAAGAGACAATCAGAACAAATTATATAGTCTTCGTTGCTTGGAATTTCTACTGAAACAACTTTGTCATTTGGAAGAACAAAACAAAGAAGAGAACAAGGATTATGGGTACAATTAATGCAACATGCGAATTAATTCATATGAAAGAATTGAAATTGCAGAAGCTAAACCACTTGAAGTATAGGGCAGACGGATTGTATGACAGTCAGAATGAGAAGAATAACAGCTCCTGAGACAGAGACTGCTGCCCATGGGGTATTGAAATAATTTTGCTTTAAATTTGCCTTCCACTTGTTCCATGGCCTTTCGCGGAATGCATTCAGATCTTTAATGAGACCTTCAAAGAAAAAACCATCTGACGACACTAAATTTTCTATGTTGAGACTGTGAAAGAGTTTTACCACTTCCTCTTTAGATAATAGCCAATTATCTATAATACGATTTTCAACAAGTATTTCCACATCCTTACTGGCACCGAGAAAGAGACCCATCAAACAGATATAGTCACCAACATAACCAGATCCCAGGCCATGGCACTGCTCAAAGGCTTGCATATTCCTGATTATGATTTCTGTTCCGTCTTCTAACTGTAATCGTGGAAATTCTAGTCTCCCTTTATTTCTATCGAATTTTATGTCAAGAAGATTTTTGCTTGAGCTCAGCACAAACTTGACCCCTGCTTGGTGGAGCTCCTTTACACTAGGTGCGGTTAGAACCTCAAGTTCCTCATGCTGTTGCTGTTCAGTTGGCCGATGATAAATTGTAAGAAAGTCAACCAAATGTTTCACTTCGGAGAAATCTACTTTCCCCCAATATTCCCCTACTGCCCATGAACCCCATTCATTTGAAAAGAACCCATGAGTAAGCTCAATCAGTGTAGGTTTCGGAGAATTGCCGAGTATAGTGGATAGTCCACACAACTCCTCGAGGATGAAGAACGGGAGCTGATTTTCAAGCAAACAGATATCAACCCTTACATCAAACCACTTGTATGGAGGATAGAAAATGCTGTCTCTGCTACCTCTGAATTCTGTGGACTTCCTGCAATTGTACTTCAGCAAAAACATAATGACGAAGGCAGCATCCATTAATATCATTTTTATGAAGTTTTCGCTACTAAACCAATTGGTTTCCTCATAGCAATTACGCAATCTTGTTTCCTTCTCCTTGATCAATTCAATAAAACCCTCCACACTTACCTTGGTCCGGGCAATGAATTCTTGCAGGTACATTCTTTTGTGGTCTTCCATGGCTTTTAGCTTGTCATTACAATGGTGAATTGGGCCTATGGAGACTAATCGAGGTGTGTAGGCCTTTTCGTTCAGCTCGCGTAATCGCTCAGGAACTTTATATATACAACATGTGTCGGAGAAAGCATATGAGATTTGCAGCTCTTCCTTCACGGATTGGATTAATCTATCAATACCAGATTCCATCCTGTGACTGAACTGAGATGATGGCTAGTATTAGAACAAAACAAGCAGATCAAAAAAATTGTTACCACTGAGAAAACAAATTCAATTACGAAACCCAAAAAAGAGATGAAACTTGCAGCCTTAAGTTTGCCTTCACTAGCAACAATTTAACCAGTAATATATATATATATGCGCGACCACATGAGTGATACAAATTAAGCGATGTATTAAGTTTCTTTAATTAAAGTTATTGATAATGTGCCTTGTATAGTTCCACTTTATTTGTATCAAATGATATAAATTAATTATCAAAAAATTGTTTCATATGAAATTTGCTTAATAAGTTTTATATTTGTGAAAAGAATTCTAAGAGTTTGTCGTTAGAAAAAATGATATTTTATCATGACAAAAAAAGTATGATAAAGAAATGTGCAAATAATGTTGATAATTCTTTTCTCTTGAGAAAATTATTTTTCACACAATATTATTTAGAACAAAAAAAAAAACAAAAAGAACATATCAATCATAAAAAGCCTGTTGTATAGAAACTTACATACTTAAAAGCTCTCGACAACCGGCAGTTTTAGAACTTTTGCTCTGCCTCTAGTGTCCAAAGAGATGTACCAAGAATGGTAGACTCTTCCTCTTTAATATACATTCCAAAATGTTTTATTTCTCCAATGGCAAGCAAAGGATCCTCTTAGATAATAATTAGTTTTGTTCTATAATATTAATTATTTGCGAGATCTAGAGTTATGAGCAGTTATATAGAGATTTGTCCCAAACAAAATGTGAAAGATAAGTCTAAATCTGAAAAGAGATCCGGTCATGTAAGATCAGGATAACAGTTTAAAATAATAATAATTGAAGATTCAACTACTTGATTGAGTTTAAAAATTTACAGGAGATTCTACGGGATGTTTTCCAATTAAAAACCATTATGTCACTTATCAGAACGTTGAATTTCCCTTAATATTCAGACTAGTTTTAGTTTCAGCGATTCCCAATATGAAGATCAATAGAACAGGCTGTGTAATCTGAGGGAGAGGAAAGCTAATTCTGGAGGAGATAACTGCACAATCTATATCTAGACCGATGACCAAATCAATCTCTTCATGAAGGATTTAACATTGATGCAGAAATGGCGTTAAATGTTTAACGAACCTCTCTCGGTTATATCAAATATATGTTAAAAACATAAAAAGCCATAATTATTGATTTTTCCTGCCATTTTCTTTGAGGAATATATATTCAGCTAGAAGGGTTAGAACATAATATATATTCTCAAACCTCGTTTCAAGTATAGCATAAAGCAAATGCATCAAAGGTGGAAGCATTTTCTACAATTATAATGGTTGACACGCTAACAATATTCTATTATAAACCTCCTTTGAAGTATAAGGTATAGCATAAAGCAAACAATCATGGTAGAGCATGACTAGATCCTTTCCCGTGTTGCACAGCAAGTCAAATCATTGTTCTTACGTGAATTTTGTTACAGTGAAATAGCCACGCCTCTTATTTTTTCTGTTAATTTATTAAAAATTTTGTTGATGTTTTGCCATCAAGAAATACAGCAGGTAAATTGAAGAAGATAGCAATGACTAGATAGTAAAGTACATGTACACACAGAACAATTGAGATAGTAGACCTAAACAACTTGAACGATAGAGCACACAGTTTGTATCACGGTAAGCTTGAGGAGAATAGCAGCAGCTATAACAGATATTATGGCCCATGGATTACGGAAATAATTTTGTTTCAATCTTGCCTTCCATTTGTGCCTCCGCTTTCTACAGTATCTATTCAGATCTTCAAAAATTTCAGAAAAGTAGAAATTGCAGCTCGTTTCAATAATAAGATAAGAAATTATCCTTGATAATATAAAAGTATGAGAATACCAACTTGGACGCATTTAGAAGGTGCTGAGACAGTAATTAATGATTCAACTTGGCAAATTCCAGCTTCAGGTGTGAAGCACAAGCATAATGCTTTACTTTTTTTTTTCTTTAAAAATGAGAAACAAAGGGAAAACAATTCAGTTGAATCCCAATTGCCCCATTCTTTCCATCTTCTACATTCAAAGCAATTTCTTATCGATCACTAGACGATTATAGAGCCCTGATGACAAATTAACCCTTAAGCTGCCTATCAGTATAAGACTGGAGAAAATCAAAGGTATAACACGAGATAACCCCTAAAAGATGCTTCTGTGTGTTGATATGTGAAGGCCTCTAATGAAAAATGGAGCTGACAAATTCTTGTGCATGAAATTCAGATGACAGGCCTAAGTATGCTTCAATTCAAGCAATACTTTATGGCCCTTCTCTATTTGCTGGTCATACAACTGCTGACTGGGACATCAAAAATGTGTCAGCTGATTCTCTGCCAGAATGGTCAACTCCAATACCTGCTGCTTACAATGATCATCTGGTTACCTTTTCA
>Ga0325400_1008006_pt1 | contig 10124 bp, 6 predicted proteins | sample PopdelMetagenome_2_FD_205662 | JGI IMG/M metagenome (GOLD analysis project Ga0325400, IMG submission 205662) | Populus deltoides microbial communities from Bellville, Georgia, United States - Xylem-PdKOR-R1 | ecosystem: Host-associated > Plants > Phyllosphere > Stem > Wood/Secondary xylem...
TAATATATACAAAACTTAAGCATTACAAAAATATAAAGAGAAATAGCAAGAACATTATCTTGATCTGAAAACCAAGATGCCTCCTTTTATAGGCCAAAATTTGAAACTATTGATTTGATGACTAATTATTGAATGGTTGGCCACATCTTGACTTGGTGACAATCCTTATCTTCTTGTTTGAAAAAAAGGTCATTGCTAACATCACAATTTGAAAAGATAATCTTCATGAAAGTTTTGGGAAATTATCTCAGCTTTCCAACAAAACAAGAATCGAAGCATTTAGACTTCTAGAACTTGATATATGGGTTCAACCCTTAACAGTATCTGGGCTGCAGAACAGATTCCGACTTCTCCGTTGTTGCTACCATTTGAACTCGAAAATGGCACTTTTAAATCTTGGACTCTCATGAAAGTTTTAGGCCTATGTCTTAGCTTTCCATACATATAAACCAAACCTAAATCCAAGTTCTACAGCTTCAGTTATGATCTAATAACCGAATGGTGTTCCAGTTTGGACTGAACCAGCATCTCTTTTCTAAACTTAGCCCTCTCTTTGTCTTCTCAATTTCAGTAGTTAAACTCATCAATCAATCCTTTGATTTATGTGATAGGCCTGCAATTAAGATGAACTTTTACCATAAATTAAAGTTATCTTATATTATTAGATATATTATTATAAAACATGTTCTAGTTAAGGAGTTATTGATACTTCAAGTGTAAAATAATGATATAAAACCTTGATAAAAATGCACTTTTAAGCACTAATCACACCCCCCCAACCAGCTTATTACTAGTCCCTAGTAATCAAAATGTTAAAATAAAAAAACAATTTGCAAGTTCCACAAAGCAATGCATTCATCATTCAACTTCCATTAATCTACTCAAATAAACAAACTCTCATTAAATTTATATATCTGCTTCATATTTCTTAAATGAGATATTAATAAACCTTCATGTTATGCTCAATATATCAACACATAGTTATGAGGCTTTACTTGGAAGAAAACAAAATTTTGTTCTAATGTTTAAGGTTAACTTCTTTGGGTTGGGATTATTATCTTTCTTTTTTTTTTCTTTTTTAATATATATACATGTAACTTAAAACACAATGCATTTTTAACCCATGTAACGAGCTTTAGGTTAATGACTCCTAGACTAGTTGGTCTCAGGACATTAGGTGTTGAGACACCGCTTTGAGTTTAGTAACTTAGGTTGCGGATACTGATACGTAGATAGTGCAATATTTGATTTCCTTAAGCTTTTCTCCTTAACTTATGTAACAAGCACTAGGCCAATAGCTCCCAAGTTAGTTGACTTTAGGGTATTAAGTGTTAAAACACCCCTTCAAGCTTAATTGCTTAGGTCAGGGAGGCTACAAAACCAAACTTATTTACATTTTTATTATCATCAATATTATCAATTTTTTTTTGTTTTTTCTTTTTGCAAATTATATACTATCCATTTCCCTTAGTTGTTACCTTTAACAAAAAAACATAAATAATGTAATAATCCAATGTGCAACCCACAATCATATGTTAAAGTGTGTATGTGAAAATGAAGGTTTAAGAATACTTGTTAAATGAGTATATGAGCATAATCAAATGATAACAATGCGAGAGTTTGTAAACCTGAATATTTCATAAGAAGTATGTGATAGACCTTGTTATGAATATTGCAAATAACCATTGGAAAATATTTACCAAGATACGTCTCAAGAGTCAATAAAATTCTCCCTTACTCTGTCATCCTAGCAACAACAGTTTTGTCAAATGGTTTTAATAATAGCAAAAACAGTTAATTAGTAAGTTTTTTTTCTGTCAACTACTACCCTCTCCCCCCAACCAAAACAAGACATTGTCCTCAATGTCCTAAGGTAGAAAGATAGAGTATAGAAGACATCACCTAAAACAACGAACACTGACAAACCTAAAATACACTTAAATAAATATAAGAAATAACAAAACAAAATAATATGCTAATAATGAAACCAAAAGACACAAGGTTTCACAAACGAAGGCTCAAATCTAATCTAAGCTTTTTACAGCTTTCAATAGTTGATCAATTTTGCGACTTATGGAAGGATTAATTACAGGGATGAAAAATTGTAGTTGGTCAATTAATTATTCAGCAGTAGTAGCAGAGATTATGATTTATCGTGCTGAAGATTTTAGAAATTTATGTTCCACAGCTTGATCAAGAAAAGACAACAAATTATAATAAAAACCATTAACATTTAACAAACCTATAGGTTTATGGTGAATGTGCAGTTGGGCCCAAGAGAAAATATGAAAGATCTCTTCCAATGTGCCAAGACCACCTGGTAAGGCAGTGAAGGCATCAGCATGGTTAAACATTGCATTCATTCGATCAGACATTGTGGAGACCTGTAGGTCCTCTCCAATTGTTTTTCCAATAATGTCCCATTTTGCTAAAGCTTTGGGGACGACCCCCAAAACTTGACTGCCTCATAAAAATACAGCTATTGACACACCTCTTATTAACCCAAGGCTACCTCCCCTATACACTAAATGAATCTTTCTCTCAGCTAGTACCTGACCAAGATGATTTGCTGATTCTAAAAACTCTTTTTCTTTTCCAGGACTGGATCCACCGAAAACATAAATATTTCTTATGTGATGACTTAAGGAACCTGCCATTTCTGCACACTTCTATATCTGTTGAATGTATGGGTTAAGTAGAAATAAAGGGAAGGAAGAGAAGATTTTATAGATGAGAAATTAAAAATGCAATCATACCACCTATATGTAGGCCAGCTGGAGTCTCTCTCTCTCTCTCTCTCACTTTATTTTATTTTTTTGAAAAAGCATGTGTATGTACAAGTAGTTGTGATTGTAGCTCACATCTTCCATTGGTTTTACGTTCAAGAACCGTTTAAATGCCCTATATGAGTTGGGGATAGGCTTCCCATCCAGTTTTCTTAAAAACTGGCAAACATGGTCTTTTTTAGTCAGATTCCCAAGACTATGTCGAGCATGTTCTTTATGGAATTGTGGTCATAAATCATGAATTGCACGATGCACATCTCCATTAAGGTACGTCACAAGAGTTAATAGAAGATTATCTAAGGACTCTTTATGTTTTGAAATAAATCCTAACTTTTGAACATGGTGGGCCAATAAAATCCACATTGTAAGATTTTTGCAATCGTCTTTGTTGACGAGAAATGACCCCCACGTACCTCAAAATGAAAAAATTTAATGACACTACTTACCTCATTGTCAAGAATGCATCTTCGATATATTTGATTAGGACAATCTTTGAATAAGTAAGGGTCATCCCAATAAAAGTTCTTCACGTTGCTCAAAAACTTTCTTTTGTCTTGGCTATCCAAATGAGCTGGCAAAAATCCTGAAGCAAGAAAATTATCAATATTAGTAGACCAAGGTATTGAAGTAATAGAAAGTGAAGATTCATCAGGAAAGTAATCATCAATTGGTGTGATGTCAGACGTCGAATTTATTGTCAATTTTGACAAATGATTCGCAACAACATTTTCGGTGCCTTTTCCTTCCTCGATTTCTTCCTGTTTGAAAGTTTCAAAGATTTCAGAATCGTGATTGACTTTCTTTTATTTAGTCATGGCATGAGGAAATGAAAGTATTGATGGGGAATTAGTCTTTTATTTGCAATGTTCAGGTTTAACCCCTTCCTTACTCTCAAAGATTGACTCATCATCTTTCTCACAAGGTTCAAGAATGGGTTTTTCAATAACCTTATCACTATGGGGAGTAATGACTGATTAGACTTGATCTATATTGGTGGGGAATCAGTCTTTTCTTTGCAATGTTCAGGTTTAACCCTTTTCTTACCCTTAGAGATTGACTCATCATCTTTCTCACAAGGTTCAAGAATGGGTTTTTCAATAACCTTACCACTGTGGAGAGTAATGACTGATTGGACTTGATCCATGTGTTGGTTTCTGGAGCTACTTGAATTTGAATTGTATTGCCTTTTGGGATTTTGCTGTGGTTGAGATGAGAACTTACCTTTCTCCTGAAAACTGAAAGTAGATGTGAATTTTGCAAGAGTATCTTTAAAATCTGTCATGGTTTGAGCAAGTTGAGTGTTGATTGTCTCTTATTTTTTAATGAAAGCATGCAATGTCTCCTCAAGATTTATTCTAGGAGAGGGAACATAAAGAGGTGCATATCCATGAGAATTTTAAAAATTATAGTGTGCTTGTAATGGTGGCTGTGAAGTTTGTGCATTATTATTACTACTCTTTAAACTGAAATTTAAATAATTTCTCCAACCAGGGTTGTATGTTTATGAGTATGGATCATGATTTGGCCATTGGAAACTGTTTAAAGCATTGGCTTGTTCATGGGAACATTCCTTGAAAGAAGGCAAATTTAGACAATTATTAGTTGAATGTTCATTAGTTTCATAGATTTGACACACAATTTCTTGAACAGATTTTAATTGACCACTTTTTTTTAATTCTAGTGCCTCGACTTTTCTAGCTAAAGATGCAAATTTGGCTTGGAGGTCATGATCTTCCCTAAGGTTGTACATACCTCCACTAGATGTATGAGGTTGAGTTTTACCTGATGCCTCATAAATACCTATGGTGTCCTAATTTTAAGCATTTTCAGCTAGTAAGTCTAGGTACTACATTGTTTCATTAGGTTTTTATCTTCAAAAGTTTCATTGCACATCAATTCTACCATTTGTCTATCTTTAGGTGTTAACCCTTCACAAAAATATGAAACCAATCTCCATATTTTAAAACCATGATGAGGGTAAGTATTAAGCAAGTTTCGATACCTATCCCAACATTGATAAAATTTTTATCCTGGTTTTTGAGTGAGAGTAGTGATTTGTCTTTTGAAAGAGTTTGTTTTGTGAGACGAAAAAAACTTCTTTCATCACAAGCACGAATGGATCCTGACCTAAGATTTTGTAGCCATGTTTTAACTTTATCTTTTAATGAAAAAGGAAAAAGTTTTAATCTGATGGTATTCATGCTACAATTTAAGTCATTATAGGTGTTACAAACTTCTTCAAATTCTCTCAAATAAAAGTATGGATTTTCTAGATCTAAGCCATGAAAAGTAAGTAAAAGTTGAATAATGCCTAACTTAAAATTAAAATGAGATGCATCAGGAGGAAAAATTATACATGATCGTGCACTTGTTCTTGTAGGATTCATGTAGTCTCTAAGTTTTCTAACACAATTATTCTCATTATGAAGCGACTGATTATCCTCTTTGGCCATATTTTCTGAAAATAATGAGGATTTCCTAGAAAGTCTACCACTTAATGTACGTGTACAAACTCTCATACAAGTGCAGAAAGAAAGAAAAACAAGAAACAAAGAAATAAAATAGAAAAACAGTACAATTGAAAAAGAAATAAAATAAAATATATAATTTATAAAGTAACTGGTCTCCCCGGCAACGGCGCCAAAAACTTGACACGGCCAAAGAGTTGATGTCTTATCACAAGTGCAGGAATGTTGAAGTAATAAATAACTCCGCAAGACTAGGGTCGAACCATAAGGAGGTTAACTGTATAAACTACAAATAAAGAAATAGATAATAACATAAAAGGAGTTGAAGAGAGCTTCGAGATGTGATATTGATATAAGGATTAAACAAGAATAAAATAATTGTCAAGGTTAGAGGATCTTCTAATGGTATTTCAAACAAGTATAATATAAACTCTTTTTATTACCCAACTGGAAGCCACACGCAAAGGAGGTTCCAATCGGATTATAAATTGTTAACATGATTACATTAGTTATCTTATTCAAATAATGTAATACTTGTAAATGTTGTCAGGTATTCATGATTATAACTTATGTTAACAACAAATCAAGTTCCTTTCATAGCACAGGTGTCGGTTATACCATACGGTTGGGCTATGAAAGTGCCAACAAATGAAAGTGCCAAGTATTTGTTGTACCAAGGGTTATACAATATAAATTTAGATTAACTATTTAACAAGCAAAGTATTAAAAGTGAACAAGATAACAAATACAAAACATGTTAGTATCAAACATTAAAGTTCATGTTGGATTTATACTATACTTATTCTTACACCATTAGTGTAACCTTTCACCTTGACATAATAAACTTAGCTAAACATAATGAAAGAGAGAAACATAAATAAACAAGATAAGAACATAAATAAGATATAAGTTAACTAAGTAAAGGAAAGGAAATGAAAAGCATAAACAAAAGATTAATATAAACAAAACTTAAGCATTACAAAAATATAAAGAGAAAGAGCAAGAACATGATCTTGATCTGAAAACCAAGATGTCTAAAAGTATGGCAAATGCCTCCTTTTATAGTCCAAAATTCAGAACTATTGATTTGATGACTAATTGTTGAGTGGTTGGCCACATCTTGACTTTGTGACAATCCTTATCTTCTTGTCTGAACAAAACGTCATTGCTAACATCAGAATTTGAAAACATAATCATCATGAAAGTTCTGGAAAATTGTCTCAGCTTTCCAACAAAACAAGATAGGCATATTTGGACTTCTAGAACTCGAGATATGGGCTGAACACTGAACAATGTCTAGGCTGCAGAACAGATTCCAACTTCTCCGTTATTGCTACCATTTGAACTCGAAAATGACACTTTTAAATCTTGAACTCCTCATGAAAGTTTTAGGCCTATGTCTTAGCTTTTCATACATATAAACTAGACCTAAATCCAAGTTCTACAGCTCCAGTTATGATCCAATAACCGAATGGTGTTCCAGTTTGAACTGAACCAGCATCTCTTTTCTAAACTTAATCCTGTCTTTGTCTTCTCAATTTCAGTAGTTAAACTCATCAATCAATCCTTTGATTTATGTGATAAGTCTGCATTTAAGATAAACATTTACCACAAATTAAATGTATCTTATATTATTAGACATATTATTATAAAACATGCTCTAGTTAAGGAGTTATTAATACTTCAAGTGCAAAATGATGATATAAAACCTTGATAAAATGCACTTTTAAGTACTAATCACATACCCCGGTGTGGTTTTTTCTGGTCGATTGACACCACAGCGGCCTAAGCCCCACCCCAAAAATAGCTAACTCAGGTAATCTTGAGTTGTCAAAATCTGACAGTTCATGATGGTAACTTTGAATCAACGGTTGGGATCCATCCGGTTTGAATCAAGGGTCAATATTTGGCACCAGTAAAGACAAAATGTTCCTCTTCCCTAATAAATAGGTGTGGATTCCATGCCTTGAAAGGAAGCAATTGGAAGCCAAAGTCTTGAAGAAAAAAAAACATATCATCCCCTCTGTTTCTTTTTTTCTCTCTCCTTGCTCGCTTTCTCCCACTTTCTCTGCCATGCCTCTGTTGTTGTTGCTGCAACTAACCACACGTCGGTCTTCTCAGCACTGCCAGCTAGCCACAACCTACGTCAGGTAATGTTCTTCTTCCTTTGTGGCTGCAAAAATTACAACCATTTGCATGCAGAACGAGAACCTATTCTACATGCAAATGGAAGATTAATTAACATAGTTGCTGGGTCGAGCCGACAACCATATGGGTCATGGGCTAGACCCGTTCTAGCCCAGCCCAAACCAAAAAGAAAAAGAAAAGGAAAGCTTGTTGGGCCATCAGTCGACCCAACCTAACCTGGCTGGACCCATTCCAGCCCAGCCCATATGGTTGGTCAGGTCCAGCCCACTTCAAAAAAAAAAAAAGGGAGGCAAAGTCTGTTGGGCCACCTGTCGACCGAACCCAACCCGATTGGATCAAGCCCATTTAATAAATAAATAATATAATAATATTTAAAAAAGTTTTAATTTTTGAAAGGGCATTTTAAAAATATTTGTGGGTCCCATCACATGTTTTTCCAACAATTTTGTATAATATTGGGTTCCTCTGAAACTTCTAAATAAATTAAAAACAAAATTCTATTTACAAAAAAAATTCATGCATGCGGCCAAATTCTAGAAGTTTTCCAAGCATATCTTCATAAAAAAAACAAAAAAAAAATTGTATTTTTCTCATGTTTTAAAATGTAAAATGGATATCATAACCAGTTTATAATTATCCATTAAGGTTTGGCCAAAATATCAAAAATCCTTCACTAATGATTTTGTTCACTTTATATAAAGTGTTAGGATTTAGCTATAGATTTTAGTATATACCCTCAAATATTAAAAATACAAAAAAAAAAAGTAAATGTGATGCTAAAAGCCCTTAGAACGGTTAAGATTTAAACTGAATGAGGTAAAGACTTCCTCATAAAGGGAGATGTGCCTTAAACTTTAGACAAGATTAACGAACAAGAACACAACTTAGAATAACAATCAAACAATAATGCATTTTACCTTAGGTATGGTGCACTAGGGGTGATGTATCTTTTCATTGTACAACCAGTCTTTTACCCAAACTCTTGCAGATTATAGGTTTCCTAGTAACCATAATACTAGGTGGCGACTCCATAACTCATAATCATAGTTTTATTATTATCCTCAAACCGTTTTTTTAACTCACACATCTTAGGATACAAACCCGTCATCTCCGATGCCGCGTGCACTGCGACTTTAAGCATGTAGCACATAAATCAATAGAAGAAAAATAGATGTGAGTGAAGGTACTTTTTATTTTCAACGACTCTAATTAATGTTCAATCTTAACAGACTATTGACCAGAAATATTTAAGAGCAATGCTTTGATATAATAAAAATCTCATAATTATAACAACTTTATAATTTTTTTTGTGAAGTATTTTTGTCCCAAAAACTTTATATTTATAATAGATTCATTAATCAAACATCAATACATATTAAAGATAAAGGATGCTTTTAATAATAATAATAATAATAATAATAATGTTTTTTGTTATAATAGTAGCTTAGTAAAAGAATCTGTAAGATTATCTTCAGTTAATATTTGCTCTATTTTTACATCTTTATTTTATGATTTTTTAATCAAATGAAACAGTCTAAGTACATGTTCAGATCATTAGTAAGACCTCCTTGACTCCTTGGCTTATGCAATAGCTTTGGTATTATCAGAGTATAGAGATACTAGATCAATAATGCTAGGAACCATACCTAGTTCATAAAGAGTTTTTTTATGGGAGAGATAAGGTTAGGGATTTTATATGGGAGAGACAAGGATTGGTTTTTTGTATGGTGGGTCAATTATCTTCAATTCACTTATCTATTTATAACTCGTAAATTTATCATACTTTTTATAGTTACTTGGTTCCCGAGTAACTCAATTTTATTTTTGCCTTTCATTTCTCTTATTTTATAACTTTCGTTATTTTCCTTTCTTAATTACTTGGTCTCAAGCAACTTCATTTTATCTTAATCTCTCATTTTTCTTGTTTTGCATTTTAAATCCTTGTCCATTTTCCTAAATGTTAATAAGCTAAGGGTGACTTTTTCCATAAATGTTTTTTATTTATTGGTTAACAATTTATGGAGTCCAAAATATAATAATAATAATAATAATAATAATAATTTTATATTATTTTTAAATAAAAAATGTCTTTTTTAAGAAATGGAAGTTAATATTGGTTACAAATAAAAATCAAAAGATGCAATTTAATTTATCATATAAAAAAGGAAAAGAAATGTAAATAAGAAAAAAACAATCCTACATAAAATTATATTATCTCTCTTCTTTTTATTTATTTATTTTTTAAATAATATTTCATAATTCCATATAAAATTTTTAGACTTTTTTATTTTAATTAATGTGTATATTTAAGCTAATTTATATATATCTCAATTAATTTATGAAGTCTAAAATTAAAATTAACGGTTTTATAAATCTTTAATTTAATTTTGTAGCAAACTCATAATATATATATATATATATATATATATATATATATATATATATATATAACTAATTAAGTTACACCTCTTTCACGTTTTTTTTTAAAAAAAAAGTCAGGCGTTTCTGTTGTGTGTTTCACGTTTCACGTATATTAACTTTCATTTTCTCTGTGTATAATAACCTAACCTAGAACTTGAAGGAACGAAAACAAAAGAAATATGGATGTTGAAGACCCACAAAAATTAGCAACAGAAAAAACTCCAAACCCTAACACCGAAGACGATCTAGAAGAAGGAGAGATCGTTGCGGGAGGAGATGACGACTCGTCGTTAAAGAAATC
>Ga0325400_1008010_pt1 | contig 10123 bp, 6 predicted proteins | sample PopdelMetagenome_2_FD_205662 | JGI IMG/M metagenome (GOLD analysis project Ga0325400, IMG submission 205662) | Populus deltoides microbial communities from Bellville, Georgia, United States - Xylem-PdKOR-R1 | ecosystem: Host-associated > Plants > Phyllosphere > Stem > Wood/Secondary xylem...
TATACAAAGTATATAAGAAACATTAGCTAAAGCGAATCATTATTTATATTTGATATACATTAGCAGATTAATGTATGCCCTTTGAATTTCATCTTATTGACTAACTGGGTAGTCTCAAATTTGAGGACAATTGCTTGGATCTCTAATTAAATGAGTAATGTCGATTCTAATAAGAGGTTGCTCACTAATCAAAGCAGATTCTTTGTAAACTGAAGCACATTGAAGCTGCTCAACCATAACTTCAACATTACATATTTAAGTTGGTTCACTAGGCTGTGAGTTATCAATATATATTTTTTTAAAAAGAATCAATTCTTTTTATTTTGTTCATGGTTCAACCTAAAATCAAAACATATATCATGAGAAAAAAATGATAATTTTGGTGGCTCTGCTAAGAATAAAACATAAAAAAATTCAAGCATAATCAAAACAAACCAATAAAATATATCTAATTAATTAGAAAAAAATCACTATAACAAGAATTCAAAAAACAATTGGTAGAACTAGCATATTTGAGAGAGAAAAAAAAGGAGCAAAAACGGTAAAATTATATATATAAAAAAACCTCATCAAATTATTAACAAACATCTCAAAACAAAATAAAAATAGATTTTAAATTTAAATTACTTTGTTTTGTTTGATGAAAGATAATTAATTGGTGGCTCTACTTCAATTTTTTTGCAAGAAAATTTTGCTTGTGATTTGTATTTTTATTTCTGTTTTTTACCGGCTGCAAGACTTCTATTAGGGTTGCGCAACGTAAAGTACATTAATGACTTTATATTCTTTTCTTTCCATGTAGATACATAAAATCAAGAGTAAATTCAAAGGAAATCAAGAATAAAGTCACACTTAATTACTGTAAGAAGGCCCACCTCTTTAAAATAAAAAAAAAAATATAACGCCTTCTCCCATTTAATTACCAAGTAATGAAAAATATTAAAATGTCTTGCAGGGGGCCAGGCCTTTGCTTGCTCCTCCTTGCTTCCGCTCCTATATGCTGCTTACATGAATTGTGTTTTGATGCTAGAAAAATGGTTATTTGGGTTATGTGAATTGTGATTTTTTTAGGCAAGGAGTTCATGGTAGAAGAAAATATTTTAGGATGTGTCTCTAAGTCGAATGGCAAATAACAACTACGTGTGTTGCGGATGCTATCTACGATTTGATCAAGCATGCTAGATTTCTAAATATTTTTTAGCTTGTAATATTTTACCAAAAAAAATGCTAGGTTCCAAAAATCTAAAAAAAACAAGTGATTGATTTCTTCTAGTGTCAAAAAAATAAATGAAAAGACTTTAATCCTTTATGATCTCTGCAATCAATACATGATTTACTGCTCGAACACACACACACACACACATATTAAGCAATTATAATTAACAAGTAGAGCCTGCTACCACCCTCCCCCAATCTTTTAGGACACCATTTATTATTATGTTCATTCATGACGACTAACAAGTGATAAATATTGCTAGATGCAATGTTTCTTAATTAATTCAGGATGATAAATTATTTGTTAATGGAATACTTCACAACCGAGTATATAGTTCAACTAAACTTGTTTAAAAGAAGGTTTAAAATAACAAATATACTAAAACAGATGATGATTTAAAGTAGCCCCACATATTTTTCTATTCATCATTACAGTGTGATGAATTTTTTATCCTTCGTATATGATTAATACTTAAAAGTGCATTTTTATCACGGTTTTATGTTATCATTTTGCACTTGAAGTGTCAATAACTTCTTAACTAAAGCATGTTTTATAATAACATGTCTAATAATATAAGATACCTTTAATTTATGATAAATATTCATTTTAAATGCAGGCCTATCACATAAATCAAAGGATTGATTGATGAGTTTAACTACTGAAATTGAGAAGACAAAGAGAGGGCTAAGCTTAGAAAAGAGATGTTGGTTCAGTCCAAACTGGAACACTATTCAGTAATTGGATCACAACTGGAGCTGTAGAACTTGGATTTAGGTCTGGTTTATATGTATGAAAAGCTAAGACATAGGCCTAAAACTTTCATGAAGAGTCCAAGATTTAAAAGTGCCATTTTCGAGTTCAAATGGTAGCAACAACGAAGAAGTCGGAATCTGTCCTACTGCCCAGACATTGTTCAGTGTTCAACCCATATCTTGAGTTCTAGAAGTCCAAATACGTTGCTTCTTGTTTTGTTGGAAAGCTGAGATAATTTCCCAGAACTTTCATGAGGATTATCTGTTCAAATTCTGATGTTAGAAATGATGTTTTCTTTAAACAAGAAGATAAGGATTGTAACCAAGTCAAGATGTGGCCATCCACTCAATAATTAGTCATCAAATCAATAGTTTTGAATTTTGGCCTATAAAAGGAGGCATTTGCCATGCATTTAGGCATCTTGGTTTTCAGATCAAGATCATGTTTTTGCTCTTTTTTTTTATATTTTTGTAATGTTTAAGTTTTGCTTTCATTAATCTCTTATTTATGCCTTTTATTTCCTTTAGTATACTTATATAATCATGTTCTCCTCTTGTTCATTTATGTTTCTCTTCTTCATTATGTTTAGCTAAGTTTATTATGTCAAGGTGAAAAGGTTTCACTAATGGTGTTATGTAAGTATAATATAAACTCAATATAAACTTCAATGATTATATCCTAAACAACATTTTCTTTTAACATGTCTTATCATTTTTATCTTATTTATTCTTAATATCTTACTTGTTAAATGGTTAATCTACATTTGTGTTGTATAACAAATACTTGGCACTTTCATAGCCAACCGTATGGTATAACCTACACATGTGCTATGAAAGGAACTTGATTTGTTGTTAACATAAGTTAGCATCAAGAATTCCTGACAATATGTAAAAGTTTGGTATTACTTAAATAAGATAATTAATATGATCATATTAATAATTTATAATGAACTATTAATTACAAATCATCCGATTGGAACCTTCTTTGTGTGTGGTTTTCAATTGAGTAATAAAAAGAGTTTATATTATACTTATTTGAAATACTATTAATGAATCCTTTAACCTTGACAACTGTTTTATCTTTGTTTAATCTTCACATTAATCTTACATCTAAGTCCTCCTCCTCCTCCTCCTCCTTCTCCTCCTCCTCATCATCATCATCATCATCATCATCATCATCATTATAGTTAATCTCCACGTGGTTCGACCCCTGTCTTGCCGGGTTATTTATTACTTCGACACTTCTACACTTGGGAGAAGACATCAACTCTTTGATCGTGTCAGTATACATGAAAATTCACTGCCTTTAAACCAGTGGTATTTTTGTCTTTTCATACAGTGTCTTAGGCATTATGGATTTTTTTAGGGTATTTTGGTTGATTCAATATATTTATAAACAACAAAATAACCAAAATAATAACAACAACAACAACAACAATAATAATGATGATGATAATGATAATAATACAAATAGTAATAAAAATACAAATATTATTTATGGTAATGATAATGATGATCATAGTAATAACAATAACAACAATAATAATCAAATTAGTAATTGTAATAATGATGATGATGATGATATTATTAATGAGTAGCAGTAAAGCAGTAGTAGTGATGGTAGTGGTAGTGGTGGTGGTGGTGGTAGCAGTAGTAATAGTGGTGGTGGTGGTGGTGATGATAGTCGTAATAATAATAATAATAATATAATAATAATAATAATAATGGTAGTGACAATGTTACTATTGGTTCTACTAATAGTGATAGTAATGGTGATAACAATAGTGATAGTATTAATATTTGTTATAATAATATCGATGATAGTAATAATTTTGGTGATAATAACGGTGGTGGTGGTGGTTTTAATAATGATTGAAATAATAATAATAGTGGTGATAATAATAGCAATAGTAGTAGTAGTGATTTTAATAATGATTGAAATAATAATAGTGGTAATAATGATAATGGTAATAGTGATGATATTACTTATTAATATTAGTAGTAATAGTGATTTTGATCCTCATTCTTTGAATTATTATTTTAAAAAAAATTATTTTGTATGATTGAATTTTTTTTCAATTCCATCCTTTAATATTTAATTTATTGGGAATTGGTCTACATGGTTTTTCTAGATTGAGTGTTTTGGGTCTAACGACTCGGGTCACAAGTTTAAAAAGTTAACATATTTTTTCAAAAGACTTTATAATTCTCCTTTTTTTTATCATGTTATTTGAGTCATATAATCTGAATTGTATGTTTGGTGGAGTGTCTCATGATCGCTTAACTCTAATTAGTGTTATTACACATTTATCGTGATCGGTTTATAATGTTCTTTTTACTCTATTTCAATACTTGAACATCATTTTTTGTATAAAAAAATAGTGTGACTCCGCAACAAAGCACGAACACCAAGGCTAATATTTACTAAAACAAGATCCTTATAATAGATATTAGTGCGTTTGATCAAGTTTTATAAAGTTTTTTTTTTATTTGGTCTCAAAATGCCAGCAACCAATATCTTTTAAATATGAAAATAATGAAAGCAAAAGTGAATGAAGGCTACAATATGAGGTTTAGTAGACTTGATTAAAGGCTCCGGAAAAGCTAATATAATGCTTCCTAATGGAACAAGATTTATTATTGATAATGCTTTGTTCTTTACTAAATCAAGGAGAAATCTACTAAATTTCAAAGATATACTACTTAACAGGTATCATATTGAGACTGCTAATGACAATGGTATAAAATATCTTTACATCGTATCAAATGTCTCTACTGGAAAATAAATGTTGGAAAAATTATTCATTTTATCTCTAGGTTTGTATTACACAAGTATTGGTACAATCAGAGTCAATGCAATAATGAACCAGAAGTTTAATAAACCAAATAATTTTTTTATTTGGCATGACCGGTTGGGTCATCCTGGATCAATAATGATATGAAGAATCATCGAGAATTTACATGGTCATCCATTGAAGAACCAGAAGATTCTTTAATTAAAGTAATTCTTGCGTGCTTCTTATTCTCAAGGCCAATTGGTCATTAAACCATCACCAGCTAAAGTTGGGACTGAATCCCCAAGATTTCTGAAACGTATTCAAGGTGGTATTTATGGGCCCATTCACCTACCATGTGGACCATTTAGATATTTTATGGTATTAATAGATGCATCTACAATATGGTTATATGTTGGTTTATTATCAACTCACAACCTGACATTTGCGAGATTACTTGCTCAAATTATTATATTACAAGCATAATTTCCAGATTATATAATCAAGACAATTCATCTTGACAATTTTGGTAAATTCACATCCTAGACATTTAAGGATTATTGCATGTCACTTCAGATAAACGTTGAACATCTTGTTGCCCATATTCATACTCAGAATGGTCTTGCTGCATCACTTATTAAATGCCTCCGGTCAATTACAAGACCACTACTCCTGAGAACAAAACTTCAAGTCTTTACTTGGGGGCATACTGTTTTACATGCAACAGCACTTATATGCATTAGGCCAATACGTGTCACAAATTCTCCCCATTACAATTGGTTTTCGGTCATAAGCCATACATTTCTCATCTAAAAATATTTGGTTGTGTGATATATGTTCCAATTTATCCATCACAATGTACAAAGATGGGTCCTCAAAAGAGACTGGAATATATATTGGGTTTGAGTCCCCATCAATAATTAAATATCTTGAGCCCTTAACAGGTAATTCATTTACAACACGATTTGTCGATTATCATTTTGATGAGACTATGTTTCCAGCATTAAGGAGAGAAATTAAATGGTTGGATAAAGATATTAGATGGAATGCATTGTCATTATTGAATTTTGATCCTCGTACAAAACAATATGAATAAGAAGTTCAAAAAATACTTTGTTTGCAAGACATTACAAATCAGCTACTAAATGCATTCACTTATTCAAAAGGAGTAACCAAATCTCATATACCAGCTGTAATGCTCCAACCTGGATTGAAGTCCCAACAGTATAATCCACTATAATTATAGCAAATGAGTTTGTGGCACGCTAAAAGCGTGCAAGACCAATTGGTTCAAAAGATAAAAATCCTCGAAAAAAGAAGAAGCAAATAATCAAATTGAAATTATTGAGAAAGAAAATATTCATGAGGAGATAAACATAACTGATCATAAAACCCCAGAAAAGGTTCAGGTACCTGAAAACAATAAAAATGAGAAGATGTTGATAAATTATATCTCTATAAAGAAAAGATGGAACCTAAAATGAAATAATTATCGACAATATTTTTTTCATATAATATATCGCTTGATATCATTAATGAAAATGAGGATTTTGAGCCTAAATGTGTCGAAAAATGTCGACGCAGAAATAATTGACCAAAATAGAAAAAAGCAATCCAAACAAAATTAAATTCACTTGCAAAACGTGAAGTTTTTTGACCTGTAGTCCAAACACCTAAAGGTGTAAAACCAGTTGGATACAAAGGGGTATTTGTGTGAAAATAAAATGAAAAAAATAAAATTGTAAGATATAAAGCACGACTTGTGGCACCAAAGTTTTCACAAAGACCTGACATTGATTATGATGAAAAACATATTCTCATGTAGTAGATGCAATTACATTTTGGTATTTCATTAACCTTGTCGCACCCTCGCGGCGAAGCGCGGCGATCCTCGATTGATTTCGGGGTTTTTTTTGTTTTTGTGAATAAGGGAGTCGCCACCTAGTATTATGGTCACTAAGAAACCTAACTAGTCTTTCAGAGATTCTAAGGCAAGGGACTAGTTGCGTAAAGGGAAGATATAGGCACCCCTAGTACGCCCTACCTAAGGTAAGCTGCTTGATGTTTGGTTTGCCTTATAATAGCTATGGTGTTGGTGTTTTCTAATCCCATCAGTTTTTCTAGGTTTGATTCAAACCAAATTTATTAAGGTAGAAATCTAAAGAGATTCCATGTGCTTTAAAAGCTCATTTTCTCCTTACTATTTTAAGAGTTTATGACTCGCAAATCGCAAGGAAAGAGGACAAAGATTTAGAAATCTAAGGAAATTCAGAGCGCTTTAAAAGCCTCTTTTTGCCTTAGTGTTTCATACTTTCATGGCTCGTAAACCGTGGAGTCAAAAGTTGAAATGCCCTCAATTATAATTTAGGCTTCTTTCAAGGATGTGTGATGACTTATTATTCCTAGAAAATTATTTTGGATATTTACCACTTAGGGTTTCTTTATCCAAATATTAACAGTGAAAAATAACAAATTATTCCCAATAATATTTTGGATATTCGTCCCTTAGAGATTTCTTTATCCAAACATTAGCGGTGAATAATAGATGAATTCCCCTAAAATAAGATTTTTGTATTTTTTTGGAGTTTTACAAACATGTTGTAAAATCCAGGAATGCAAGAAAATAATTTTTGTTGTGTTTAAGAAATCCATGCGAAAACACATTTTCAAAAACTTCCAATATATTTTTTTATATAAAAAAATATTCAAAACATGTTAGGGTATTGGCAGTATGCAACACACAAGAAAACATTTTTTTTAACAACAAACACTCCAGTGCTTAAGCATAAATGATAAACCATTGCATGTTTTTTTTTTTAAAACAAGCACTCCAGTGCTATAAATGATAAACCATGCTTGTACAGGGATGATGCATTCAAACGTCAAGACACTATTCAAAAGGGGAAATGCATTTAAAAAAGACCCGGCTACTATTCAAGTGAATTATATTTCACTTGAACAGTACAAACACAAAGGAAAATGCATGTAACGAGGTGAAGAGAACAGACCTGGAGGAAGATGAAGGAGCTGCAACGCTGTTGAAGGCTTGTTGGCTAGTCAATTAGTGTAGTCATCTGGTCCAGCTCTTTCCCCCTATTTTCTGTTCGTCTCCTGAGTTTTAACCTCTGCAATCTTCGTCCCTCTCTCTCTACTGGTTATTTGCACTTACTTCTCCCCTACAGCTCCTATTTGCAGAAAACAAAACCAAAGACCGAAAGAACAGCTCACGCGTGCCTCCTTAGCTATTGGTAAATGACGGACAAAACAGAGACGCTGAATCTGTGATGTGCTAGTGAATTGAACGTTCTTCCTTCTATGTTCTCTTGCTCTTTCTGGTTTTCCTGCCTCTCTTATTTTTTTCTTGTCTTTCTTTTTTTGTTTTCTCTGCTCTTTCTTTCTCTTTCTCCCCTGTTCTGTAGATTTTATTTGCAGAAAAGGGAGCAACCCGGAAGGTAGTCCCTACTTCTTTTCTTGTTTCTCTTCTCTTTTTTTGTCTTTGTTTTCTTTGTTTTTCCTCCTCTTTCTTCTTCTACTGTCTACCTTCTCGGCCTCACAGTAACACTGACGAAGGAAAGAAACTTCCTATATTCTCTGTGTTTTTTTCTCGCCGACTGCCTGCCTCTCTTTCGTATTTTTCTTCTCCCTTTTCTTTTCTTTTTCTCCCTCCTCTTTAGGTCAGCAGAGGCAGTGTATATATAGTCTATACATAGCTCTTATTAGGAAAGATTCAATGCATTAATCTAGGATGCAAATCCCAGTTGATTTGCAGCCAAATAATACAAATGAGGAAACTACAATATTCTCATTAATTATGTGCTGATTCTAGTGATTTCTTTCCAACATTAACACACCATCCCAGCCATCTATGTTAGGGATAAAATCTCAGCCATTAGATGATTGGTGAGGTTCTTCTCTTTATGGCCTTTTGCAGCTGTCAAAAGCTGCTGCTTCCTATGAATTATAGATGCACAAAAACATGATTTTTCTTATTCTGTGTGGTAGAAATCCTGTCATTTATGATGATCCAGCCCCCCTCTCCAGCTTCCAAAATCCTTATTCAATTAAATCCCTTATTTTAGCACTTTTCAATTCAGTCCTTGGTCCAAATAAAATCCCTCGAATCAGGCTCGCGAACTTGGGCAAAAATCTTTCTCGCGGCAAGAATCCCTACTTTCACACTAAATATTCAAACGGGAATATCTTGAGTTTCTGATATTGAAATCAAGCGATTCAAAAGCCCAAATTCATCTACGTGTCCCAGACTACAACTTTTATAAAGGATTCGGAGTGAGATAAATTCATTTTGAATAACAAAATTGCAGCCAAACTCAGCTGGAAACCTTCTCGCGGTAGGATTCTATGTTTTCACGCTAGATTTCAAACAGAAATATCTTGAGCTTCTGATATCAAAATCAAGCAATTCAAAAGCCCAAATTCATCTACGTGTCTCAGACTACAACTTTAATGAAGGATTCAAATTGAGATAAAATCGTTTTAAAGAATAGAATATGACAGTAATCTGGTTGATCAAAAAGGGTCTCCTGATCTACTTCAGAAACTGACAATGCCGAGAATCCCAATATGAATGAGAGTATGACCTAAGAAAAAATCATCAAAATTTGTGACGGAAAAATAGTTTTTAATGCAAAACTCGGGTCAGGATCCTTTGCACGGCAGGAATCCCTACTTTCACACTAGATATTCAAACGGGAATATCTTGAGTTTCTGATACCGAAATCGAGTGATTCAAAAGCCCAAATTTATCTACTCATCCAGGACTATAACTTTAATGAAGGAGTCGAATTGAGATAAAATCATTTTAAAGAACAGAATCTGACAGTAATCTAGTTGGTAAAAAAGGTTCTTGATTTGACAATGCCAAGCGTCCAAATCTGACTGAGAGTCTGCTATAAGATCAGTGATCCCTAGGACCCAATAAAGGTATAGGTCAATTTTTCAACATGTCATGAGTGACAGAACATAGCTAGGATGGTCAGATATCGTACGAAACCAAGTCAGAATCAGAGTCTAATTTGGAACAAAAAATTGCAACAGCAGCAGAATCATTTTTTTTTAGTGTAAATTCTGAGGGATTTATCCAACCTTAAAGACCAGATAAAGAAGGAACGAATTTAACATTATGAAGACTCCTAATCAATCTAAGAAAACCTGATGATTTTGGCAGCAAAGGGGAAGGATAAAGATAGTAGAAAACAACTCAAACAAGATTTTGAAAAAATATTTCTTTCTCTGCTTTTGTCAATTTTTCAGCAAACATGAGCTACACTCCTACACTCGGTTCAAAACGGGTATACACCATCTCCAGAACGTGGGGTCCAAAATTGAGTAACAACAAACCTAACAACTCATGAAAGGCTAGA
>Ga0325400_1008011_pt1 | contig 10123 bp, 9 predicted proteins | sample PopdelMetagenome_2_FD_205662 | JGI IMG/M metagenome (GOLD analysis project Ga0325400, IMG submission 205662) | Populus deltoides microbial communities from Bellville, Georgia, United States - Xylem-PdKOR-R1 | ecosystem: Host-associated > Plants > Phyllosphere > Stem > Wood/Secondary xylem...
AAAAAAAAAAAGGTTGGCTTAGAGGTGGTGTTTTCAAGGTGTTTATTATAAGATAGAATATTTTTTGTTTGTTATTTCTTTGTGATTGGCAGTGCGTGATGCCTGCTACTAGACGTCATTTTTTAGTATTAAAAACCATCGCTACTGTTGATTGCAATGGATTCAGATGTATGGCAGAGCTCCCGACATTTATGGTTTTATTTATTATTTGATGTGAAAAGGGGAGCTTTGGGATTGGAAGATGGTTCTACCAAGAAAAATATTCATACATTATCTAATAAATAACTGGGTCAATTTACATCAATAATTCTTTTTATTAAAATAGTATCATTTTGTCTTTTTTAAATAATAAATAAAATCCCTTCAAGTCACGGACTACCCAGACAACCTGTGAGATTGGGTAAAGGTAAACTGGTAGATCAGTATAGTTCATTACAAATGGACTAAACCTTTTGGATCAGTTTAGTCCCATGAACAAGGTTCGAAAGGCTCGTCCCCCATGGCTTAACAAGGTTCGACTTCAACTCCAAGATCAGGCAATAAAAATGAACTCTTATAAATCTTCTGATCCTCGTATAGCTTATTGTCTTCAATCAAATCGAAAGAGTATACATAGTCATGTTGTGCAAAACGTTCCAATAAAAAATGAAAGTTCTGTCAAGGATTTTACAATGACTAGTGAAATTGTAAATACAATTAAGAAAAATAAATCTATAATTGAATTTTCTTTAAATTTAACCGGAATAAAATGAAAAGGCCTTCATTACGGTCCGTGCCCATGAGAATCATCCATCACCTTAAATATAATGTAGCAGTTAATTAACTGGTAACTTAGTCGCTTGCCCTGCGCTAACTTGAAGTCATCTCATACAAGCGTTGGACGAAAGGGAAGGGGAAAAAAAAACATCTTGTTGCATTGCCGAAAACTCAATTCGCCTTCCCAAATCACAAGTAAGCTCTGCAAGGAGAGGATGGCCAGGCAGCCATGAACATACAGTGGGACAAGACATGACATGACATGACATGGCTATGATTATCAAGCAACATTGCGACAACTGAATCGTAACTAGAAACAGATGGTGGAAGAATATAACTGTGACCAGGAGCCATGTTTTCTCATGTAATACCCTGAGCAAATCATTGTACCCTATATACAGTACACATTCAAGGAAAGGGCAACTTACTCTCTTTCAAAAAAATGTTATAAAATCTCAAAACTCCTGTCTGATTGTATGGAGCGTATACACATAGTAAATAAAAGGTGTTTGATCAATTTGTAACATCACCGACACCCCTAAAAACTGTACAGCAAATCCTCCCCTTACTTCCTCTCATTCGCAATTGTTTCCTGCTGCTGAAGAGTAAACTGCTTGATCAATTTGTAACGTCACTGACACCCCTAAAAACTGTACAGCAAATCCTCCCCTGTACTTCCATTCACAATTGTTTCCTGATTCTAATGAGTAAACTGCTTTAAAGGACGATGCAGGCCTTGAAATGGTTATGAAATCGTGATAAATAATTATATGAAAATGTTTACGCAACTCTCCTGTAGAAAAGTACGTAGGCAGCTGATGTTTTAATATCATCCTCACTAACAGGACTAACACGGCTGTCGTCGAACTCGTACCATTTGCGATACCCTAGCTGCATAGGAACAAAGTAATTTTAGACCACGTACTTGAAAACAAGAAAATATATGAATTTGTCCTGTAGTCTACAAAGTGGAACACACAAACACATTACTTGGTGTTTCTTTCTTCTTCCTTTTTTTTTTTTTTTCAAACTTCAGCATGAGCAACATATATAGAGATTTCAATGGCCAAGAAATATAATAATCAGCTGGGGCACTGTCAATACTCAGAGCGAAGATGAAAATAACTATGTATTAAATAGGATACCTAACAGAGCCCGGAAAAGAAGTCATTGAGAAGGGATTTAACAATCAATCTTCTTAGAAAGTCTTAGGGAACAGGAATGGAGATTAAATATTGATGCCCATCCCCCCTCTATTACTTTTAAATTTTTCCACCAAACCAGGGGTTAATGGACTGGGAGGGAACTAATTTATGATTTTTGGTCCCAAACTCCCTATCATAGCTCCACTATTAACTTCTTAAAAAACAATCTTACCCTTAGCACCAAGACCTTTAAAAATAACACATAATTAAATTTTATGATTATTAGCCTTCCTCAATCTCTAACCAAACAAAAAGAAATTGTTTGACTTCATAGCAATGGTTAGGTAAATCTCCCCTTCTCATCCAATCCCTTTACCTTCCCTACCATACTAGATTCATAAACAACTAGGATAAAGGGTGCATGCCATCACGTTAATGCATTGCATTGAAATCCTGATGTACCATTAATTAAAGCATTGCTGTTCACCTTATTAAAGACCAACGAGCTGAGCTGGGACTATCACGATCACAAACTTTCTAATATAACTTATCTCTCTTGGAGGGGGTAAAGAAGACAAAAAACTAGCAGTTGGTGTCTAGGAAGCTCTAATAAGAATGCATGTTTTCATTTCACAACCTTTAACTCAGCTTGTTATTATAAATTATAGAATGCATGGCACACACTGCTTGCCACCCTGAAGGAGACATGCATTGGTCAATTTTTATAGTCAACAATTACCCCACAAATGCATGTGCCAATTTCTAAACAAGGTATGCCCCCTGATGATAATTACTCAGCATATCCATCCAGCAAATTCTACATCACCTAGGAAAACTTCAAATTCATGTTAGAGTAGGTGACAAACACTAATATCAAAAGATCCTAGGTTTGGTGAAGCCAGCCCAGACAGAAAACAAGCATCAACAAAAATTAATATTTTCTAGATCTATGTTACATGACTCTGTCCAAATGTGTGTGCATGACTGTGTCCCTCTGTCAAATGGTTCTATCTGCAGTCTCTTGACCAAAGGCAATAAATGAAAATGAATAAATAGAATGAACACCACTTACGTCAATAAAGGCATCATAGTGACCACATCCCATGCCTCCATGATGATTGCTTATTGCATACAGTACATAATGATTGGAAAACTGGCTGTCCTTCTTGGAAGTGTAGGTCGAAAGATCAAAATCATCAATTGGGAAGTCCACATATGTTTCCAACTTGTTCCTAATATAACGACTGTATGAGAACCTCTTCAAATGAACAACCAAGATTTCAGGCAATCTCCAAAGGTCTAACTTTTTCCTAGCCTGCCGAGGCTTCTTGCAGCTGGGGCAATCCCTAAAATCAGATACAATCACACCATCAGAAACAGCAGGTAAAAAAAAAGAAGTATCAACTGTATTGATTTTTGTGTGTGCACACACAATAAATTCAAACAGACACGTATTGCATGTAAGTAAACACGTGCAGGCACAAAAAACAGATGTAAAAACCGAAATAAATCCTCAAGAAAAAATATGCAAGTGGAGCATATTTATGGCAAATAAATGAATAGTCTTCAAGCAAAAATCTGCAAGTAATGATCGAGGGAGGGAGACACACTAACCACATGTCTTCTGGTCCTAAAGGCTCTTCTTTCAAGAAAGCTTCAAGGCATTTATATAAAGAAACAGACTCTTGAGGCCGCCTAGCATATAACTGGGGCTTTAAAACCTCTGGCAACGAGCTGAGAAGGCACGTATCATACTTCTCAATCATACTTTCCGACCAAGTTACATAGACCTCCAAGTTATCGCTAAATTTTGGGACTGGTAACGGCTCATTCATTTTTATCTCTGTTGATCGCAATCCATCTTTCAAATAGAATTGAAAATCAGAGCTGGAACACTGGTCATCCTCTGTTCCAGTGTCTGTGCCTGTATTACTGTCCGAGATTGTAGGGCTAACTACATCCTCCATTGTAGAATCTTCATTAGTTGTGATTCCCACATCATCATAATCATTGAGTGCATCATCAGCAGGCATAAGAAGTGGGCTTAGTAATTTCAGATATTGTTTATGGAGATCAAATCCAGTATAAAGATTCTCTAATCTTGCTACAAAAGGAATGCCAAACAACTTCAGATTTGGTATTGCTCTCTCAAATTCACAAGGCCTGAACACCAATTGTAGAATAAATCAGTATATAGCAAAATTTGAGATAATTACACCAAACTAGAAGGAAAATCTAATATTAAAATAAGTAAAAGCGAAAGAATGCCAACCGGATGGCCCAGACCAAGAGTACAAATAAGCTCACCTTTCCACCCTTTCATGCATAAAGACAACCATGGGTGAATTTCTGTTATCTTTTAGTAACCGGTAAGCAACAAGCTTGTCTTCGTCTCTGATCAAGGCTACCGAGTCAGATGGCTCAGTTAGGCGACGAAAAATTCTATTCTTGTATATCTACAGCATCAGAAATTCAGAGTAAAAGAAGGTACATTAATGTATATGCAAAACTTGACTTAAAAAGCACAGCCCTTGTCTAATCCTGAATCACCTACATATTTTAATTGCTTGAGTAAAACAAGACCAAATATCACAAATTAAGTGTTCTAAATAAACTAGATCTAATGAAATTATGTAGTAGCAATCTCTCAAATTAAGCACCAATGCCTTTGACTAAAGCAACTAGCTCCCCAAGTATTGATAACCAGTCACGCTACTCAAGAACATAAATGCAGCATACCTCAACCACCATCAGCATTTCATCATTTCTCAAAGAACAAGCAATGCTCAAGGCCTCAATGAGATCTTTTTGCCTCCCACATTTGGGCACGGTTACAGTAACTGGGGTTGGTAAATTCATCCCATCATTGCTCAGGACAGTCAAAGTCATAGTCCGCATTGTTGTTGAAGGTAATGGCAGTGATAAGTACATAAATGGATCAAATGTGACAGACTTCTTGTTGCAAGCAGGGCAAACCAGTGTTGACTGATACTGACCCTATAATGATAACAAAAAAATAAATACATTACGCTGACAAAACCAAGGAAGATCATCAATCGGCTTAACTTCAAGGAAAGAATTTCAACACAACACAAATTGAAAATAGATTAAAATCTACTCAAATTATAAACCATGAAAGATTGATGATCTCTGAGATTAGTTATTGGAAGATGCTTGTGGTAGTAGAACTACCTATAAAAATCCCTTTTCGAAAGGAAGAATGCTAGAACCATGGACCATCATCAAGTATTGATGATTGCATGATTAAAATGACAAGAGACAGCTTAGCAGAAAAGAAAATTGGCACAATCTATATGACACATGTTACCCCCAAAAAACAGAAACTCACTTGGCACAAATCAACTATGATCGAGTCATTGCGAGCCAGGTGATTCCTCCAATATTCCTCTGCTACCTCTTCATCTGGGCGACCCTCTGCATCTTTAATGGCTATATATGGCTTGGACTTTACACGATTCAAATCTTCGTGGAGTCCATCCAACAAAAAAGAAAGAAACTCCTACATTAAAAACATGTGTATTAAAAGGCATCATTCCATGTGCCAAAGAGGATCTAAGAAGCTATTTCTATTTTGTACCATGCAACAAGACAGAAACTTATCACATGCAGAAAATAGAATTGGAGGAACTAAACAAACATTAGAATCAAAAGGTATACTAACTTGCGAATCATGCTGGTTGTAGCCACTGAATTGAGGAGCAAAATCTGCTAGTTTTCGTTTGAATATTGCAGGAGCCACTGGGGTATCTCGTGGTGTCCATAGTTTACTTAGCAAATCCCCAAATGCTAAAGCAAGCTCCCCCTGGACAAATAAACATTTATTTACAACAGCATGGCCGCGCAAAGGAAGCAAAAGTTACTAGAAGAAGGTGACTTAATATAAAAGAAAGTTCACAAACCTTTGTCCCTAATAGATTTTCCTGATTTATCTCTTTTCCATAGTCCCCGAGAAAATAGTCAACTAGCTTTGGGGTGTGAGCCAAGCACTGAATTGCACTATTCATGAAACATGTATTCCCAAGATTCTGCAATCCCCTCAAACCCAAGTAACCAAATACCCTAAAGCCACTCCCAGATTGTGAGTTCCTTAGTGACGAATAAGAGCGCACATGGTCAGTGCACCCATTCATTTTAACAGAACCAGATTCAAAAGAAGTCTCCATCTCCACCATCTCATCAAAGTTTTCATCTCTAACAGTCATAGAATCTGAAAATCCATAGGCTTGCAATTCAAGAGTAATCTGCATGCAAAATAAGATAAAATATTGACACTAAACAACAACTACAATATGCAAAATGTGTACATCAATACTTAAAAAGTTTTCATGGTTAACATCACCCAAGGGCCTCAACAACATAAATAAAATGTGACACCTCTTTGCCTTGTTCTCCCAGGGTATCATTAGGCAGATTGATCTTATCATCGATGAGAAATTGGGTTGTCTGCCCTGAGAAGTCCCATATATGCAACTGCACACGAGGTAAACCGAATCAAGAAAGGCTTCTTCCCAAAATAAATCCTTATATCTTAGTGAGGTAATAACAAAAGCTCATAAAAAACTAACCAGCTTAGATTTGGGAACAAAAATATTGCAAGCTCTTCTGTAAGAAGAAACTAGATTGTCCTGGAAATTGCAGTCAATTGTCAAATATAGAATCATAGAGAAGATTTATTTAAAAAAAAAAAAGAGGCTCTTGTATTTAGCTTCAGTCATGTGCTGTGATATATGGACACTAATTAGATTATCTGAATTACCATGCTGGCTAGGACTAGCAAATTTTAATCACACATGAAAGGTCGATATACCCCTTGTACAAATTAAGAATATCAAAAAATTATACTCATACCAGCGAGAAACAGCAGTACTAAGTAGAGTTTCAAAAAGTAGACAAATCACAATGATCCTTCAACAGAAATTAAACATGGATCAACAGGAATGGAGAATGAATAGTACATATTGCTTAAGTTCTACATAAAAAAACCTATAACATGTGTTCAGTTATGTTGCAGCACAAAAAATAGTGGATGAAATGCAGACTTGTAACTCTAACCAAACTGGTTAATCTCAAGACTGGTCTTGACTTCATCTGACTAAGGATGGTGCCCGGTCCAACAACCTGGCCCAAGCCAGTTTCAAACACCATGGCACTAAGCTCTTGAAAGCAAAGCATTCAAGAAGGGATCTGACTTAAACATTCACTATTGAAGCAAATACACTTGGTTCATAAACCTTGTCCTGCACAAAAATAAAGAATGAAGGAAAGAAAAAGAAAAAGGTTTAGAAAGGAACTTGACCTTTGAGCTGATCTTCACAACCAAAGAATTTGTTTCCCTACAAACTGAAAGCCTTATTTGTATGGGAAACACATCCTGTGAATAATCTTCAGCAATAAAAGAGCCACTAACAACCTTCATTACTCCTTTAGAATCATTATGCCTGTGGAGGTAGAACAAATCGATGCACAAATTAGTAGAAATCCCTCGCTTCTACTGAGTTTTTGAGGATACAACAATTTTGCATAATTCACATAACACATCAGCACATGCATTGACTAAACGGAAAGGGGGGTCACAGTGTAATGCTTGATCAGCCCAACATGTTTATCAACAACCATTGGGAGAACAAAAGGAAGGTTCCAAAATAAATCCTAATATATTTGTAAGCCAAATGCTCCATACTCCTAAACAACTCATGCCTTGACCGCATACAGGTAATGAATACATATTCCATAAACATGAATACACATAATACATCACATGCATATCGACAACAGGAAAGGAAACCAATAGCTCTCACCGTTTAAGCGCCTGTAACCACATTCTTCCAGAGATTATAGCATACTCACGGCCAGAAAACCCTTCTTCAGTATCCTCACTCCTCTCAGAACCTTCTTCCTTCCTAAAATCAAGTACAATCTCTGCATCATCGCCACCAAAGTTCGATATCACATTGTACAAAACTCCTACTTGTTCACCACCAGTTTCCACCTCACTCCACCACCTAAAAAATCAGCACAAAACACAACAAGATTTAACTAAAACACTGCATTTAACACCATAATTACTTTTTTTTGTTTGAATTCAAGGAATTCAGCTTCTTTGCTTTCAACACAAAAAAGAAAAAAAAAAGAAATCACCGAAAGTTTATTCCTTTCCTTGGTTTTCTCAGTAACCAAACAAGAGAGAGAGAGAGAGAGAGAGAAGAAAACGTTACCTATAAGGAACCAAGTAAAGCTTGTCTAAATCATTATCATCGTCATCGTTACTAAACCAACCACGGTAAAGAGTAGAACTGAAGAAACCAGAAGCGGAGGAAGAGGCGGCGGGGGCGGAGGAGCGGGTGTTATCGTAATCCAAGTCGAAGATTGAAGAATCATCAGTGTTGGAGTTGTGGAAAGAGAAGAAATCCTCCCCCATAATTGACGATGGAATAAAAGTTAGGGTTTTGAAAGTTAGGGCTTTCAAGAGATTGAGAGTAGAGAGAGAAAATTGAGAGATTTTGATTATGAGGTGTAAGAGATGAAGTTTCTCCGATAAACGGGTCATAGAGAGAAGAGAGACATCACGGTGGGCTTTCTTTTTTTTTCCCCCTTCCTTCCTCTGAACGTGTGTGTTGAGTGCGTGAGGTTTTTAAAAAGAAGTTTTCTTCTTTTTTTTCTTTTTTTTTTTTGTGGTTTTCACTTCTATTCAATAAAGAAATTAAGAAAAAAAATAAAGCCCTTTTACTGTTTTATTATTCAGGAAGCCATTTACTTCTTGGATTAGAACACTGTTGCAGCCGTGCTTGCAACTCTTTTGCTTTACCCAATACAATAACACTGAATATAGCGTTTCCAAAAAAATCACAAGACTTTAGGTATATTTGACTGGGAAAAAAATAATTTTGATATATAAAGATTAATAGGAAAGATCTTATATTAAAAAAAAAATGGAAGCATGAAAGAGTGAAGAAAATGATTTAAGAGAGAATGGAATGGAAATGGTAGCTGTTGAATACGTTTGCCATTGCGGGCTGTGTTAGAGAGGAGGACTGGAGGAGTAGGAGGAGGAGCAGTGGAGGAATGTTGACGAAGTTGGTGAGTTCGTGTGGACGCGATGTGAGTGAGAGTGGGGGAGGAGAGTTGTGTTCTAATTGTAGCTTTGTAGGTGAGGAGTTGCGGCTTTTGGTTTACTTATCCAAGTTTTGATTGGATAAATAAATTAATCAAAAGTAAAGTGATCGGATCTGAGGCTTGTTTGTTAAGGATTTGGTTGGTGTTTTTAAAATGTTTTTTTTTTTAATATATTAAAATAATATTTTTTATATTTTTTAAAATTTATTTTTAAGATCAATGTATTAAAATAATTAAAAAAAATTAAAAATTAAAAAAAAAATTATTGTTAATCAATCCAGTTTTTCATTTTATATATATATATATATATATATGCTCTTTATTAAATTTCTAATCAATCACATATATGTATCCTAACCATACTAAACTTTATAATTTACACGCACTTAAAAATGAAAACAAATCTAGGTGGAGAATAAGACTCACTTAATTTGGCAGTCTATCTTCTGCAAATGGTTCAAATAGACCTACCATAATGGCAGAATCCTTGGGTTATTTTAAGTTAAATCATTTTTGAAACCTTGAATTATTAGAAGAAGTCACCGCACATTAAAATTATTTGAAATCACACCAAAAGATAATTTTAAAAAAATAAAACAAATTTAATTTTTTTAAAAACATTTTTAAAACACAAAAACAAACGGGATAGATTAAAAAGCAGGAAATAAAAGGGGTTGTATAATTAATTTAAACAAACAGGGAGGAAAGGTTCTTTTACTATGGTATTTACGGGAACAAATTCGGTAGAAATGAGGGGGGGTTGCAGCTTAGAGGATTAGAACACGTGGTTACAAACCACAGTGTTGGGGGTTCGAATCCCTCCCTGTCTATGTCTATAACCTAGCAAAAAGGGAAGGACTCTTCCCTCTAGAGGTAAGAAAATCACGATTGGGATAATGGATCCAAAACTATGGAACTTTGGTATGGGTCTTTTATCGAAATAGAATGGTCTTATTTTTTTTTCCTTTTCTTTTTATTTCTTTTTTTATTTATATTAATTTAAATATATTTTTTGTATCGTTAATGTTGAATTTTTCCATATTAATGTCTAGACCGAATCAAGTTATTTTTTTACGCCCCACAACTCT
>Ga0325400_1008014_pt1 | contig 10122 bp, 9 predicted proteins | sample PopdelMetagenome_2_FD_205662 | JGI IMG/M metagenome (GOLD analysis project Ga0325400, IMG submission 205662) | Populus deltoides microbial communities from Bellville, Georgia, United States - Xylem-PdKOR-R1 | ecosystem: Host-associated > Plants > Phyllosphere > Stem > Wood/Secondary xylem...
AAAATATGTTAGGGTATTGGTCATATGCAACAAACAAAAAAACATTTTTTATATTTTCTTTGTAAAAAACACAAACATCCTAGTTAATCGCAATTAAATTCAACAAACCACATATTAGTCAAATTCTTAAGACTTTAATAAATCAGTTATTAAATCCCAAAAAATATATAGAAACTTATATTTTCATGGAAATACAACATGATTTTATTTGTCCCTAAAATACTTGATCATATACAAATTAAAACATTAATTTTTTTTTGTCCTTTTGATTTTATAATTCAATAACATACAAAAAAAAAAAATACAAACACACACACATCCTTTGTATTATGTTTTTCTCACTCATAATTACCATGTTTACAAAATAACAAAAAGAATTAAAAAAAAAATCAAAACACAACAGTATCTAAATATACACATCGATATCTGAAAATTACAAAAAGCTTCGGGAACAGTGCCTGAAGGCTTCTGGGTCACAGAAACACTGCGGCGCGTCTTCTCCACACGCCACCGCCACTAGCCGCCGCAAACATCCCAGAAAACATTGGGATCTGAAAACGCTTCTTCTCTTCTGCCCTTCTCTACCGGTGGTGATGCCGTGACCTGCAAAAACAACGAAATCGCAACAAACAGTTTGTTTTAGTTTTAGTTTCTCTTTCACAGATCTGTTTTTATTTCTCTTCTTCTCCGTTTTGGATCTGCTTCTCTCTACATATCTGTTCTTTTCTTTTTCTTTCCCATTCTTCTCTATTTTAGGTGGCGGCAAGACCAAGAGGGCCGCCGGCTACTAAGCTTTGGGTTTTCGTCCGGTCTGTGCAGCTGTCGGTGGTCGGTTCGTGTCTTGGCGAAGATGAGGGCCTGTGGGCTACTCCCTTTTGGTTGGAAGGGAATGAGTCGGCTTAGGGAGGGAGGTCGTGGGTCTGTCTTGGCTGGTCTGTGGGGGAAATAGGGAAGTCTGTGTCTGGAGAAGACAGAGGGAGTGAAGGCCATGACAGGTAGAGGAGGAATCAAGGAAAATAGGGAGCCTAAGAGGGGGTGAAAGGGAAGGCTTGTGTCTGGAAGCTGAGGAAGAAGAAAACCAAAAGGGAAGGGCTCTGTGCTATTGGCTGAAAGAGGAGATGAAGATGGGGGAACAGTGTGGAGAAGGGGGCTTGAGCGGCTGGTTTAGGAGGGATAATCCAAGGAAGAAGATGGCCGGAGCCAAAATGGGAATGCAACTGCTTTGAAAAAGATAAAAGCTTGGGTTTTTTTTTTTTGTTTAGGGGCGGTTGCAAGGGGAGAAAGGTTTTAGGTTTCTAGGTTTTTCTATGGCTTTAGGGTTTTTTTTTTTATTCTCTCAATTGTGTAAAATTATCCCGTTGTAAATTTTCTCTCCCCCCATGTATATGGCTGGATGTTCACTTATATAGAAAATCTCTACACATGCTATTTAAGGAAATATTGCAATAATTATTGCAGAGATTGTCTTCTATAACCTGCACCAACAAATCATATATATATGGTATTTTATATTGCATTGATTATTTTCCATAACCAGCATGAATCAAATCCTATATCTATGATATTTTATATTGCAGTGATTATATATGATTCAGTAATTATCTCCTTGACATATTGCTTCCTTAATATTAGCCCTGATGCTCTATGTTATCGCCACATGTAAACCGTTATTTTTTATTTTTACTTTTATTTTTTATTTTTTATTTTTTGAAAATTTATCAAAACATGGGTAAAAAATTGATTAGCAACAAATGCCCCTTCTTTACAATGCTTACGAAGCAGAATTCCTCAATGTTTTGCATAGTAAGCTTATAAAGAAAAAAAAAAGTCTTCATTGCTTGCTGAGTGATCAACTCATCCAAGTACTTCACTTTTTAAAAGAAAATTGGTCTATTTTCAAGGGCGACCTGCCCACACACACTCAACCTTGTCTATTTTCAGGGGCGACCTGCCCACATACTCACGCTTGTCTATTTTCACAGGTGACCTGCCCTTTTGATTGCGTTAACCTAAGATCCCATCTGGCGATCTCCTTTAACCCGAAGCAAAGTCGGTGTGTAGCTCGGTCAACCTGAAATCCCATCTGGCGATTCCCTTTAACCAAAACTAAACTCTATGTATGGTTGGGTTAACCTCAGATCCCATCTGGCGATCTCCTTTAATTAGAAGCAAAGTCGGTGTGTAGCTCGGTCAACCTGAAATCCCATCTGGCGATTCCCTTTAACCAAAGGTAAACTCTGTGTGTGGTTGGGTTAACTTGAGATCCCGTCTGGCGATCTCTTTTAACCAGAACCAAACAAAAATATGTGTTTGGTCTCATTATGACGGGCGACCTATCCAAAATGAAAAATGGTCTCATTCTGACGAGTGACCTACCCAAATGCAAGATGGTCTCATTGTGATGGGTGACCTACCCAACTGGAAAAAAGGGAAGAGTGGTCTTATTCTTATGGGTGACCTACCTAGGGGAAGAATGGCCTCATTATAATAGGTGACCTACCTAGGGGAAGAATTGCCTCATTATAATAGGTGACCTACCCAGGTAAAAAAAAATGGAGAATGGTCTCATTCTAATGGGTGACCTACCCAGAAAAAAAATGATGGTCTTATTGTGATGGGTGACCTACCCAAGTGGAAAAGGGGAAGAGTGGTCTCATTCTTATGAGTGACCTACCAAGGGGAAGAATGATATCATTATAATGGGTGACTTGCCCAGGTAAAAAAACATGGAGAATGGTCTCATTTTAATGGGTGACCTACCTAGAAAAAAATGATGGTTTCATTGTGAAGGGTGACCTATCCAAGTGGAAAGAGGGAAAAGTGATCTCATTCTTATGGGTGACCTACTCAGGGGGAAGAATGACCTCATTATAATGGGTGACCTACCAAGGTAAAAAAAAATGAAGAATGGTCTCATTCTAATGGGTGACCTACCCAAATGGAAAATGGTCTCTTTATAATGGATGACCTATCTGTTTTAAAATTTGAAAAGGATTTTAGAAGGGGTCTCAATATCTGGAGACCTGCCCCTTTTATATATATATATATATATATATATATATATATATATATATATATATTAGAAAAACTCCACGTTTTTTTTCTAGGAAATGGTCTCAATATCAGATGACCTTCCTATTTTAAAATTTTTAGAAAAATTCAACGCTTTTTTCAAAAAATGATCTCAATATCGGGTGACCTACCCGCTTTGAACTTCAAAAGAAATCATCTTACCTCGAGGAATGAAGCAGTGCTAGTTCACAATTCCTATCATTTTCCATAGTTTCGTTGACCTGAGATTTTGTACCTCAGCAGTTCCTAAAAACTTGGAAACTATTTTGTTTTTCGTCACACCTTTTCCTGTCAGGATAATGTTATGACAATATAGCATGCATGTTTTTTTTGTTACCTATTTTGGAAACATAGGTCTCTCTTTTTGTTGTTGCCTTCTTCGAGCTCTTGTTTTCATTTGTTTGGCCGACCTGTCCTTTTTAACCAATATGTGCTCCACGTGCTGCATTTCCTAAAATATTTTCATGCTTGATGAAGAGATCTCCAGCTCCTTATGGGGCCCTTTCTTGCTCTATTGAATATTACCTTTTATTATACTTTTGCAGATGTTTTAATTGTCTTTTCTATTTTAAAAAAATTATTTTCAGAGGAAAACTCAAAGGATCTGGTTTTATTCATGAAAACTGAAACTTTTAATGCAATCATCATATTTTGTTTTAAGCAACTCTCATAAAAGGTGTTTCAGAAGTTCTAGGATGATACCCCTTTGAGCTTTGGTTCACTATAGACTCCTATGTGCACTTTTTGCCCCCAATGTGGTGTGCAATACCTATCAGGTTTAAATTTGGTTTGGATCCCTCCAATTTGAGAATTGATGGAGTCATCTCCTTAGTCATGCGTAAAAATAGTAAAAGATTTTGAATGTTATGATATCATGCGTTTTATGAAGAAAAGGTTCTTTATAGAGAGAATTCATGGCGAACTTTATTTTATTGGTCGGGAAGCATAGTATTTCTTTATAGAGTCAGCATTCACAGGTCTAACTAGATCTTCTCTATCCATTCTAGATAACAATAAAGCTCCTCTCGAGAACACTTTCTTTACCACGTAAGGGCCCTCATTGTTTGGTGCCCATTTACTCTGATCTTCTTCTGGTAAATGCTATATTTTCTCCAGTACAAGATCTTCTTCGTGGAATCCTCGAGTTCGGACCATCTTATCATACGATTTGGCCATCTTTGATGATGACAGATTGCAGCTATTCTCTTTTCACTAATCAGATTCAACTATTCATAACTAACTTTTACCCATTCCACCTCTTCTGAACTCAGAGTCTACCAATACTCTTAATGAGGGGTTTTCCACTTCTAAAGGCATCACCGCCTCCATTCCATATACCAAAGTGTATGGGGTGGCTCCTGTTGAAGTTCAGACCGTGGTGTGGTACGCATGAAGAGCAAACATCAACTTCTTATGCCAATCCTTATAGGTGACCACTATCTTCTAAATAATCTTTTTGACATTCTTGTTAGCAGCTTCTACCGCACCATTCATCTTTTGTCTATACGGTGAGGAATTAGAATGTTTGATTTTCTATTTAGCGTAGAGTTCTATTATCATCTACCATTGAAGTTCTGGGCATTATTAGTTATAATCTTTTCTAGTGGACCATATCGACAGATCAAATCTCTTTCCATAAATTTCTTCACCACTTTTTGCCTCCACGTTATCCAAATATCTCGACAAAGTTCTGTCAAATGATTTCTTATTCAAAGTTTCCCCATCAAGATAGAAATTCATTGCCAACCTCCTCAAAGTCTTCTTGTCGATTTTGGATGCCCTCATGGGATATGTCTGGTTTTGGATGAAATTCTTGTTATCATAGTACCAAGGGTTTCCATTTATTTCTCATTTAACTGAGCAACAATGAACTGGGTCAATGTGTAGCGGTTGTACCTTGTGCCCAAAATCTATTTTAGCCATAGAAGCTAGCGTGACCAAAGCATCAACAAAATGGTTTCCTACCCTTCCTAGATGGGTGAACTTTATTTCCTCAAATTCTCTAGCCAATTTAGACAAGTATTCTTAGTAAGGTCTCAACTTCTCGTCCTTGGTTTTCCATTTTCCTTTCACTTGGTAAATAATCAAAATAAAGCCTCCATACATATCTATCTTTCTAATATTCAGCTCCAATGCCACCTCTAAAACGAGAATGCAAGCTTCATACTCCTATGTTGTTATTGCACACAAACTGCAACTTAACTAAAATCGAAAACTGCTTTTTATTAGGAGAGATTATCATTGTGCCAGCTCTGTTACCACATACATTTACAACACCATCAAAATGCATAGTCCACCAATCTAATTTCCATTCCTCAACTGAAGGGACATCTTCATCAGGAAAGTCAAATTTTAATGGCCCATAATCTTCCATAGTATGGTCAGCTAGGTGATCGACATTAACACTCCCTTTCATAGCTTTCCTTGTCATATATACTATGTCATACTTAGCCACTAGAACTTGACATATTGCAATTTGGCTTGACAGATAGGGCTTTCCATAGATGTACCTTAATGGGTCTAATTTTGAAATCAACCATGTAGTATGATATAACATATATTAACGCAATCTTTTCATAACCCATGCTAGTGCACAACATAGTTTCTCAATCATAGTATACCTAGACTTGCATTCCTTGAACTTCTTGGTTAGGTAATAAATGACCTTTCATTCCTTTTGGTTTTGTCATGTTGGCCAAGCACACATCCCATTGTTGTTTCAGTTACTGTTAAGTACAGGATCAACGACTTTTCTAGTATAGGAGGAACAAGCAGAGGTGGATTCAGTAGGTACTGAAAGCTTCTTCGCACTCTTTATTTCAAATTCTGGGATTCTTCTTCCTTAACAATTTAAGATTGGGTCACAAGTTGTGGTTAATTGAGATATGAACCAGGCAATGTAATTCAATCTTCCTAAGAACCTTATTACATCCTTCTCAGTCTTGAGAGGTGGCATAGATTGAATAGCTTTTACTTTGTTGAGATCCACTTCTGTCCCCTTGTCATTTACCCAAATCCTAACAACTTCCCAGATTTCACCCCGAATGAACACTTTGCATGGTTAAGCCTTCACTTATACTTCCTTAGTCTTTCAAATAATTCCTTCAATATTTGGACATGACTCTCTTCCTTTTCAAATTTAGAAGTCATATTGTCCATGTATACCTCAATCTCTTTGTGCATCATGTCATGAAATAAAGTCACAATGGCCCTTTGGTAGGTGGCCCCGATATTCTTCAACCCAAATGGCATGACCTTGTAATAAAAGGTTCCCTATGGTGTTACAAATGTTGTTTTCTTCTTATCCTCTTACACCATTTTTATCTGATTGTAGCCCGAAAATCCGTCCATAAAGAAATATGTTTAGCTATATGCTGCATTGTCAAACATATCTATGTGTGGTAGACAAACTCTAATTTTATCTTCCTTTTTGAGTACAACCACTATGTTGGACACCCATTGTGGATATTTTACTTCTAAAAAACCAGCGTTCAACTGCTTTTCAATTTCTGTTTTTACTTTAATTAAGACATTCAGATTGGTCCTTCTCAACCTTTGCTTAACCAATTTGCATCCTTCTACTAGTGGTACCCTATACCAACCAGACATATCCTTGTAGGACCAGGCAAAAACATCTATATAATCTCATAGTAGTGCAATCAACTCTTCTTTTTCTTTAGGGGTGATCAAAGTTCGTATCTTCAACTCTCTCTTGATTTCTTCATCGCCCACATCTATGGTTTCAAGCTCCTCTCTAGCGGGTTTCCAAGCTTGTTCATGTTGTCCTATTAATTTTGTGAATTCCCTAATGTTATTTTCCTCCCATTCTTCCTCTTCCCCTAAGTTTGGCTATTCCTTAGTATAAAATGCGAGTGTTGTTATGGAAGATCCACTTTGAAAACGGAAAGTGATGTGTTAAAACACTAAGATGAACTTTTGAAAATGCATGATCTCATTAAAGGGAAAAGTTTGGCTAAAAAAAAGGGGATAAAATCCAATTGACATTTGGAACCTTGATTTAAAAAGGTGAAAAGCAAACAACACAATATCATGATCAAACAAGCATTGCTGATTAAATTTTGAACACCAATGGAGCTTCTTGGGTCTTCCAATTCTGGAACATCTCTCCCTTGGCTAACTTTTGAATGAAGGTCTTGAGATTCAAGATGCTTTGAGCTTAGGCTTGTTTAGATGCAAAAGGATGTTATAGAGCATACATCCTAAGGATAGGTTCTAGTTCCTTTATGTGAGACATTAGGTAGGTTTACTACTTGGTATCTAAAATAGGGTCTCTTGTTGTCCCAGCGATCACCCTTGTAAAGGCAATATGGGGGCTTAGCAGATAGTAGGATGGCACATATACCAATCACTATCAGTCTAAACACTCAGCAAAGAGTTGGGGTTTACACAAACTTAAACCTTGACTCAAGTCATAAGGCAAACTGCTAGTCCCCCATTTAACTTAAAGTTTAATATGTGTGCCCTAAAAAAGATAATAATAATAAAATGATGCATGACTATACTATGTATGATAAAATATAAAGATGCTTGCTAAAGCTTTTAAACAAAGTAAATCATTCATAGCAATTAGAGAACAACAAATACATAGCATAAATGAACAAATTACCAAGCTGAGTCTAAAGGTCCCTAGTGGAGTCGCCATCCTATCGCACCCTCGCAGCGGAGTACGGCGTTACAGCGACCCTTGATTGATTTCGGGTTTTTTTGTTTTTTGTTTTGTGAATAAGGGAGTCGTCACCTAGTATTATGGTCACTAGGAACCCTAACTGGTCTTTCAGAGATTCTAAGACAAGGGGCTGGTTGCGTAAAGGGAAGGTATTAGCACCCCTAGTACGCCTTACCTAAGGTAAGCTGCTTGGTGTTTGGTTTGCCTTATAATTGCTATGGTGTTGGTGTTTTCCTAATTAGTTTTCCTAGGATAGGCTTGCTATAATGAATGATTTGGGTTCAAAGTCTAAAAGCAAGAATCCTTGGCCAATATAGATCATACCTTTAGATATGTCTACAAAGTGTCAAGGGGAACCAATGCAAATCTCTTGAAATCTGTGTTTGATTCAGACTAAATTTATTAAGATAGAAATCCAAGGAGATTTAATGTGCTTTAAAAACACGTTATTCCCTTGGTATTTCAAGTTTTCACGACTCATAAATCGCAAGGAAAATGAACAAAGATTTAGAAATCTAAGGAAATTCAGAGTGCTTTAAAAGCCTATTTTTGCCTTAGTGTTTCATACTTTCACGGCTTGTAGAGTTAAAAATTGAAATGTCCTCAATTATAATCGAGGCTTCTTTCAAGGATGTGTGGTGACTTATTATTCCTAGAAAAATATTTTGGATATTAACCACTTGGATTTCTTTATCCAAACATTAACAGCGAATAATAACAAATTATTCCCAATAATATTTTGAATATTCATCCTTTAGGGATTTCTTTATCTAAACATTAACGATGAACAATAGATGAATTCCCCCAAAATAAGATTTTTATATTTTTTGAAATATTGGCCAACACCTTTTGGAGTTTTACAAACATGTTGTAAAATCCAGAATGCAAGAAAATAATTTTTTGTGTGTTTAAGAAATCCATGCTAAAATACATTTTCTTTTAAACTTCAAATATTTGTTTTTTTAAGAGAAAATTCAAAATATGTTAGGGTATTGGCCGTATGTAACAAACAAAAAAATATTTTTTATATTTTCTTTGTAAAAAACACAAACATCCCAGTTAATCGAAATTAAATTCAACAAACCACATATTAGTCAAATTCTTAAGGCTTTAATAAATCATTTATTAAATCCCAAAAAATATGTAGAAACATGTTCTTACATTTTCACGGAAATACAACATAATTTTATTTGTCCCTAAAATACTTGATCATATACAAATCAAAACATTAATTTTTTTTTGTCCTTTTGATTTTATAATTCAATAACATACATAAAAAAAAAATACAAACACACACACATCCTTTGTATTATGTTTTTCTCACCCATAATTACCATGTTTACAAAATAACAAAAAGAATAAAAAAAATCTAAACACAACAGTATCTAAATATACATATCGATATCTGAAAATTACAAAAATCCTGGGGAACAGTGCTTGAAGGCTTTTGGGTCACAAAAACACTGGCGGCGTGTGGGTCCAAGCGCCGCTGCAAACATCTTAGAAAATGTTTGGATCTGAAAACTCTTCTTCTCTTCTGCCCTTCTCTACCGGCGGTGACGCCATGACCTTCAAAAACAACGAAATCACAACAAACAGTTTGTTTTAGTTTCTCCTTCACAAATCTGTTTTTCATTCTCTTCTTCTCTGTTTTGGATATGCTTCTCTCTACAGATCTGTTCTTTTCTTTTTCTTTCCCATTCTTTTTTGTTTCAGGTGATGGCAAAACCAAGGGGGCCGTCGGCTGCTAGGCTTTGGGTTTCTGTCCGATCTATGCAACTGTCGGTGGCCGGTTCATGTCTTGGAGAAGATGAGGGCCTACGGGTTGCTCCCTTTCGGTTGAAGGGGAATGAGCCAGCTTAGGAAAGGAGGCCCTGGGTCTGTCTTGGCTGGTCTATGGGGGAAATAGGGAAGTCTGCGTCTGGAGAAGACAGAGGGAGTGAAGGCCGTGGTGGGCAGAGGAGGAATCAGGGAAAATAGAGAGCCTAAAAGGGGGTGGAAGGGAAGGCTTGTGTCCGGCGACTGAGGAAGAAGAAAACCAAAAGGGAGGGGCTCTGTGTTGTTGGCTGAAAGAGGAGAAGAAGATGGGGAAACAATGTGGATAAGGGGGCTTGAGCGGCTAGTTTATGAGGGATAGTCTAAGGAAGAAGATAGTCGGAGCCAAAATTGGAAAGCAGCTGCTTAGAAAAAGATGAAAGCTTGGGGTTTTTTTTTGTTTAGGGGCGGCTCCAGGGGGAGAAGAAAACCAAAAGGGAGGGGCTCTGTGTTGTTGGCTGAAAGAGGAGAAGAAGATGGGGAAACAATGTGGATAAGGGGGCTTGAGCGGCTAGTTTATGAGGGATAGTCTAAGGAAGAAGATAGTC
>Ga0325400_1008017_pt1 | contig 10118 bp, 8 predicted proteins | sample PopdelMetagenome_2_FD_205662 | JGI IMG/M metagenome (GOLD analysis project Ga0325400, IMG submission 205662) | Populus deltoides microbial communities from Bellville, Georgia, United States - Xylem-PdKOR-R1 | ecosystem: Host-associated > Plants > Phyllosphere > Stem > Wood/Secondary xylem...
TATGTAGTTAGTGGATTGGAAGTTGTTTTAAAAGATTTAATCCAACTGCATGAGAAGCAAATGATAGAACAGTTGCAAGATAAGCTATCAGGGATGAAATTTCCCATGAGCTGGAGACACAATTGTTCATGATATATGAACTTCAAAACCCAAAGTTATCACCCTATGCACGACTTGCACCTACCCCTTGATGTAGGAGTATTAGCTTATTGCCTGCATCTTCCTGGTGCCAAGTGAAACCATCATGATCAATACCACTTTGAAGCCTATTATTGATTAACAGAAAAGGAAAACATTAATATATTTGTTTTTCTATTTTGTTATAGCTGTGGAAAGCCACTCCAAAATCTGCTCAGTCAGCTCTAATGGATATCCGTTCCAATGGGTTTCCATGGTGGTGGAACTGGTTAGAGCGTCAGCTACCTCCAGCTAATCCTCCTGAAAGCCAAGCCTTGAGGAATTTTCAACTTACACCACCAAGGCCACGTTCCGATATGAAGGCTAGCCCTAGGCCCCCATCCAGGAGCCACAAGCAACAACATTTTGGGTTTGATAATATGGATACTCCAACACCGAGATCCTCAAAATCAACTGCTTTTGTGCCAACGAGACAAGCGCGAACTCCTCTACATAGAACTCCACAAGCCAACAGCCCTAGCTTGTCAAAATATTCAATGGCAAGAGCCAGTGCAGCAAATTCTCCTTTTAACTTGCCATTGAAGGATGACGATAGCCTCATGAGCTGCCCACCATTTTCAGTGCCAAACTACATGAGTCCTACAGTTTCAGCCAAAGCCAAAGAAAGAGCTAATAGCAATCCCAAGGAGAGGTTTCCAGGGACCCCAACCAGTGAAAAGAGGAGACTGTCATTCCCTCTTACACAGGGCATTGGGTCTTTCAAGTGGAACAAAGGCTCCTTCACAAGCAAGGATTCAAGTTCTCAAAGGGGTTTAGATAGGCATCAGTCACTTCAATCCATAGGAAACTTGAGTGTGGATTCAACCGTCTCGATGCCTGCCACGCGAAAGCCATTTAACCGATTCGTGTGATCTTTTTTCCTATATTCTTAACATCTTTTTTCTTCATATTTTTCTTGTTATTTGATTGTGTGTATGGTGATATTGAGTTACAAAATAGTGGTGTAAAAATAATGAAGAGACAAATAGGAAATGATGGTGTGAATGTAACAGGATTTGCTTAAAGAACAACATGTGACAGGTTTTGGATTGCTTTGAAACATTTTATCTTCTCTCTATGAGAAGTGTGTTGTTCCATAAATCATTCCTTTTAGGCTTTTTATCAAACACTTCATTTGCATAATCTAATATCAAGCAATCCACCTTCACAATTTTGATAGCTCTGTTTCCTGACCTTTTTGATTCTCTGAATTCCTTATCATCCCATCTCCTCTTTCACATTCCACGACTTTCCTTGTACACCCAGCCACCTCTACTTTAGTGATAATATGATTCTTCTAATCATTAATGACTAATGTTGATCCTGGATATTCTTATCATTCTCTGATGAGCCCTTTACAAAGTTTCCTGGAGTTTTTGGCTCTTCCAGTTTTTGGACCACCCACAAGGAGTTGAGGTCTCTCCTCTTTAGACCCGACGCAATTTCTTCCTTCTGCTCTTCTCCCAGATCGCGGAGGCAAGCTGCCAAATGACTCATAAACCACTTAGCAAAGCCCCTGGAACCCTAAAATAAAATCACTTGCTCTCTCTGTCTCTCAGACACCCACAGTCAATCAAATGCCAAAATCATTAAGGAGATCTCACCTGGTCTAAGAATCATAGCATAGGTTTAGCTATGTCATGGAACCAGTCGAACCCATCCATCCTATCTTACCACTAACCACAAGCTACGTCATTACCTATCCATGATAGGCCATTTAAAAACAGATCACAAGAAAATTTATTACATGAAATGTGAAGCAAATTTCAATAAACTTTGAGTGTTTCTGTAATGGGTTATTGGGCTTTGAAAGTTGAAGAAGAAGAGATCAGCTTATAGTCCAAGAACTCCTACAAAAATAAGTTCTTTGTATGATTTAGGAGGAGATGAGTTCAAGATTGCTTAACTCAACTCGGATCCATGATATATGTTTGATGTGTAGGATTCATGATTAGAGAGACTTTAACCTAAGTAATAACAATTTAGAGCTAGTACCTAGTGCAATAATTTATAAGCAAATTTGTTTATTTTTTTTCTGAGTAATTGTGATTTTTTTTATTAGCTCTGTATTTAAAATAAATTCTAAATTAACTATCTACATATAAATTGATATATTTACAAAAATTTGTTCTTGTTATGTTATAGTTTTACTTAAATTCATAATTAAGACTTTTTTTTGGGTCTTATATTTCTTGTCTCGATCTTATTAATGTTCAGAATCTATTAATTAATTTGTTAATCATTATAAAGGCTATTATTAGACTAGCAAACAACCATTACCGAAACCTATCTCTACGTTCATCACGTAGAATGGTAGTAGATGGATAAGGCTGCCTTTAAGCTGTTCGTATCCCTTGTATGACATTGCGGCCTAGACAAGGGCGGCTAAAATTAATTTTTTTTAAAAATTATTTTTTTAGATTTTTTTAATATATTAATATCAAAAATAAAATTTTAAAAATAAAAAAAAATATTTTCATGTATTTCTAAGCAAAAAAATACTTGAAAAACAATCACTATAACACTCCAAATACTTATTAGAGGCAGACTAGCGGTTCGCGCGGCCATGAGCTAATCTAATTTTTTTTATAAAAAAAATATTAAATCGATGAAATTATTTCTAAAAAATAAAAAAAATTGCATCATTGAATCGATTGAATTTTATAGTCTTAGCTAAAAAAAAAGGTAAATAAAATGAAAAAAATTAACAATGGAAAACAAGTAAGAAAACTCAACTCGAGCTCATCCAGATTAGCATGTCAAATCTACGACTTGGTCATGACACTAAGGTATAAACTTGTCAGAAGTAAATTGAATAAAATCATGAAGTTAAACTAGGTTAACCCGTTAATCCTATGATAATGGGTATAAGATTGAGATAACTTCATAGAAAGGAAAGCGAAAAAGAAAAACACAAAGACCAATTCTCAATCAATCAAATATTAAAGGATGAAATTAAAAAAATATTTTTTTTTTAAAAAATTAAATGTTGAAGGATCTTCTCTAATAATGAATAAAAAACTAATTGAGAAAACGATAACCCTGTAGAAAGTACAATGAAAAAATATATATTCAAAACTCAATTCTAAATAAAATATTGAAGGAATAAATTGAATAAAAAATATAATCCAAAACAGATAAAAAAAACCCGCGACCCGAGTCCACCCAGGTAAGCATGCAAAATTTATAACCTAGTTATGTTACTGAGGTAACTTCGTCGAACGCAAATTAAATAAAACTATAAAACTTAATCATCAAACAATCCAATTAATGTTGAAGAGTGAGATAACACTGTTTATTTTCAAAATCTGTGAGAAACCCAATAGAAAATAAAAAAAAATAACGGAGTCCAATCTTTAATTAAATAAATGATGAATGATGAAATTGAAAAAAAAAAGCTTAAAAAAGAGAAAAAGAACCAAGCAAACCCGGATAAATCTCTTAAACCTAGGTTAATCTCTCAAAATTGTAACTTGTAAAATCCTAGATCTGAGCTTAATCAACAAGTTCAATTCCCAACTAATTTAATTTTGAAGGATAAAACTAGAAAACATATCAATTTAAAATTTTTTACGAAGTAAAAACAATAGTAATTAAAAAAACAATTATCAAATTTGATAGGAAAACAAAAGCATAAAATGAGAAGGAAATACTAAAAATGAGATGAGGAAGAGGATGTTAATTTTTTTTATATAAAAAAACACTACATGAACTTTTCTTTCAACTATTTTTTTATAGTGAATTTTGAAAGTTAAGAGGTTAAAGAATTTATTATGATCATAATAAGAATTAATTTTTATAATTATTAATCTTTAATTAGCCACTATAAATCAATTATATTTTTTTTGTTGAAAAAATTGTTCAGTTTTTTGAAGGGTTGATCAAACATTAAAAAAAAGAACTGATCTTCAAGAAATCTTTGTATAAATTCTAAAGGATCATAAATCGTTTAAAGAGACCGTTGAGACCCCTATAAAATTTATAAATTATTGTTTTTATTATGTTTATGTGTTTTAAAAAAACTAACAATTACCAAAATAAAAATAAAAATGAAAGGCATCAATAAAACTAAGTGACCCAAGAGATTTTTCCCTGTTCATTTGAATATTGAAATGATGCTTTTGCCTTTCTATAAAAACTAACAAAACTTGCAATGGAAGGTAAAACTATTATTTTCAGGGATCCATTAGACGTTATAAAATTGATGGGTCATAAATCGGTTATCACACTTTTTTTATCACAATAAAATGAGTTTGTTGCCCTTGAAAGCAAAACAATATATATATTTTATGGGTATCATTATTTTTTTAATATTATATGCACAATAAAATAATGTTGATATCTTTGAAAACAAAAAAAAAATAAAAAAAATAAACAAGCACCAGGGCCTTAAAAAAAAATAAACTAGCACCAGGGCCTTGAAAAAAAAAAAAAAACTGTCACCAAGGCTTTTTATACTTTTCCTTTATTTAGGCAAAGTAAAAAAGAAAAAAACTATTTAAAATAATAAATTGCATGCTAATCCGATTGGAAAAAAAAGGATAGACCGGCTACTGAAATATATCTCTATTGCTTTTCAGACTATAAGACGGACATCAATTATTTCAAGAAACCAAAGCAATCAAAATATTTTTCCGAGTCCCAAACGGAAGACGAGATCCCTATATATTCACTCAACCAGCCTTGCAATTCTCTATCCAAAAACAATTCCTTCCCCGTGCTCCGTAGTCTCTAGTCATCACTGATCTTTCTTCTTTCAACCCCTTTTGTTGCATAAACATGGCCTGTTCTGTGATTTTTCTGGCCGCCATCTTTCTTTCTTTCTGCACATTGTCATGCATAGCACAACAACAACCATGCACAGCCTATAAATTTTCAAACAACAAACAGTTCTCTTCTTGCAGCGACTTGCCTGTTTTGAGCTCCTCTCTTCACTGGAACTACCATCCATTATCCAGCAGAGTTGAGGTTGCCTTCAGGCATACTGGTGTGACCGATCGCAAATGGATTGCTTGGGCTATCAATCCAACTTCAGGAGGGATGATTGGTTCCCAAACAATCGTTTCTTTTCAGAGAACGGATGGAAGTCTTGCGGTCTATACTTCACCTATAACAAGTTATGGAACGCGATTGGAACAAGGAAATCTTAGCTTTCCTGTCTTGGACTTGTCCGCTACTAATCAGAACAATGAGATGATAATCTATGCAAGCTTAGAGCTCCATGGAAACATCAGCACAGTCAATCATCTCTGGCAAGTAGGCCCAATGTCTGAAAACACTCCAATGATGCATAGTGTTGCTCCATCCAGTCCCAACGTCAAATCCATGGGGAGTTTGGACTTCCTTTCAGGAAGGATTAAAGCGACAAGAAGTTCTTCAACAACACTGAAAAATGTCCATGGAATATTGAACACAATAAGCTGGGGTATTCTAATGCCTGTTGGGGCCGTCATTGCAAGATACTTGAAGAGGTTCGAATCTGCAGGCCCTTTATGGTTCTACTTGCATGTCAGTTGTCAACTGCTAGCCTATATTCTTGGTGGTCTGTCTGGATTTGGGACTGGAATATTTCTTGGCATAAGGTCTCATGGAATTGAACATGGCTGTCACAAAATCATCGGCATTGTCCTCTTCTGTCTTGCAACAGCACAGGTGTTTGGTGGTCTAGTCAGACCTGACAAAGATAGCAAGTATTGTCCCTTCTTCAACTGGTTCCACTTCCTGGCGGGTTGCTAAACACTTATCCTAAGCATATTCAACATATACAAAGGATTTGACATATTGCACGCCGCAACATTTTGGAGGCTTACCTACAGTGGTATAATACTAACTTTGCTACTGGTCACGCTATTATTGGAAATATGCACAAGATGGTGCGTGCCGATAACTAAGCGTTCGATGTCAAATACCGTGGACAAAAACACATCCGTTGTCGCTGCAGTAGCTGCAATGGAGGTTTAGATTTGGGAAGCGTAATGCTGCATTGGAACATGCGATTAATTAAAAGAGAAACTTGTCTGCAGCTGGTCTAGGTGCACTACTAGTGGAGGAGGTTCTGATGAAAAATATTTGATCTACATTGTTTTTAATTTGCCCAAAAGTAGTTTTTCTTTTTAATTTTCATTGTTTACCTGTAATTGATTCACAACTACCTTTTATATTGAATAATTATTATTTGAATCCTTTATACTGATTCTATTAAGCTTGGGATCACTATTTGTTTTTCCTACTCTGCTATCCCATGTTGTACGGATCTTCTATGTTGGACATCCTCATCACAGTTATCTTTATAATGCTCGTGTGGCGGTGCCCTTTAATTATTTTTTTCGGAGAATACATTTCCACTTGAGGAATGTGATTAATACAGATTAAGAAATGAAATGAAGAGTCAGGGTGTTGGACTAGGAAAGCAAGAGGATGTCTTGTTGGGATATTGCCACTTATGTGACAGCAGCCCTATTCTAGGAGAGGGTTGCCATTGTCAAGAGCCTGTAGCTGGAGTTGCACCATTCATGTGCACCCATCCAAGATGTCAAAGGTTGGGAGTCACCATTGTTGAAGAAGAGCTGGAGTTGGCAGCCACCATTGTTAAAGAAGAGCTGGAGCTGGTGGCACCATTCTTGCCTATAAATAGGCAGTAAGAGAGTAGAGCAAACTGAGCAGAGGGTGAGAGAAAACCAGTAGAGAACAAGAGAGAAAGAGGGGCTGCCAAGGGCAGCAGCCCTGCTGCCATATGCAGCAGTGTATGAGAGCAATGGGAGTTGAGTTTGAGTGAAGTGATCCTCCTCCTCCATGTGTGTTGTAACCGTTTCTCTATATCTCTAATAATATTGACTTCTCCCGTGGATGTAGGCGGTTTTGCCGAACCACGTTAAATATTGTGTCTCAGTGTGCTTAGACTCCTTTGAGCAATGATCATGAACACCACCATTCCACAGGGGGAGCAGAATCCCCTATAATTGGTATCAGAGCATATGGTTTAAAGTGGTGTTTGATTTTTGCTCAAAAATAAAAGTTGTCAAAATTGTGTTTTGACCATACCAATGTGTATTGGAGGAAGAGACGAAGCCACTGGTGAAAACTGCGTCAAAATCAAACGTCGAAAACAGCCGCACGCGCCGACGAGGTGGCTGGCCACATGCGTCTTCTTCGCCCGGATGGGCTGACCCGACCCGAATACCAGTTGACCTGACCCACGTGGCTGACCCGGATAAGGATGACGTCAGCATGACATAATTGCGACATCAGTATGTACAGTAGGCATGCCCAGGATGACGTCAACATGCTATAATCATGACATCAGCATGCCATGTTAGCGTCCAATCAGCTGACATGTCACCATAGTGGGACCCACCTGCCACGTCATCAGCCGCGAGCCAAGCTGAGTTGCCCCAAGCCGAGTGGAGCCAAGCCGCGAGTCGAGGGATAGGATCCAGTGTAGCGGATCCTACGTGCAACTGGATCTGAGATTGAATTTGGGCCGTTTATCAGGCCAGAATTGTTTTGATCAAATCTTCGCCGTCTGAAATGCGATTTGGACGATTTCAGACTTGTTTCCAGCTAATTTGATCGTTCTGGATGCAATGGTACGGTCCGATCGTTGAGATTTGTGATCAAAAGTGGTGATGGTGAATTATTAAAGAGAGATTGCCCGATCAGGAGGCATCTGAAGGTCATCATGGTGGTCGATGGAAATGAAGAAGAAGAAGACTCATATGTTTGCCCAATTACATGTGCTGAACTGCTAAGCAAGGAGATTTTAATGGCTTTGAAGGAAGGCAAAATTGGGACACTCTGGACACCCGGTTATGTGGACAATTTGAGGTGGAGAGTGAAAATTGATTAAGACCAATCTTGATGAATTTAAGAACTGGTAGTCTCGCTAGATGTTGAGAAATCATGTATTAAACCAGTATATTCCAGATCACTTGTAAAGGAAAGCCGCAACAAAGCTAACAAATGGTTGTATATACGGAAAGACAGTACGATGGATAGATATGGCCTAAGAAGTTCTGGCTAGGAGATTGGGTTTTAAGCGGGACCAATGTGACCCCTCTAATCTTTCTTGGGAACTTGCTTAGTGGAATGATTATCCATACGGTACTATTTTCGTATATATAGCAGTTTGTAATGAAACGGTTGAAGACTAGCAAGATGACGGCACAAGGGAACAGTTAGGTTCCATATGTTCAAGGATCTGATGGAGTGGTAATTTCTTCAAAGAAGTTAGATTCGGTGACTGTGATTTCTCGAGGGGAGAATTAATGAAGACCCTGATAATGGAAGAGAAATACAGGAATGAGATAAAGATTGACACCCTATTTTGACTTGGATAGATGTTGTGACAGGATGAGCTGCTGTCAAACATAAGCAAGAAATAGGGAGAAATTTGGAGAACAGAAATTGCACGAGGGCACACAGAGATTGTGCAGGAGTACCCGTAGGATCCAATAAGGTACTGTTATGAGACAACAGGTGCAAGAAGAAGAAGTGTTCCCAGATGAAGCTCAGAGCAGAGACTATGTAGAAGTTGTACAACAGGAAGTCTCTTGTGCTCTTGATGAAGACAACATGCGAAGACCTTTCCTATGCATGCAAGGATGGAAAGAGAGCTATTGTAGAGGCACCTAATTGAGGGGGTGCAAACGCCTATAATACAAGGCGACCGCCTATGTTGAAAGGCGAAGACACCAAAGAGAGTTGGTGTAGGTGGAGCTGTTAAGCAGAAAAGGCACAGAAGCTCCAAACATAGAAATCGAGGTAGAGGATTGCGAGGAGTATACCACAACTTTCTCTTTCTATGTAATCAGTGGCAGTAATCTCTCCCATAGTGCACATGGTGATAAAGACTTTTGGAGCCACTTTAAAACACCTCAGCTGAAGGAGGATGCGACCGCCTATGAAAGGTGAAGACACCTTAGAGAAGGTGTGAGGGCCGTGATAGGAGCCCCAGTTCAGACCGCCTCATGACAACAGGCAAAGACACCTTAGAGAAGGTGTGAGGGCCGTGATAGGAGCCCCATTTCAGACCGCCGCATGACGACGAGCGGAGACACCTTAGAGAAGGTGTATGGGCCACGATATGAGCCCAGTTCAGAATGCCCCAGAGCCAATGTGATGGCTGGATATGAGTGGACAAATATATAGCTAATGAAGTGGCTATGATGAGTATGGAGACAAATACATGATTGACTTTCATAGATATTGCCCCCATGCTAAAGATCAATGAGCTAGAAGACATTTGCCTTGGACAATAAGTGGGTGACTTGTGGAGCATTAAGACGCGACTGCTATAAAAAAGCAGAGGGCATGTGCAGGTTCCCGAAACAAGTTGACTATTGTCAAAGTGGTGAGCTCGATGAAGGCATTGTAATACTCAAAGTATCAAGACATATATGGATCAACCTTTAATGGGCTACCCCCATGGTTAAAGGTGGAAAGCTACCTGGACTCTTAGGACTAAGAGCGAGAGACTCACGGAGAAGTAAGGCGTGGTTCTTAGGGTGGAACAGAGAGCAGACGCAACTCTGGGATGAGTAGACTCTTGGAAGAGTGGTGAGCTCGTGATCATATTGAGATACTCAGATAATGATTGTCGCACTTGGAAATAGAAATTTTCGTTTGAGGGGGTTTTGTAAGCCTTGATGTGAGGCTTGATAAATCATTCCGGATCGAGCATGGTTGATAAGCTTGAAGGGGAATGTTGTGTGTCCGAGAGACAAACGTTAACACTCTTCAGATGTGAAGTGGCAGACCATCTGGTTGTAGTGATCCTTTTGTGTGAGAAAAGGTGTGCTTTGGTGACTCTGGTGATTGAAAGATGTGGCAAGTACCTGTAAACTTGACCGAAGATGCTTTCAGAATGGTAAGCTTGGAAGAGCTGCAAGATGCAAGCTTGTGCTGAAGAAGCAAGATGACAGTTGCCCCACATAAATGGCAAA
>Ga0325400_1008018_pt1 | contig 10117 bp, 4 predicted proteins | sample PopdelMetagenome_2_FD_205662 | JGI IMG/M metagenome (GOLD analysis project Ga0325400, IMG submission 205662) | Populus deltoides microbial communities from Bellville, Georgia, United States - Xylem-PdKOR-R1 | ecosystem: Host-associated > Plants > Phyllosphere > Stem > Wood/Secondary xylem...
TCTTTAATTTGATGATAGAGGATTAACCTAATGCAATGTCTTTTCTTTTATTTTTTATTTTTCTGACAAGGACATAGGCAGCCATAGTCTTAATCTTAATTTATTTCGATGATCTCTAGGCTATTTTTATAATATAAATTCCATGCTTCTGATTACTTCCTTCCTTTACTTGATCTTTCAATTATTAATTCTGATATTTTAATTTTATTGAGAGTTGAATTGAATGGCCCTGCATTATGCTTCTGTGCTTGCATCAATGATCCCCACGAGTAGGGCAATGGACCTCACACTTCTACAAGGAAGGGTTAATATCCTTTTGTGGTAGAGAACAGGTAAATTAAAATACAGAAAAAAATAAAAAAACTACTTAATTATATATGTGTGGAACAGCAACCCCATGTGTGGTAGACAATCCCAGTCGTACTGAAAAGATGAGGGTTAAGACAAAGACCAAAAGGGTTGATCACAAGCATCCAAAACAAATAATTGGAAGCGAGAGAGCCAGCTATTGGAGCCAGCCAACAAATGCCCTTGCTTTTGCATCGTGTGGATTGGAGTCATTGCCTCGAACCTTCGATCTATTCCTGCACGATCACCACGCACTTGGCTAGCTCCATATCCCCTCAGAGGGTTCTTGGCATCTTGAGGAAAAAGTGATACAGAATTGGAGGTTGAAGGTGTAAAGATGGGGTACTGCTGCTCAATTCCAAATGATGATGATGATACGAAGCTATTAGGGTTTGTGCTAGCTCTTGTCTTGGCAATGATGCTGTTGCTTGTTTGCCATCCACCTCATGCAAGAAGAGTCACTATTTATCACTGCACTTGAATTGTCTTCTCCACGATCTTAATTATAGGTAAATAATGCTTCTGCAGAAGCTTTGAGTGTTTATTGAATTATCTTTATCGCCATTCCAAGTGTAACTTGCAACTAAGTTCAACCATATAAACGTGTCACTGTGCATTAATTTAATAAAATGAAGGCGTCGCCACTGTAATTTTTATTTTTTTGGGTTAATGAATGAACAAATTCCTTGTTTAGAAATTTACAATGCTATCACCATGCCAATGTTTCACATATGGGTTTTAATTAATTGGTACAAATATTGATTAGATCGACAGTGTAGTTATTTAAAAAAAAAAATAGAGAGAAATGGAATAATAGATCGTATGGATTTGAAATTGATTAATGAATTTCTTTTTGTAATTGATTGTTTTTTGATTTTATCATTTATTGTTTGGGTTAATTGAAAATTAACCTTAATAATTTATTTTTATTTGCTTTTTATGAGGTTATTTCAGTCTCATGATCTAAGTTAAGGGTTTGACTTGTTAAATTGGGTTAACTCGGGTTTGTTTCTATCCTTTTTTAAATGATTGTTTTTTAATTTCATCATTTGATGTTGGAATGATTAGAAATTGAGTTTCATGATTTATTTTGATTTGCTTTCTATTGGGTTATGGTCTTATAATCCAAGCTAGCAAGTTAACTCGGGTTTTTTTTAATTATTTATTTTTAATTTTATTTTTTAAAATTGGGTTGGTTGAGAATTGAGCTTTAATATGTTTTTTTTCTATGAAGTTATCATAGTCTCATGACCTGAGTCACAGTTTCTACATGTTAACATAGGTTAACTCAAGTCGATTCAATATGTTATTGTCTTAATATTTTTTAAAAAAAAAAATTGTCTTGAATTTTTTAGTTAAACTATGTTTTTTTTTAGGTAGTCTATAATGTTACCCATTTTTTACCCCATAAAAAAATCAAGAAAAGAAAAAAAAAAGAGAAAATCCAAATATATAAGAGGATACACATGAAGAAAGCCTAAAAGATTGCCCAAATTGGTGGTGAATGACCAAAATGATAAATGGAGAAGTTGGAGGACCATAATGTATAAGATTGACAAAATTGGTGGCTCAATTCTGATTGATAAAAGATATTTTTATTTGGGGTAAGAAAATACAAATTTGGATGAGTAATGTCTCAATAAGGATTTTGAAAGGCTTAATTAATTTTATTGAGGATTTAATTGCAAGCAAAATCAGTTTTTTTGGAGTCAATTGGAAGAAATTGAAGTTTAGGGATTGAAATTGGCATATGAAAAGTTTAATTGGTCAAATTAGTGGGTTTAATTATGAAAAAAATAAAAGTTTGATAGTCAATTAGGGGTTTGATAGAAGAAATTTAAAACCAATGTTCAAATCATAAAAGATGCAAGACTTCAAGGGCTGAAATTGACCAAATCAGGGGCCAAGTTAAAGAAAATTAAAAGTTTGATGGTCAATTAAGGATTCAAATGCACAAATTAGAAACCAAAGACCAAAACAAAAATGACATTAAACTTTAGAGCTGGTGATTGAGTTTGATAGGAGAGAAATTGCATAAAATTAAAAGTTTGTGAGGCAATTACAAGTGCAATTAAAAGCAATTGGAAAAACAGGTACTAAAATGAAATCTATTAGATCCCAAATTAAAAACTCTAATTTCTAAAGGTTTAACCTAGGCGATATGTCGTTCAACCACTGTTCATCACTTTCTTTGACAGTTTTGAATGATCGAGTTGACACCTTCCAAGAGCTCGTTGTGAAGTTCTAAACCTCTAAATGACATGAGGTTTTTTTATAAATGGAAGAAAAACATCCCTTCTATAGCCCTATTTTCATGAAATTGGACGTTTATATCCTAATTCTTCCATAAAAGTCTCTAACATCTTGTCTCTAATAAACCATCACTGCATTTTCAAATTTTAGGTTGATTGAGTTAGCATTTTTAAACAAATAAATGTGGAGCTACAGACCTCCAAATAGAACAATGATAGATCCAAAAGAAAGGTATACAACTCCTCTACCAAGTTCAGGGGGTCTCCGATGAAGTTTACATCAGAGTGTTTTTGGCAAAGCCTCGAAAGTGGAAAACTCAATCAGTCTTGATTGAGATACTCATTTGTGTAAAATCACCTAACATTTTCACGTGTTCACACTTAAAAACTCCAAGAATGTTCTTATCAAGGGCTATAAATCTTTCATCCAAGATCAGAAAGTCAGAAATGCATGTTTTTATCTTCAAGAAAGAGAAAACTACTTAGGTAAATCCATCATCCTCAAAAAACCATTGAAGGACAAAGGTTCTAGCTATTAACATTTCTCTATGGCTCTCTCATTTTAATCAAATGATTGAGATTTGATCAATCGTTGAGAGAATTCATAAAAAAACTTAAAAAAACCCTATAAATACTCTTAGAAATTAAAAAAAATAGAGAGAGAAGAGAGAAAAGTAAGGATATACTCTGTTACAAAGGACCCTAGTGTGAAGGTTCAAAGACCTAACATAGAAGGTCATGCAAGCTTTGAAAAAAATAGAAAATGAAAAGGAAAGAAGGAAAGAAAAGATAAGGGAAGTATCAGCCTATAGCCAACAAGCTTGTAGAAGATATAACCATGTAAAAACTCAAGAGTAGAGTCTATGTGGCCTGCCTATTCATACTTTTTCAATGTTTAACGTTGTTTTTGAATATTTTTGATATTATTTTGTGTTTTAGCATTTATATGGGTTAATGAATGAAAATGTTATTTTGATTGATTAATCTTATTTTGAAGTTGTTGTAAATGTTGCTGAGATGTTTAATAGGTGTTTGTGTTTGATTTTGATGACAAATGATATTTTTGGAATCTGAAAAAGGTAGTAGTAGTTGTTTGATGGCTTTTTCTTAGGTTGATAATGCATGTTCTTGATTCTTAAGTTTAGTTAAAGTCTCGGGTGTTTAAAGAGTCGGTTTTGGATTAATTTTGATGTTTTTGTTGGCTGATAATAGAATTGCAGTTTTGAAAGTTGAAATCTTATACATAATCTTGATGATTTGAGGTTATTTGTTAGCTATTCAAACATGTTTGTTTATAATAATATGGCTTGTTGGGGCTAAGAAAGCTTGGTCTAGAGGTCTAAAATTTATTTTCTGGGCTTGACAATGTATGTTAGATTTTTTTCACATTTATCCGAAGAACATTGTGTTGAGTGTTAATTTTAGATTTTATTTTGATTTTATTTTGGTTTTTACAAGTTCGTATATCATCATTAGTAAATAATCTAGGGTTTTCATGCACCAATAACATGTTTTTATGGGTTTTAATCTTAGGATTTTGATTTTGAATCGAAACCTATTTTGGCAAAAATCATGATATTTCAGTAATAATCGAAGTAAAAGGATGCTTGATTTTTTTATCTATGCTTGATTGCAAACAAAACTTTGCTTTTTATTGCTTGAAATCTTGTCTGTTTTAATGTTCACTTTGCTGGGTTTGAGTTTGAATGTTTTTCATTGTTTGCTATGTTCTTTATTTTCCTTGGTATTTGATCCGTTTTCGTTAGAAAATTTTATGTTTTTATGTTTTTTTAATTTTGATTTGTTTTGGTTTAAATATCTATTCTAGTTTAGTTTTGGGTGAAACTTTGGTTTTTGGTTTGATTCATGGTTGAACCAATGTTTTTGGTTTACTCGGTCTAGTTAAAAATCAGGTCAAATGCTTAAGGTTTTGTTTGGTTTGCCACTATTTTGATAAAAAAATAATTTTGGCTTAATGGCGCATTTGATAAACACTTCCTTAGGCGTGTTTTGACAATTTATTTTGAATAAAAATATGATTTTGCAAAACATGGCTCTATAAGAAAATTAAAATAAAAAAATATTTTTTGCTTGTTGTATATAGTCCGATCTTTATAAAAATGAGAGAGATTTTTTAGCATGGCTTTTAGAAAATACATTTGTTGATTTTTCTTCACATCTTTTGAAATTTACACCAAATTTATAAAATTCTTTAAAGATTTAACCAATATTTTAAAAAATTTAAAATTTTAATTCATAAAAATTAATAATTAACGTCCTTATAAATGTTCAGGTGGGATAACGCTCCACAATTCTGCAAGAACTTGTTTTAAAATATCTAAGAGTTGTGCTCGTAGTATATTCTTATAAAAGGAAAGACCATGAATGTTTTGGAACTATAATGGAGGAATTGTAATGAAAAAAAAATAGAGAAATTAAAATGATATTTTAATTATAATATTGTTTTTGAAATAATAACAAGAAATCATAATAAAATCTAAATTCTTATTACCTTGTTTTTTAAATAAAAATAATAATTATAAAATGATTTCATTGCAATGCCAATAAAAGAAAAGGTGATGATGTAATAGTAATAACAATAACAATAATATAGATTTTTTAAAAAACATGTTAATAAGTAATAAATAAAAATGATTTATTATTATTTTAAAATAAAATTCTCGTTATCTTCCACAATTATATTTAATTTTCATTCTCATAAAATGATTTTCATTTCTTTACTTCCAACCAAATAACTACAAAATAAAAATAAAAACTTTCATTCCCACTATTCTGTTCATTATTATAAACACCACCTAAATCTCTGTCCCAATTAAGCGAAGCACAAGTTTACAACGAATGCGCAAAAAAGAACGAAGAGAGAAGAAATGACTAGTCTGTTCAGCTCAAGTTGGAGGAGTTGAAAACAAGGGATTGCTGCAATTTGGAGGTTCTTGAGATATCTGGCGGTGAATCTCACCATATTTGTAAAGATCAGTGGGCCAAAAGTAGAGACTGGTTTTTTTCTGAAACCTCCCAGTGTTAACGACGAAGTATCTCTTGGGATTCGTTTTTGTGACTACATTGTATCTGAGATACGTCAGCTGTCAAGTTAACTTTGACAGCCACAAACTCTTCAGGTGAGCCTGGACAGCACTCCTGCATGTGAGTGTTCTTCTACATTGTTTTCTGCTCATTATGTTTTTCTTTATTAGTCTTAAAATGTTGCTTACTAATATTGAGTGCTTTTAATTCAGCAAGCTCAGGTGCTTGATCTTCACATCCCTGAGCTAAGCGGTGTAAAGCACATGGAAATTAAGGTTAATAAATGTTATTCCCACGGCCTTCTCGGTTCTGCTGGCTCCTTTCTCGCAAAGAATTACATTGAAGGTTAGTTTCTTGCTAGTCTAGATGTGATTTTAGGTAAGTTTTCGAGCATTTGCTCCATAGAAAAGACATCAATAAGAGTGACTTTGCAAGGATTTTATTGTCAAAGCTGTTTTAAATGTCATCACAGCATTAGCATGTGAAAGGAAGCTTGTGTTTTCCCATCACAACATGGTACACAGTTGTCTTTAACCATGGGTGCTCTCCACATTGTAGCTCATGTTTTTTCCCCCAAAGCAGCAGGAATTGTGTACGTCAAATAATTGCTTATCTTAGAACCAAGAGATAAAAAAAGAGGCACCAGGTAGTGGTTTCCCGTGTAAAAGTGTACAAGCCAAGATTTCTCCATAGATTAAACAGCAATCAATACAGTTTTTCTTAGGAACTCCATCCATATGATGAAAGTCGAAGGCAGATTCCCTCAGTAAAAGGAACAGTAAAGAAAGCAGGCAAAGTAGCCCAAAGAAAAGGACTTGTTAAGTAAAACTATACGAGGATATAATTATTCAGTTTTGTCAGTTTCATCCCCTCCTTAACCAGAACAAAGCTTTTCAAGAGCCAAGTTTTCATCACCACCAACAGATTCTAGTGCACTTCTCGCCAAAGCTTCAGGGAAACCCATCTCCACAAGTTTTTGAACCTGAGCCAACCAAGATTAGGTTAAAAAAGGCATTACAGATGTATTAACAGACATATATATGTTGTTTCTAATACAAAAGAAAAATTGATATGTTAGAAAGTGCTACCTGCTGTGAAAATTTTGCGAAGATTATAGAATCAACGAGACGAGCATATAGAATAAAAAAGTTACCTTTTCCTCAACCCCAAGCGATGAGGTCTTGGCAAAAGTTTCTGTCCAGTAGCGAGCTGTGCCAACAAAGGTCTGGTGGTCTCTAAGATACTGCAATATCCAAAACACCAAGTTGAATATGAGAAAAAAATTAACTAGAATAGAAAATCTACTGAAAAGATTGTGAGAAATAGCAAAAATCTAATAACCTCTGAGATATTGTATTCCAACAAGCAAATAAATCAAACTCAAAAGAGATATATAATACAGAACCAGCGACATTGAGGCAAAGAATGGCAGCGAACCAGACCTGTTGTGCTACAACAGCATCTTGAGGATCGTCAGGTTCAGGAGCAGAGAGTAATGCTTGGACAGAAAGAAGTGCTGTCTTTAGAGTGAGCGCTGGGCTCCACTGGTCCTTCAAAATGTCCAGGCAGATCGCCCCACTTTGGCTGCTAATATTAGGGTGCCTTCAGCAGGTAATGACATCATAAATGATAATTGAAATACCATCAGCTCAAATGCCGACTGGAGAAAAGTAATGCAAATAATTTTAAAATTTTCAATACATCCCCTCAAATTGTTGCATAAAATTTTAATAAGTTCTACAAAATGGCCCCTCCAAATTCAAAATTATAAAACCTTGCCCCCCCCCCCCCCCCCAACCCCAAATGCAACATCCCGGATTCGTCCCTGGCATGTCCACCTAAATACTGGCAATTAAAACACTGGTTAAAATGAGTTTTCCACAGGGCCATATAACATTTAATGAAAAAAAAAATGTTAGCCAATCGACTGCAAATCACCTATAATTTAAGAGCATGGAATGAACAAAACTAGTTGAATCCTTGCTTTAAGGTGATCAATGGTACTAAGTGTAGCTTTTTGAAAGATATGATGGAAAATGAAAACGTAAAAAAAAAATGAAAAGAAAGAAAATGAAGACAGAGAAATTCAAGCTAATTCCATGAGAAGCGGGAAATGCTGGGATTTGAAGTAACACGAGCCAATATATATATGCCCAAACAAAAAACTATAACGAGTTCTACAGCATTTATAAATCATATCAATCAACAACCAACGGAGCCTTTTGAAGCCAACAGATACATAATAGGCAGATATTCCCTTCAGCAATTTATATTAAAAGGTGATACAATTATCCAGTCCATTTGATTTAAAAGAATCACTATTGTTCTCCACTTCCGTTCAGCCAATTGAAATATAAGCCATAAAAATCTAGTTTTCGACAGCACAACAGCCCTACTACAATCATATAATGTCTCATATTACGTTCTTAAGACCACCATTCATAGCACAACTGTAAATAACACACTACCATAATTCTTAAAAAAGCTGCGGAAATAAAAACAGCTTACTCCAACTTCGCCCTACCAGACTTTTGTTGCAAACTGCATTTTTGGAGGCTCAAAGGGGTATCCATCTACAAAAAGAACAAAACATTACAAATGCAGGTCAATAAATGTCTCTATATCCTCCACTTCAAATACAGCTAACACAAACACCCTGTCAAGCAACTATAGCTAGTAGAAATAATATGACACAACGAACGCGATAGCCCATTTCCTTCATATCAACTTTTTTAACCGCCAAACAAACATCCTGCGACAGAGCACTGGCATTGGAAATTCAACAGATTGCCAAAGAATAAACCACATCAAATACACGGTAAAAACACACACTCACTTCAAACCGCCAGAACCCACATCATAATTCCTCCTTTCCCTCCAAAATTACTCTTACAGCAACTAAAACAACTGGGCAAGATTTTCAATTTCAATCTTCAAGTATGTTTCTTTTTCTTTCCCAACTTTCTTTTTCATCCAATAAGCAAACAATCAAATGCAGCTCGATTGTTTTTTTTTATAAAAAAAAAAAGACACCCCATCAAAATTCAGCTGTCAAGTATCTCTAATACATAAACAAAAACTGAAATTCCTTGTATGCTAGTGTTTGTTTTAAGTATATTACCTGGGAGAGTGATATCAATTTGAAAAGTGCCACCTTCATAAGGAGAGCTGATAGGACCAGGAATAGTTCCGGTTAATCGAGCAAGATTGTCGGATTTAGGTGTCACTTTGATGCCAGAAGCCTCCATGTCTCTGCTGCATTCTTGCAGCTCCTTTTGAACACGAGCAAAGTCGATCATTGTTTTTCAAACACAAAACCCTAACAATAAGAGAAGAGAAAATGGATAAATATAAAAGAAAAAAAAAAGACTACTGCTTTCTTTCCCTCTCTTTATTTCTCTGATGGATGGATGATGCCTTCCCTTCTATGCCTCCTACAGCCGCTTTGGAGAGAGCAGGCCGGAAAGATAAGTAAAGAGAAAGGGGTAGTGAAGTGATATGGTAGTAGTGTCTTTGTCTGTTGTTTATGTAGTAAGTTGACCTTTCCGTTTCGGTGTTTTTTGTTGTCCCGTGTATTATCAGATGTGATTTACAGTTCCTAGTATAAAGAGTGTACGTGGTTTGGATGTTTTTTTAAATATTTTTTATTTAAAAATATATTAAAATAATATTTTTATTTATGTTTTAAAAATTATTTTTAATATATCATATCAAAATAATTTAAAAATACTAAAAATATATTAATTTAAAGTACAAAAAAATATTTAAATTTTAAATTTTTTCAAAAATATTTTTGAAACACAAAAATAAACAGAACATTAAAAAATAATTAGTTTAAATTTGATATAGTTTAAAATAATTTACTTAAAATTTAATTTAAAAAAAAAATATTGATTGTGGGATTAATTGAATAATTAGTAATTTATTAAACTAATCGTTTAATTTTTTAAAAAATGATTAGAGTGTATTATTGTTTAATGCATGTTTAGTATTAATACTATTTGAAAATATATTAATATAAATTTTTTTATAATTTTTTATTCTTCATTTTAAAAAAAAGCAATTAAGTTATAGAAAAGTGTAGTAGTTCCTTTTGATTTTATTTTATTTAATAAAAACTGTGAAATTTGAAAATGTTTATTAGGGAAAGTATGAAAACATCCCTGAGTCCAGGAATTTGTGGGCTGGTAAGCCCAATATTTAATTTGCGTGGGTTATGAGTAGCCCGTGAAAAAACAATAGTTATCAAATTAGTCTGGCCTCGAATTATTTAAAGGTTGATTTTTTTAAATTTGTATGACCAGTTAAAACTAGATGAGATATAATCAATATTTTTATAATTTTTATCTACAATAACATAAATTTTTTTAATAAAAATTGTTTAAAATAATATTATTTTAGTTAAAAAAATTTTAAAAATTAAATCATCTCGTTAACCCAAGATTGTTCCATGTGTGTTTGGGAATGTAGTT
>Ga0325400_1008020_pt1 | contig 10117 bp, 7 predicted proteins | sample PopdelMetagenome_2_FD_205662 | JGI IMG/M metagenome (GOLD analysis project Ga0325400, IMG submission 205662) | Populus deltoides microbial communities from Bellville, Georgia, United States - Xylem-PdKOR-R1 | ecosystem: Host-associated > Plants > Phyllosphere > Stem > Wood/Secondary xylem...
CGGATCGGCTCGGCCAGCGGATAGACGCCGGGCGTCAGCAACAGGTGCCGCCCAGCCGCCAGCGCGTCGTTGATCCGGCCCACGGGCGTGTCGGGGTGCGCGATCAGGAACCGGTCCAACGGCACGACCCGCCCCGCCGGGGTGCGCCCGGGCGCCCAGCTCGGCCCGACGGCGTTCCGGCGCAACGCGGGCACGAACACGCCCCAGTCGCCGTTCGAGGCCACGGTCAGGAATGGCTTGTCTCGGATCAGCGGCACGGCCGGCAGCGTCGTGACTGGCGGTTCGGGAAAGGTCGTTGGCGGCGCGCCGGGCGTGCCCATGAACATCATGTTCCAGTTGGCGCCTCGCCAACCGCCGATTTGCGCGTTGCGGGTGAACCATTGCTGTTGCGTGCCCGACCGGATCGTGCCGTCCACCACCGAGTCCGCCAGGAAGCCGCCGCTGGACCAGCCGCCGTCGTCCAGCGCCAGGTCGCCCATCAGGTGCATCCGCCGATAGGGCGCGGCCTGCGACACCGCCCAGCGATCCGCGCCGCCCGGCGGACGGACGCCCAGATTTTCCGCCGCGCGCCAGAAATTGACCAGTGCCATGCCGCCGCGCCAGTCGGCCTCGGCGTGGACATGACCCCGGACGGCGGCGTCGCCGGGCAGCATCCCCAGCCCCGCCACTTGCGTGAAGAACCCGATATTGGCGTCGAGCCGATGCGCGCCGGGACGAAGCAACACCGCGTAGCGGCGATCGGTGAAATGCGCGCTCTCCTGATCCGCGAAGATCCGGTCCAAAGCCGCCTGCGCGGCGCGACCGTCGTCCGGCCCGAACACCAGGGTCGCGGGCCCCAGGTCCGGCTCCCGGCCCAGCACGGCGGGGGCCCGCGATCGCTTGGCCGAGACGCCCCCGCTCAACGTGGTACCGGCCAATCCCGCCAGGACGGCGCGACGCGTGGTGTCGTTCGTCATCGCACCTCTCCTATCGACGGGGGGCCGGGATCGGAATGGCCCGTCGATAAATTACGAAAAGTTGCCTTAGGTGAGCGCTCCGTCAGGAGCCGGCGCGCGGTTCGGACGTTACGGTTCGTCAACGGGGCTTCGGGGGGTTCAGCTGCGCATCGTTCACTTGGCGCTCGGCGGTTGCCTGAAGGCGCCGCCCGTGCATTACGGCGTCACCGCGGACACAGGGGGACATATCGCCTATGTCCTCGACGCGGCGGCCGCCCAGGCGGCGCAGCCCGACGTGATCGACGTGACCCTGGTCACGCGCCTGTTCCGCGACGACGGCCTCGACCCGGTCCACGCCTCGCCGCACGAGGTCATCGGACCCCGGCTGTCGATCCGCCGGATCGCCACGGACGACCTGCGTTACCTGGAGAAGGAAGCGCTCGCCGCCGATCTGCCGGCCTTCGCCGAGGCCTTCTGCGAATGGCTCGGATCGCTGCCGGAGCTGCCGGTGGTGATCCACGCGCACTTCGCCGACGCGGCCCGCATCGCCATCGAAGCGCGGCGCCGGTTCGGCATTCCGTTCGTCTATACGCCCCACGCGCTGGGCATCGACAAGCGACGCGACCAGCCCGACGCGCCCGGCCTGGCCGAGCGCGTGGCGGCCGAGACGGCGGCGATCGCCCAGGCGGACGCCATCATCGTGTCCACCCGCGACGAGGCGGACCGCCAGGTGAGCGCCTATGGCGTGGCGGGGGCGGACGCGCGCATCCGCTGCCTGCCGCCCGGCGTCCCCCACCGGCCCGCCGGTTTCGCGGGCGCGACGGTGGCGGATCGGTTGGACGAATGGCTGGATCAGCCGGACCGGCCGATCCTGCTCGCGGTGGCGCGCCCCGTCCGCAAGAAGAACATCGCCGCCCTGCTGCGCGCCTATGCCGCCTGCGCTCCCTTGCGCGACCGGGCGAACCTGGTGGTGCTGGCGGGCCAGCATCGCGGCCTATGTTCGGGCGAGGAGGCCGAGGTGCTGGCCGAACTGCGCGCGCTGGCGGCGCTGCCCGAGCTTCGCGGCCGGGTGGCGTTGCCGCCCGCGCACGACGAGGCGGACGTGGTGGCGCTCTACGCACGGGCGGCGGCGGGCGGCGTGTTCGTCAATCCGGCCCTGCACGAGCCGTTCGGCCTGACGCTGCTGGAGGCGGCGGGCGCGGGCGTCCCGGTGGTGGCGACGCGCGACGGCGGCCCGGCCGAGATATTGGCGGAGATCGGTCACGGCGTGCTGGTCGATCCCCGCGACGAGGCAGCGCTGGCCGCTGCCTGCCTGGCGGTCGTATCGGACGCCACCCGCCACGCGCGGCTGGCGGCGGCGGCGCGGTCGGGCGCGCGGCGCTACGATTGGCGGCGCTATGCCCGCGCGTCGACCGACCTGTATGCCGAGCTGGCGGCGCCCGCCCTGCTGGCGTCGGACATGGACGGCACGCTGACGGGCTGTGCCGCCGGGGCGCTGGCGTTCGGGGCGTGGCGGGCGGCCGGGCGGCTGCCGTTCGTGATCGCCACCGGCCGATCCCTGTCCGCCGCGCGGACCATCCTGCATGGGTGGCATCTGCCCGAGCCCGACGCCTGGATCACCGATGTCGGCACGCGGCTTTGGCTGGCCGACGGGGCGGGCGGGTGGCGGGCATGCCCGGTCTATGCCGCGACGCTCGACCAGGACTGGGACCGCGCGGCGGTGCTGGCGGCGCTGACGCCGCTGGGCCTGATGCCGCAGCCGGACAGCGAGCAGGGTCCGCACAAGCTGAGCTGGTTCGCCACCCCCGCCGACGCGGCGGCGGCGCGCCGGATGCTGGCGACGGCGGGCCTGGGCGCACGGGTGGTCTTCTCGCACGGGCGGCTGCTCGACGTGCTGGCCCCGCACGGGGGCAAGGCGGCGGCGGTGGCGGCGGCGGCCGCGCGCTACGGCGCCACGCCCGCGCGTTGCGTAGCGGCGGGCGACAGCGGCAACGACCTCGATATGCTGGACGCGTGCGGCCGCGCGATCGTGGTGGGCGACGACCCGGACCTGTCGGCGCTTCCCCCCCGGCCGGGCATGGTCCGCGTACGGGGCGCGCACGCCAACGGGGTGATGGAAGGGCTGGCCGCCTTCGGCCTGGCGGCGGCCGCGGACAGGGTCGCGGCGTGAGCCGGCCCTTCGGCTATTTCTGCCACCATCAGGGGCGCGGGCACGCGGAGCGCTGCGCCGCGATCGCCCATGCCCTGCCGCCGGGGCGCCCGCTGACGATCTTCTGCGCGCGCGACGACGTGTTTCCGGCACTAGCGTCGTCGGCGACCCTGGTCCGCATCCCCTCGCTGTTCGAGCCGACGGGCGCGGAAGCGGGCGACATGGATCACGTGCCGACGCCGGCCACGCTGCATTGCGCGCCGCTGGGCTGGCCGGGCATCCGCGCGGCGACCGCCGCGATCACCGACTGGTTCGGTCGTGCCGACCCCGCGCTGATGATCTGCGACGTGTCGGCCGAGATCGCGCAGCTGTCGCGCATCTGCTCGGTGCCGCACGTCCATATCCTCCAGCACGGTGACCGATCCGACCCCGGCCACCGCGCCGCCTATGACGGGGCGGCGGGGCTGCTGGCGCCGTTCCACGCCGCGTTGGCGCAGCCCGAATGGGATGCCGCCATGGTGGCCCGGACCTGCTTCGCGGGTGGCTTAGGCGTCGACACGCGCGTGCCGGAGCGCGAGGTGGCGCGCCAGCGGATCGGCGTCGGCCCGGACGAGGAAATGGTGCTGGTGTTGTCGGGCGGCGGCGGCGACGGCTTCGCCCAGGCCCCCATCGGCGTCGGCGCGCGCGGGCGGCCGGGCGCGCGCTGGATCACCATCGGCCAGGTTCGGCGCGACTGGCACGCGACCGAGCCCGCCAACGTCGAACATCGCGGCTGGGTGGACGACGCGGCCGACCATATCGCCGCCGCCGACCTGATCGTGTCGTCGGCCGGCAACACCACGTGTCAGCAGGTGTTGGCGGCGGCCCGCCCCTGGCTGGTCGTGCCCGAATGGCGCTATTTCGACGAACAGCATCACAAGGCCGACGCGCTGGCCGCGGCCGGCGTCGCCGCGGTGCGACCGCACCTGCCCTCGTCAGCTCATGCCTGGGACGCGGCGATCGCGGAGGCGATGGCCCGCCACGATCCCGAACGCCAGCGCGCGCTGATCGACCCCCGCCCCGCCGCCGCCGCGGCGGACTGGCTGGAGGCGCTGGCCGACCGGCTATGGTCTCCCCGCCCCGCCCCCTCAGACACCGCACCCAGATCGGAGCCCGAAGTCGAATGCCCCTGAGTCACTCCGCCAGCCGCAGCACCTCCGTCGTCACGCTGGCCAAGGGCCGCCCCGATCACCTGGTCAACGTCGTGCTGGGGCTGGATCGCCAGACGGAGCGGCCGGCGGAGCTGATCGTCGCCGTGATGCAGGACCAGCCCTACGAGTTGCCCGCCGTCTCGTTTCCCGTGCGCCAGCTGTCCGTCATCGGCCGCGAGCTGCCGCTGGCAGCCGCGCGCAACGCCGCCGCGCGGGCGGCGGTCGGCGACGCGCTGGTGTTCCTGGACATGGACTGCATCCCGACACCGACGCTGATCGCCGACTATCGCGACCGGCTGGAGGAACTGGACGGGCTTCTGATGGGCGAGGTGATGTATCTGCCCGGCGGCGCCACGCAGGGCGACTGGAACTGCGATGCATTCGCAGAAGTGGCCGTTCGCCACTCCGACCGCCGCGGCCCGCCGACGGAGACGGTAGAGCGGTGCGCCGACTATCGCTGCTTCTGGTCGCTCAACTTCGCGATGATGCGCGGCACCTTCGCCAACATCGGCGGCTTCGACGAACGCTATGTCGGCTACGGCGGCGAGGACACCGATTTCGGCAAAACGGTGGACGGCAAGGGCGTGCCGATCGCCTGGGTGCGCGGCGCGCTGGCCTATCATCAGTATCACCCGCACCACATGCCCCCCGTCCATCACGTCGACTCGGTCGTCCGCAACGCCGAGCTGTTCGAGGAGAAATGGGGCTATCGGACGATGGGCCACTGGCTGCACGCGTTCCGCCTGATGGGGCTGGTCGATGATAGCCCGGGCCGCGCGATCCGCATCCTCCGCCGGCCCGAGGCGGCCGACATGGCGCTGACCGCGCAGCAGAGCCACCAACCCTATGCCAACAGCGCCAGCGTGATCCGCGTGCTGGAAGCGCGCGCCGCGGCGGCCGGTCAGGTGACGTCCCAGGCGGCCGCGTGAGGATCGCGCTGCTCCAGCACGTACGCCATCCCATCGCTCAGCCCTTCATGGGCGGCATGGAGGCGCATGGCTGGTATCTGGCGGATGGGCTGGCGACGCGCGGGCACGAGGTGGTGATGTTCGCCGCCGGCGACAGCGACCCGCGGTTCCAGATCGATCCGGTGCTCGCACGTCATTACGAGGCGACGTTTCCCTGGGCCGAGCATCGCGGCAGCGCGCCGCTGATCGCGCACGTCGACGCGGGCTACGCCGCCGCGTGCGACCGGATCGCGGCCGGCGGCTTCGACGTGGTGCACAACAACAGCCTGCACCGTTTTCCCCTGGAGCCGCGCCGCACGCTGGCGACGCCCACCGTCACCTCGCTACACGTGCCCCCCTTCGACGCGCTGCACTGGTTCGTGAAAGCGAGTGCAAGTCCGACACATCGAATCACCGTCACCTCCGGCCCGCAAATGGCGGCGTGGTGGCCGGACGGCGCGCCTGCGGGGACCTCGGTGCTGCACAACGGCGTCGATCCGGCGGCCTGGCCCTTTTCGGCCGCAGGCAATGGGTCGGCCGTGTGGTGCGGGCGGATCACGCCCAACAAGGGCACGCACCTGGCGATCGCGGCGGCGCGGGCGGCGGGCGTGCCGTTGACGCTGTTCGGCATGACGGACGACGTCGAATATTGGCGCGACGTGGTGCGCCCGATGGTCGGCGGCGACGTGCGCCACGGCGGCCACCTGACCGGTGCCGAACTGGCGGCCGAGCTGGGCCGGGCGTCCGTCTACCTGTTCACGCCGTGCTGGGATGAGCCGTTCGGGCTGGTCGCGATCGAGGCGATGGCGTGCGGCCTGCCCGTCGCCGCCTTCGACCGCGGCGCCGCGTGTGAGGTGATGGGCGAAGCCGGCACCTTCGCGGCCCCCGACGACGCGGAGGGCTTGGGCAAGGCGATCGGCGAGGCGCTGGCGATCCCGCGGGACGTGCCGCGCGCACGCGTCGAACGACTGTTCACCCGCGACCGCTGGTTGGACGGCTGCGAACGCCTCTACGACGAGGTCTGCGCCGCGCGCATGGCGTTGGCGGCGTAGATAGGAGAAGCCCCGCAGCGCCAATCAGCACCGCGGGGCTCACCATCCGGTCGGACGATTAGGCCGCCAGTTCGTAGCGGTCCGCGTTCATCACCTTGGTCCAGGCGACCACGAAGTCCTTGACGAACTTCTCCCCCGCGTCGGCCGAGGCATAGACTTCCGACAGCGCGCGCAGCTGCGAGTTGGAGCCGAATACCAGATCGGTGCGCGACGCCGTCCAGCGCTGTTCGCCGGTCGAGCGATCCGAGCCCACGAACTCCTCGTCGCTCTCGTCCGACACCTGCTTCCACGCCGTGTTCATATCGAGGAGGTGCACGAAGAAGTCGTTCGTCAGCTGGCCCGGCCGGTCGGTGAACACGCCGTGCTGCGACCCGCCCGCGTTGGCACCCAGCACGCGCAGGCCACCTACAAGCACCGCCATTTCGGGGCTCGACAGATCGAGCAGCTGGGCACGATCGACCAGCAATTCCTCGGTCGGAACGTTGAACTTGACCTGGAGGTAGTTACGGAAGCCGTCGGCACGGGGTTCCAGCACGTCGAAGCTTTCGGCGTCCGTCTGGTCGGCCGACGCGTCGGTGCGGCCAGGCTGGAACGGTACGTCGACCGCGTGGCCCGCCGCCTTGGCCGCCGCCTCGACGCCCACCGAGCCACCCAGCACGATCAGGTCGGCGATAGAGACCTTCTTGCCCCCCTTCCCATCGAACTCGGCCTTGATGCTCTCGTATACGGACAGGACGCGCGCCAGCTGCTCGGGCTGATTGACTTCCCAGTCCTTCTGCGGGGCGAGCCGGATGCGCGCACCGTTGGCACCGCCGCGCATGTCGGACACGCGCCACGTCGAGGCCGACGCCCAGGCGGTCGATACCAACTCCGCCACCTCAAGGCCCGAATTCGCGATCGCTGCCTTCAGATCGGCTACGTCGCCCATCTCGATCTGGGGGTAGTTGGCGGCGGGGATTGGGTCCTGCCAGATCAGGTCTTCCTGCGGCACTTCCGGCCCCAACAGGCGGACCTTGGGACCCATGTCGCGGTGAGTCAGTTTGAACCACGCGCGTGCCCAGGCGTCGCCGAAATACTCCGGATCGGCCCGGAACTTCTCCATGATCGCGCGGTAGGCTGGGTCGACCTTGAGTGCCATGTCGGCGGACGACATCATCGTCGGCACCTTCTTGGACGCGTCGTGCGCCTGCGGGGCCAGCGTCTCCTCCGGGTTACCGACCGGCTGGAACTGGTGGGCGCCCGCCGGGCTCTTCACCAGCTCGTACTCGTGGTCGAGCAGCATGTCGAAGTACGTCATGTCCCAGGTGATGGGCGTGGGCGTCCACGCCCCCTCCAGGCCCGACGTGATGGTGTGGTCGCCCATCCCGCTCTCATGCGTCGAGGTCCAGCCCAGGCCCTGCGACGCGATATCCGCGCCCTCGGGCTCCTTGCCCACCAGCGAGGGGTCGCCCGCGCCGTGCGCCTTGCCGAAGGTGTGGCCACCCGCCGTCAGCGCCGCCGTCTCCTCGTCGTTCATGCCCATGCGCGCGAACGTCTCGCGCATGTCGCGCGCCGAACCCATGGGGTTGGGGCAGCCGCCCGGCCCCTCGGGGTTCACGTAGATCAGGCCGTGCTGGATCGCGGCCAACGGGGATTCGAGCGTCATGCCCGCCTCCTCGTCGATGCGGGTCTGGCCCAGCCATTCCTCCTCGGTACCCCAGTACACGTCCTGCTCGGGCTCGAACACGTCCTCGCGCCCGCCGCCGAAGCCGAAGGTCGGGCCGCCCATCGACTCGATCGCGACATTGCCGGCCAAGATGAACAGGTCGGCCCAACTGAGGTTGGCACCGTATTTCTGCTTAATCGGCCACAGCAGCCGACGCGCCTTGTCCAGATTGCCGTTGTCCGGCCAGGAATTAAGCGGGGCGAAGCGCTGCTGGCCCGCGGACGAGCCGCCGCGGCCGTCGCCCGTGCGGTAGGTACCAGCCGAGTGCCAGGCCATGCGGATGAAGAACGGACCGTAATGCCCGTAATCGGCCGGCCACCAGGGCTGGCTATCGGTCATCAGCGCGGTGAGGTCCTGCTTGACTGCGTAATAGTCCAGCGCCTTGAACGCCTTGCCATAGTTGAACTCGTCGCCGAACGGGTTGGACGACTTGCCCTTCTGGGCCAGGATGTTGAGCGACAGCTGCTCCGGCCACCAGTCGCGGCTGGTCTGGCCCAACAGCTTGCGCATGGCAGCGGGCTGCTTCTTGGGGTCATTGATCGGGCTGCCTTCGGTGATGGCGTCCACGGATGCGCTCCTCGTCCTTGCAATTCGATTTGGGGTTTATGCCGCCCGCCGACATATTCAGCCAATGAGTTAATGCAATCTTGTATAGTGCCGCACTCGATCTTTCCTCGGCGGCGGCAATTCGATGTACGCGGGCGACCGACGCTCGACGAACGTCGCTTTGTCATTATATACCATACGTTATGGAAGCAGATATCCTGATCCCCCCGGCCGCCCCGACCCGTGGACGCCCGCGCGAGTTCTGCACCGACACCGCGCTCGCCGCGGCGCTGGGCGTGTTCTGGAGCAAGGGATATGACGGCGCATCGATGGCCGACCTGACGGAGGCGATGGGTATCAACAAGCCCAGCCTGTACGCCGCTTTCGGCAACAAGGAACAGTTGTTCCGGCGGGCGCTCGACCTGTACGAAGCGGAGAAGCTGGCCTACACGCGTGAGGCACTGACCGAGCCGACGGCGCGACGGGTGGCGGAATATTATCTCCGCGGCGCGGTCGAGGCGCAGACCAGCAGTTGCGGGCCCAAGGGATGTATGGGGGTGATAAGCGCCGCCGCCTGCGGGTCGGAGGGCAGTTCCATTAAGGCTGATATCATGCAGCGTCGCGCATCGTCGCACGCCGCCCTGGTCGAACGGTTCCGCCGCGCCTCCGCGGAAGGCGATCTGCCGGGCCATGTCGATCCGGAAGCGCTGACCCTGTTCATGTATACGCTGCTACAGGGTATGGCGGTGCTGGCGGGCGGGGGCGCGTCCCGGGCCGATCTGGAACGCGTCGTCGACACCAGCCTGATGGTGTGGCCGACGGCCTGACGAGAAAAGCTACTGTCCGGTACATAAAGTCGTTGACCGCTTCGCCGCCGGTTTCTATACCAGTTGGTATCGAAGGGCGTGAGGGAACGCGCCGCGGAACAGGAGCAGTGACATGGCGTATCTGGCTTTCGACATGGCAAGCGTCGCGCAACTCCGTTCCGAAGCCGGTGGCGGCGGGTGCCGGCCGATGGCCGACGCGGTTCCGGCCCCGGCGATTGTTCCTGCATCGAGCTTGACCCCGCTCGAATGGTCGGTGGTGTCGCTGGCGCGGCGGGACTCGATTGGCTCGCTTGACCGGCCGGGTCGCTGGGGATCGCTGCTCCGTGCGTGGCTGCGTAGCCCCAATCCGATGCTGGCCGATCCGCGACTGGAAGCGTTGCGCCGGATGTCCGTGCTGACGTGGCATTACGGCTTCACCGTGCCGACGCGCGAGGTGGCCGACTTCCTCGCTGCCGGCTTCAGCAGCGATCAGTACGAGGCGATGGCAGTCGGTATCGGCAACGCACAGCAGTCGCGTCCCCGCGCCTAACGGCGGAATCTGACGAGAGGGGTTTCTCATTAGGTCGAACTACCGGCAGCGCACTACGGGCGACCGCTTCGCGACCCCCCGGGGGATGGACTGGTGCGGTGTCGCTTGTCGATAGCGATGCCTCCGCATCACTTGCTCATTGCGCTGAGCCCAATTCTCTCCTTGCCGATGATCTCATCGGGTCGGAGGCTACTTTAACGCCGCGCCAGAAAACGATCCCCCGTCCTCAGCGCCAAG
>Ga0325400_1008021_pt1 | contig 10116 bp, 5 predicted proteins | sample PopdelMetagenome_2_FD_205662 | JGI IMG/M metagenome (GOLD analysis project Ga0325400, IMG submission 205662) | Populus deltoides microbial communities from Bellville, Georgia, United States - Xylem-PdKOR-R1 | ecosystem: Host-associated > Plants > Phyllosphere > Stem > Wood/Secondary xylem...
CACCCTGTGGGCTGAAACTGCCATGAAAGCTCATCTTGCCATGACGTATCATTGTCCGTGGCGAAAGGCGTGGAAGGAGTTTGGCGAAGCCTATTTGGAGTATTTGTAAAGCTGAATTGTGTAAATGAACGTGAATCATACTGTGAGTTAACAGGAGTGCTGGGGTGCCTGAGTTGCCTACGCTGATGATAGTTTCGTGAGCGGCCAGTGGAGTGGTAATCAATTTCAAAGGAGGAATCAGCCATTGATTCGAGTACAGGCAATGGCGTGTGAGATGTGAGTAAAGTGTTAGAGAAAGAAGGTTAGGATTTGTAGAAGAGAAGTAAACATGCCATTGCAGAAAACAACAGGGTTGTACAAACTTCGTGAGTAGAGGCTAGTTGTGAGTATCGAGCTGGTTGATTTAATGAGTTTCGATCATGCCGCCCGTTTTTTGTACTAAAATCAAGATACTTTATTGGAAACAAAGTCATAAAAACTGGATTCTTCACCTCAGTTTTGTTGCTTTCTTGTCCTCTCTGGCCACTAAATTGCCTGAAACAAAGCTGTAATTTAGCTTGTTTTCTAGCTAGTTCTCTCTGCCCCCTTGTGGTTGACACAATTTGGCTAGTTTTGACTAGGCTGAGATCAACTTTAAAGCTTAATTTGACCAAGTTTTATTGCTAGAACTGATGGTATGAGCCATGTCAACAATGTGAAAGCAGAATATGCACATAAGAAAGATTGCCGCTAATGCAACTAATGGTTGGCTTGATTTGCCTCTCACCAAAGGGGATGGCAAGTGGACAGTACGCTACGCCAACAAAGCCGGCCATTCGAATGTCCATAGAGTCTATGCACGGAAACCTAATGAGATGAGTTTTAATATGAAGGGATATCAACTTTTACGATGGTTCAATCATTAATCCTAACGAGATTTTGTCTTCGTGTTTCTCCTCTATGATTCTTTTCTTGACCAGCGAGAATAAATTAAAAAATATACAGAACAACCTGTCCTTACGTAATTACATGTCCACATGTAATGCAATCACAAGTTCATGACATCAACCACACAACTCTATTCCATTTGTCAGCATAAAATTTAACGAGCTGCTGTTTTATCGATCACATAAATACATAATATTATATTTCTGTATTCGAATTTTATATAGCTTCGACCAATCTATTTTGAGGTGACAATATTGAGAGGGATGTAAATCCTTCAGCCTAACAGCCCACGGGGACACGCGACATAAAACTGAGTAGGTTTCAGCAATCGGAACTTGAAGAACATCCCCATCCACAACAATCCTATGAGCCCAGGGGCCAACATCAATGGAACACAGCTTTCCTTGATGACACTACAGTGTGCAAAAGATGCCTATCGACATCAAGAGGACTTCCTTAACAAGTATTGGCAATTTTAACAAGAAACAATGACATGATATTAATGTAGTGGAGAAGAATGGTAAAATAACAAGCATTGTATACAAGCTATTGCTCCGCATATAATCACATCACTCTCCTTGAGTTGTCAACAACTCTAATTCTAGCAAGAGTTCGATTTCTCTTATACATCACACACGGCTGGAGACTGAGTAATAGAAAAAAGAATGCTCCTAGACTACCAAAATCCCAAGAACGCCAGTAGGCGATTTTTGTTCAATACAATATACAACATATTCGAGCACATGCGTTCGTATCCTATATATAATCCCTTTACACTATCACTTGATTGATGATTCCAGGAGTAGCTCCAAGCTTCTCTCTTAGGTGATTATCTAAGCTTTGAGTCACTACCTTTGCTTCGGAAGGATGACAGAGAGAAGAATGACCGTGGTGCTGTAAAATTTGAACTTAAATGTGTAAGCAAATCATCATACATAACCAACTCCAAAACAGATAACTTTATGTAAAACGTTGTTGTTCACATGAAGTAAATGAACTCAAACTCTTCCTAAATACTCCATAAACAATCAACAGTTTTTTTTTCCTTGTTTTCTGTTAGGTAGCTAGATTGAACATAAAATGTCTTGAAAACTTGTTAACAATGGGTCTGCAAAGGACTTGAACCACTTGTACGCCACTCAGATGGTCAGACTCGACAAAAATTAATTTAGCTCAATAGATCAAACATGAGCCTCTTTCTTAAACTGTTAAGCTAAAGGAGTCAAATCTCAAAGGCTATAAACAAATCCAAAATTCCTGATTTTCATGTGTTTTTGTAATGCTGCACCAATCAAATAAGAATCATGTACATGTGCAATATTAAATGATTAGAGTCATGCAAGGCAAATATCCATAGAATGCCTTCCATTGTATCATAATGCATGTATTGAAAACATGCACATTCATACAGGTCCAGTTAAGTGCAAGATTGTAAAACCTCCCCCTATTGGTCCAAGGTTTTATATATTACACGCTAAAAAACACTTCATGAAAACTAGCCATGCATGACAATAACCATGCAAACAAGTCTGGGCGTGTTTGGCATTGCGGCCAAAATGTTGTTTGCCCAAAATTTGAACTTTTTTTGGCTTAAAATTAATTTTTTGTTTGTGTTTTTGAATTGTTTTGATGTTCTAATATCAAAAATGAATTTTAAAAAATAAAAAATATATATTATTTTGATGCATTTCTGAGCGAAAAGCACTTGAAACGCTAACATTTACCACTCCCAAACAAGCACTAAGACACAGTACATGATTCTTATTTTATCGGTGCAACAGTACAAACATGCTGACTTACACATGCTAGAACTCGTTTATTGATTTTTATGCAGAGCATAGGTCATGGATCACATGCCAGCTTTAACATGAGAGTATATGCATTAGACCAAGCAACCATGCTCACGAACAAAACCTACCTCTCAAACACTTGCGAAGGGGTGTTCAGTTCTGTAAGAAGATTTTGAAGAAAGCATTACCTTGAGTGGAAGTTTCATGTTCCTGAATCCTACATCAGTAAGAAACACATACAGGGCGAATGCCTCCCCTATCATGCAGCTAGTCCCTTGGTTGGCCCCATAATCATGGAAACATATCAACCAATCAATAGCATTTTAATGCTTGCATGCAATTGAAATAGTTTAAGTGATGACCACAAGCTCAGCTCTATTAACTCACTATAAAGTCAATGAACAGAGCATTGATGTTCTCAGGCTTGTCTTCATATCAAGTCAAGCTACAGCACAAAACACCAAGGTATTTGGGCCAGCTTACCAGCTCATCTCAGTAAAAGCATCTTACTTTACCCTAACAGATTCAGGTTCAAATTTGGAGAAATTAGAGAGGCACCTAATTTGAAGCTACTCTGAGCAACGTGCAATGAAAACTTTTCTGGAAAAACATCAGATAAAGCTGGGAAGTCCTTTAAACATGACTTGACAGAATATTCAACGGCCTAACATGCCAAGCAATTTATTGTGAAGAAATTTAAGAATTGAGTAATTTAGAATATTAACAAGAAGAAAACATTCACCTTTAATAGAGCTTCCAGACAAATGATCATCCCTCAATTTGAAGTTTGCTGGAGGTGCTGGTATGGAGCTATGTAATGCTTGAACTGCAAAAAAAATGACAAGGGTCAAGTCATCTATGCAACAATTCAGCATTGCAATCAAAACTCATAACCCGATTAAGAAAACCTAGGAAAAGCTCCACCATTTGGTGGCATAATATGTGCAATTTGTAAAAGAGCCAGCCAAATCTCTGTTCACCTTAAGGTATTACATAAAGGACAATTTATTCAATAATACACAAGTTTCAGATGTCAAGATCTAGAGCAGAGGTCATGCTCGCTTCATTGACAATTATGTCCAAATCATGCCACTTTTAACAATTTCTGGTATATGATTTCTAAATCATTTTTATTCACTTAGGATGAGCAAAGGAGGTCAACTCATTGACTACCAATTAAATATCAGCATGTAAGCAGAGAAAAAATTGAGATCCATGTATTAAAGACCAGGCACTGCTTTTTATGCCAAAAGCTCCAGCGCTGGTAGAGGTCTTAAGAGTCATTGAAACTCTTGAAAAAAAAACAATACAGCAGAAAAATTAGTGCAGGATGAATATAAAAGGAGGTTACTTTAAACTACATGCAGCATTTTGCCTTTATAACTCCTTGACATTCAAATAGAATCGAGGTTCAGATCTGTCTATAAATTCCCTTCATGAACCAACAGTTAAGGGAGCAAGAAATCATTGTCAACCCATAGAGCGGTGATAGCTAAAACACTGAGGTAAATTAAAACCTTGCTACCATGGGATATTTTCAATTGAAAGAAATAGTTGCAAGCACTTCCTAAGTTTAAATATGAGTAGATTAAGATTCTCAGCAAGGAGATGAATAATAGTTAATCAATCAGGAAAAGCAAATATAGCTTACCTTGCTCATTGAACAACTCACTTTCATTAAAGCCATCATCTGAAGGGTGACCCTGTGAGAATCCCATTCTTGACTTCCTCAAATCTTCTGATGACCGATTGGCAGGATCTCGCCCATCTTCTGTATCATCATCTCCTTCAGAAGTGGTAGCAGAAATCCAATCAACCAAACCCTCTGCCCCACGACTTTTCCTTCCAAACTTTAACAACCGTTTGAACCCTTTGGTCACATCCTTGCGAGACTGATTATGGGATGAATTGGCAACAAGAATAGGTTTCTGCGCACTTCCCCACTTCTTCCTCATCCGAGCTACATCAGACTCTGTTTGGGTCAGAGAATGAGAATTCCATGATGCAGGACTCCCAATTGGAGAGTCCACATAAGCATCAATATCTGAGGTCTCATGTGGGTAGGAAAATGGATGTTGCATGCGTGAGTTCCATGACACAGGGCTTTCCCCAGGTGAGTCCTGCAGAGACCCTACAGCATGGAATGTTGATGGCACAGACGCAGGCAATTCAGCAACTGAAGAAGGATCAATTTGAGAAATAGATCTCAGAGATTCATCATTCTCAGATCCAGATGTACCCATCTTGTCTGAATCCAGGCTTAGTCTTGGTTTGCCATTATCCATATTAGCACAATCTTCAATCTCGGTTGTTTCAAGTCCCTCATCTTCTTCTTCCTTTGCCTCATCAACTGAATCTTCTGCCTCAAAGGCTGATTCTTCAAATTCTTCATTTTTTAAAGTCTCAGACGCTACCATAGCTTTCAGTTTCGCAACAGTTGCTCCAGAACCAGGACCTATGCCATTGCCCTTCCTGAGGAAAGGCTTTGACTCCACATTCTTTGAGAATTTGTCATATGGGATCTGCTCAGTTTGCTCTTTATCAAATTTCAATGGTGCCAAAACAACATCCGAGTTTAATGGGGGCAAATCCTTGAACTCAATAGGACCAGCAGAGCTTTTGCGCAAGGATTGAGACCGCTGGTTCTTTTCTTCCTTGGCCAGAGGTATCTCTTCACTGGAACTCTTGCTGCGAGCATAGGTTCTCACCTGCAAGCGATTTGCTGCTTTGCTAACTCCAGACAAGGGCTTTGTGTTCTCTTTTCTGAAATCGGAGAAGTTTGGAACAGACTGTGCAAGAGGATTTTCTGATTGTACTCTCCGCCTCCCGGAACTTGGGTTGGAAATTTTGGATGATGACCGCGGAACTGGCACTACTGTGGTGCGAGGGGTGGATGAAGATGAATTTCTATTCAGCAAGAGCTTCTTGTTTTGAGAGCTTCTAGAAGCAATGCCCCCTAAAGACACCTCATTGAATGATCTGTCCTCTCCATAATAAATCTGTTCTGGAAATTCGGAAAGATCTTCATCCTCTTCACTATGAATGGAATCTACTGGCTGAGGGAAAAAGAAAGCCTTACAAAGGGAGCTTTGAAATTCCAATACAAAAGGCAAGAAAAAAAAATATAACAAAATTAATGCTGAAACTTATTAGCTTCAGCACTTATTTTCCATAGAAAACTGAAAGATGAAATACCTGTTCTCTCTTCGTACTTGAATTAAAATTGAATAGTCTGAGCTTTTCTGCACATCTGTGAGTATCAGACAAGGAATTTTGTCTGTCTGCAGAGCAAGAAAATTTTGCCTTCATCTCAGCTCTACTCCGCTCAAGACTTTCCTGCATGGCCTTCAACTTGGCTTCCTTCTCCAATCTTTTTGTACCCCACTCCTCCCTCAGTTTTGCATCTCTTTTCTGCATGTACCTCTCATAAAATTTCCCTCTAGAATCATCTGAAAAACTAATCTCAGAGAAACTCTGCCTCAGAGAACTGCCACAGTCCTGATGATCTACTATCTTCCTTGGTGGAGTGCTAAACCTTCCAGTATCACTAGAACTCCCAGTTGGTTCAAGCACCGTCTTTTCCTGAAACTGAACAGGAGATATCTCTACAGCTACTGGTTTTCTGTACTGTAAACTTGCTGCCTGTTCAGATTGCACTTCACTAGGCTTGCCTCTCCGAGCAGAACTGGATTGGTCACCAGGAATGCGAAGTTTGTGTTCAGCAAAAAGCTTTTCAAGCTCATTTGCCTTTATCTTCAGCTCATCATTTAATTCTTGATTCCCCTTAGACTGCCTCACCCTTTGAAACTGATCTGCTGATGGTACTTGCTGAGAACCAATGCTCTCTTGACTCTCAGAATACTTTTTACTGGGAAAGCTAGGCTTGTTGCTTCCATGAATAGATCCACTCTCATCCCTCCTACCCTGCAGCTTCCTAAATTGCTCTGGACCCAAAAAAGGTTGTTTCTGGACCTTCATTTTTGAAACTTCAAGATCATCCTCTGTTATCTGTTCAGTGTCCTCCTTCCTTGCCTGATCAACTTCACCCTTAAACAATTTCTGCTGTGTCTGAGAAGCTGACAGATCCAAGTCAGTCACTTTAGTTGGCAATTCCTTATCCTTCACTCCAAAACCACCTTCACACTGTCCTGAAAAAGATCTAGTATGAGTCTGAGAAACCCCAGACCTTGACTGACTCGAGGACTGATCCCTTATTTTAATGTCATCAATTCTATTCCCAGATGCCACATTCCCAACCCTGCCCACAAAACCTCCAATCTGGGTCTGCAGATCAACCTGGTTTTTCACTGCAACAATCTCCACCTTATCTGGAAAACCTCTCGACTTCTCCTGAAAACTCAGTTGAGCTTTCGCTCCAACAGTCCTCTCTTCCCCACCTGAAGTACCCTTCAACTTCTCCAAAACCACCTGATCACCCACCCCTGACTCCTCCCCTCTACCTGCAGATGACCTCAACTGGGCCAGAGACCCTACTTGATCTTTCAAGTTCACTTTCCCCTTCAAATTCACCTCCTTGTCCTTCCTCGCAGGCCCACCACCATGAGTTTGCAAGTCACCCTGATCTTTCAACCCAGAAAGGCTCTTAGTCTCCAACTTAACTAAATTTGCTGCACTTTCTGTATCATTCAACCCTTTCTGGTCCTTATCATCATCTGATGAGACAGGAAACACATTACTTTTGGTTCCAGAAACAGAGGATGAAGAGGGTGTACACAAGGGGCTGTCTATATTGTTATCATCCTTCTTGTCATTGCCCAAGTCAATGCTCATATCACTTGCACCACTCCATCTCCTCAACACAGCCTTTTCAGTTGCAGTTGCAGTTGCAGTTGCAGGTGAAACATCAGATGATAGTCTCCTCAGCTCTGCAGATTTACCTACAGCTCCAGGTTTGCCACCTGAGCTCTCCTTCTGCTTGTTCTCAAATAGGTTGATCCTGTCCTGAACACTGAGTCTCCTAGAAGGTTGGCTTGGTAGACTTGTTGATGAATTAGTCACAGCCTCCTCTTTCTTCTTTTCTTCTTCCTTGTTCTCGTTCTGAATAGTCTGTTGCTGGGTAGCGAGAGAGGAATTGGGTTCTTGACAAGTGGAGGACTTGGATTGGTTAAGGTGGAATTGGGTTTGTGTCGTTTCTATTTGTTGTAGTTCTTGGCTAGCTTGCTGCTGTTGGTGTTTATTTTGGAATGGGTTTTGGTGGGGCCTGGTCAGGTAGGAACCACTTTCATCTTCAGTGGGGTCATCAATTGACATGTCAGATCCCCACGAGGACCGGACCACTTGATCCCCCACAATTGGCTTCCATGGATTGGTCAGGTCTGGTCTTCTCTGGCACAGTAACATAAATTTGGTACAAGCCTCACTGCACGAAATATTTAATACCTTAATTAAATTGTCACAAGAAGAAAAATCTAGCTAACTAGAGTTTGTGGGAAAAGGTAATTAAGACTTAAGAAAAAAGGTGGGAAGTACAAGGAAGCTGGAACTTTTAAAACAGAAAACAACCCTGTAACAGCTAAACCTGCCATATTGTGACAGGTGAAATTAAGAAGATTGGAATGTTTGTCCTTTTTTAATACTTAATAAATCAATTGCGATAGGATGTCAACTTTCTCTGTTTTGATAATGAGATTCCAGATGCCGAGAAGTTTAAGATCTTTTCCTTGCCAATTTTGCTCCAGAATACCACCTGCTTTGTCCTAGATGGTGGAACCAGAAGGGCATATTAAAAGCCAATGTAGGGTCCACAACCAATTATGCGAATATCTCAAGTTGAAACATTCTAAACAGTGCCCAATAAAAAATTTTCATAATGACCGGTCCCAGAGTTCAACAAGGACAACACTCAACACAATCATGAACATTTAATTACTCAAGTGTCCTTGGTACTTTAAACCAGTAACCTATGTGGTCCACTTGAAGGAATCCCCCAAAGCACTAAGATTAAAAAAAAAATCAGAAGTCAGTCACAAGGAATTCTAATGCCAACAGAGAAAAATAACTCCCTAATTCTGGTATGAGCTCAATATATTTGTAGAACTCACAATTTGAGCTTAAGAGAGAAACTCAAGCAACTATACACCTTCATAATCTCAATGAATCACCAGGAGACCTACCTAAATAAGACATCATGCAGGCCATACATCAATCAACTCGATGATGTGCAATGTTACATCGGTGAAAAAGATAGGGAAAAGAAACACTATCATTTCAAACAATCCAAAAACATGTAGTTCCTTTTCATGCACAATATGATCACTTGCATGCAATGACTGTTATGCATCAATAAAAACTACAGAGCAGCATTAGCCAACAGCATCTTTACACCACATGGAGTTGCCTGAAACTTCCCCATTTTCCAAGTCATAAATAGAAGCCATGTCTTTGACTTGCCAATACATCTAAATTTTAAATTAAACTTACACTCTTAAAGTCCATGGTCATACTTCATTTTCTAAATAGCTAAACAGTCAGATGATGCACCATATTGTGATACTTTAGACACAACAGTGGACACTAGCTGCACTATATCAGCAGTGCTAGTGCTACAGCTAAAACAGCTTTGACAAGTCAAATTTGTTTCTTATGCAGAGGAGCCCCAACAAGAGCAGCTAAGAACCACCTAGAAATGACATCTTTCAATTTCAAGTTCCACATCAATAAAAATTCAGATCAACACCTTGCAATTGCAGAATTCATTTACTTTTTAAGGAAGATTAATATAGGCATTTCTAATGTCCTAAATGACCAAGGCTAAAAGTCATTTTTTCGATTTTGAATTGCCTATCAACACAAGTACACAACAGAAAGATGAATATGACATGCATTTAAACTCTGGGTTGTGAACCTCGCCACACCTTTTAGGTTAATAAATTTTTCTAAAAATTCTAGAGTCACAGCACAATAAAAAGTTCATTTGATGGATTCACACACCAGGTAGAACTGGGTAGGAAAAGAACAATTTATATAGAACCAAGGTTCAGTGAAAAGTGTTCAAGATTGGGTAGGAAAGCTAGAACCAATGTTTCCATGTCATCTTCTACTCTGTGCTGAGAAGTGGCCTGGAGGTTTTCCAATTCCACACTTAACACTAGTCCCATAGACAAGCCATCATACAACATAAAAAACTTGCAGCTAAGCCTAAATTGAAATTTCACTCTATTTTGGTCAAATTTCCCTCTTCCTCTTCATTCCTGATACCACATGTGTTTGCCTCCCAACCCAACTGAAGAATCATTTATTCCATTTCCCCAAACCCCCCCCCCAAAAAAAAAAAAAAAAAAAACCACATCAAAAGGCATCACTAAGCACTAAGTGATTAGAAAACACAGGATTAAGTTGAACGCACATGAAACACACACAAACAAACAAAAGTAACAGG
>Ga0325400_1008023_pt1 | contig 10116 bp, 8 predicted proteins | sample PopdelMetagenome_2_FD_205662 | JGI IMG/M metagenome (GOLD analysis project Ga0325400, IMG submission 205662) | Populus deltoides microbial communities from Bellville, Georgia, United States - Xylem-PdKOR-R1 | ecosystem: Host-associated > Plants > Phyllosphere > Stem > Wood/Secondary xylem...
CCCTTCTGCCGGATCATGCTCTCCGACGGGCTGACGATGAAGCAGTCCAAGGACGAGGCGCGCGAGGAGGTCGAGGTCCTCGACGTCGCGCAGATGCTGCTGGCCTCGGTCAAGGGCGAGATGGCCACCAAGCTGGCCCCGGGCTCGTCGGCGGCGGCCGCCGCCGACGCCCCGGCGCCGGAGAAGACCCCGGTGGCCGAGCAGGCCGAGACCACCGACGAGGCCGAGGCGAAGGGCGCCGAGGTGGCCTCCCGCGAGGCGGCCGAGCGCGAGTCCGACGAGGACACCGTGGTCGCCAAGCCGGGCACCGGTGGTGGGTCGTCGCTCTTCGACGACTCCCCCGGCGAGCCGGAGAGCACCGGCGCGGACAAGCCCGCGGCACAGGAGGCGCAGGCGGCAAAGCCGGCCTCGTCCGGTGGGTCGCTCTTCGACCTGGGTGGGGAAGCCGGTGACGCGGGTGACGCCGGTGACGCCGGTGACGCCGGTGACGCCGCCGAGGAGCCGGACACCGCACCCGAGCCCGCCGCGTCGGGTGGTGGATCGCTCTTCGACGTCACGGGCGACGAGCCCCCGATCTCCGAGTCGAACCAGGAGGCGGCGCCCGCCGAGCCGGCTGCGGAGGCCGCGGAGACCGCGGAGACCGGCGCGTCGGAGCCGGCGGCCGTGGTGCCGTCGGGCGGGTCGTTGTTCGACATCCAGGCCGACGAGACGCCCGCCGCGCCCGCAGCCGCGTCGGAGTCGCAGACGACCGGAGAGACCACGGATCAGACCACGGAACAGACCGCCGAGGAGGCACCGGTGCCGGAGGAGACCGAGTCCGAGGAGAGCGCCTCCGCGGCACCGTCCTCCACCGGCACGTCGTCGGCGCCGGCGTCGTCGATCCCCGACGGCGGGTCGCTGTTCGACATCGTGGCCGACGAGGCCCCCGCTGCTCCCTCGGCCCGGGCCGAGCAGTCCGAGCAGCCCACGAAGCCGGTCGAGGCCGACGTCGTGGAGTCCTCGGACACCTCGACCACCGACGACGGCGCAGAGCCGGTGTCGGCTGAGGGCGCCGACGTGGCGGAGGCGACCGAGAAGGAGACCGAGGCCGACGTGGTCGAGTCCTCGGACACCTCGACCTCTGGCGACGGGGACTCCGCGAGCCCGGCGAGCACCGAGGCCGCGGTGGCGCCCGAGGCGGACGGCGCCGCGGGCGCCGAGCCCGAGACGCACGTCGCCCCGACCGCCGCCCCGGCCGCGCGCCGCGGCGTACGTCGTCCGGGCACGGCCGGCTCGATGTTCGACTTCGCCGCCCCCGCCGGGACGATCGAGACCGACGAGCGGCCCGCGGCGACCGAACCGGTCGCCGAGCAGCCGGCCGAGGCGACGGTCTCGTCGGGGCGCGCGCCGTCGAGCTCGATGTTCGACTTCGCCTCTCGCAAGGGTTCGGCCCCGGCCCGTGAGGCGGAGCCGGAGCCCGCGTCCGCCCCCGAGCCCGCGGCGGAAGCATCGACGGAGACAGCGACGGAGGCCCCGACGAGCGCGCTGAGCGCCGGCGCCTCGGTGAGCGCCGCCGCGACGGCCGCCGCTTCGGACGGCACAGACCCCGAGGACGCGTCCCCGACTCCGTCGGAGCCCGACCAGCAGGGCGAGCCCACCGCCGAAGCGGCCCAGGACGAAGCCGACGCCCCCGAGGACGAGGCGGCCGAGCAGCAGTCCGACGCCGAGGTCGACGTCATCGACGACCAGGGCGACGGCGTACCGGCGACCGCGGACGCGGCCGACGACACCGGGGCTAAGTCGGACCCGGAGCCGGTCGAGGCGGAGCCGGCGCCGGAGCCGCGGAGCAGCGGCGAGGCCCACCAGCCCCGCACCGACGTCGAGATCGGCGAGGGCTCGCTCTTCGACCTCTGATCGACCACAGGGGAGGTTCTCCGGCACCTGGTGCCGGAGAACCTCCCCTGTCGCATCTCCGCGGGCAACCGCAGTCCCGTCAGTCCCACTCCCCGGGTGAGTCCCTCGCTTCCAAGGCATCACGTTGCCTTGGAAGTGAGGGAGTCCCCGGTGAGCCGGTGACTCCAACAGACCTCCGACAGACCTCCGACAGCAGGCCGCGGGCGCCCGGCGCCGGGGCTCAGTTGTCGGTGTTCATGTCCTCGGGGCGGGCCTTGGTGGCGGGGACCACGATCGGGCGCACGCGCACCCACACGATGAAGGCGACGCCCACGACCAGCATCACCAGGCCGGCCCACAGGTTGGCGTTGACGCCGCCGGTCTTCTCGGTCTCGGTGTCGCCGAAGATGCCCATCAGCACCAGGATCACGCCGTACACGCCGATCAGCGCGCCGATGACGAAGCGGATGTCGAGCGCGCCGGCGGTGTGCTTCTCGGCCGGGGTGTCAGTCTTCTTGTCTGCCATGACGATGCCTCTCAGAACGCGATGTTGAGGACGACGACCAGCGCGAGCGCGACCCCGGCGAGGGGCAGCGTACGGCGGTACCAGGGGTAGGAGGCCTCGTCGGCGTCGACCAGGTCCTCCTTCGGGGTCTCGGAGTAGACCAGCCCGCGCAGCTCCGAGGCGGGCTTGGGCGTCGTGACCAGCGAGATCACCACGCTGAGCACGATGTCGACGACGAACGCGGCGCCGGCGGCGACGAACGACGCACCCTGGCCGCCGATGCCGATCACGCCGAGGCTGAAGGACCCGAAGGCGTCCTCGGACAGGAACGCCACCAGGACCGCCGACAAGGTGCCGGCGACCAGGCCCACCCACCCGGCGGTCGGGGTCATCCGCTTCCAGAACATGCCGAGGATGAACGTCGCGAACAGCGGGGCGTTGAAGAACCCGAAGAGCGTCTGCAGGTAGTTCATGATGTTGGAGAAGTTGGCCGCGAAGCCGGCGGTCCCGATCGCGATCACGGTGGCGGCGACGGTGGCCAACCGGCCGACGCGCAGGTAGTAGGCGTCGTCGCGGTCCTTCACGACGTACCGCTCCCACAGGTCGTAGCTCCAGACGGTGTTGAACGCCGAGATGTTGGCCGCCATGCCGGCCATGAAGGCCGCGAGGAGGCCGGCGATGGCCACGCCGAGCAGGCCGTTGGGCAGCACGTCGCGCATCAGGTAGATCAGGGCGTCGTTGTAGGCGACCTCGCCCTCCGCCCCACCCGCGACGGTCTGGCCGGCCTTGAAGTCGGCGATCTCGGTGACCAGGACCGCGGCGATCATGCCGGGCACGATGGTGATGAACGGGATCAGGATCTTGGGGAAGGCGCCGATGATCGGGGTCTTGCGGGCCGAGGAGATCGAGTCGGTGGCCATGGCCCGCTGGACCTCGACGAAGTTGGTCGTCCAGTAGCCGAACGAGAGCACGAACCCGAGACCGAAGACGATCCCGACGACCGAGAGGAAGTCGGAGGAGAAGCCGGTCAGCGCCGTCCCGGGCCAGGAGTTCAGCTGCTGCGCCGCGGGAGCGATCGCGTCGTTGCCGGCCGCGGCGTCGGTGATCTTGTCCTTCAGCCCGCCCCAGCCGCCGACCCGGTTCAGGCCGATCAGGGTCAACGGCAGCAGCGCGGCGACGATGACGAAGAACTGCAGCACCTCGTTGTAGATCGCCGCCGACAGCCCGCCGAGGGTGATGTAGGACAGCACGATCAGCGCGGCCACGACCAGGGCGAGCGTGAGGTTCCACCCCAGCAGCGCCCGGATGATGCTGCCGAGCAGGTAGAGGTTGATGCCCGCGATCAGCAGCTGGGCCACCGCGAAGGAGATCGCGTTGACCAGGTGGGCCGGCTTGCCGAAGCGACGCAGCATGAACTCGGGGACCGACCGGACCTTCGAGCCGTAGTAGAACGGCATCATCACGACGCCGAGGAACAGCATCGCCGGCACGGCGCCGATCCAGAAGTAGTGGACCGCGGGCAGCCCGAACTGCGCACCGTTCGCCGACATGCCCATGATCTCGACCGCGCCGAGGTTGGCCGAGATGAAGGCGAGGCCGGTCACCCACGCCGGCAGCGACCGGCCAGAGAGGAAGAAGTCGACGGAGTCGGAGATCTGGCGGCGGGCGAGCAGGCCGATGCCCAGGACGAAGCCGAAGTACAACAAGATGATCAGGTAGTCGACGGCGTGGGCGTCGATGATGGTGTCGCTGGCCAGCGGCGTCAGCGACGGTAGTGCTGACGCCAGGTGGGGGATGACCACGGGTGCTCCTCGAACGAGTGCGAGATCCTGCAAACCTCCGCACTGTAGGACCAGACGTGACCGGCACAACACCCAGGGTTGCTGAGGTCAACCGAATGGTCAGCCCTTCATTGCGACGCCCTCGCGCCAGTAGCCCATGAAGGCCACCTGTCGCCGGTCGACGCCGAGCTCCTTCACCAGCGCCCTGCGCAGCCCGGTGACGACCTTCGACTCACCCGCGATCCAGAAGTAGCAGCCCTCCCACGTCGAGGGTCCAGCGAGCGTCTCCTGGTCATCTCGGCCAGTGGCCTCGCCGGAGGCGGAGTACGCCGGAGTCTCCCACAGGTCTGGGTCGACCTCGTCGTCGGCCACCGACTCCGCGAGACCGAGGGCATCGGGCCGGCCGAGGTGGTCGAGGACCGCCGCGTGCAGCGCGGTGCCCCGGGGTCCGCCGTCGCGGGGCGACCAGGTGATCTCGATCCCCGGCGGCGCCTCGAGCGGTACGACGTCCCCGGTCACGGGCACCTCGACGAACACCGCCCCGCGGGCATCGGCCGGCAGCGCTTCGAGGATCCCGGCGACGGCGGGCACCGCGGTCTCGTCACCGACGAGCAGCAGGTGGCGGGCGTCCCCGGGCAGGAACTCGATGCCGCCGTACTCGTGGCCCCGACGGGGGGCGATCGCCACGACCCGCTGCCCCACCCGCACGTCGGCGGCGAAGTCACCGCCGGGCCCGTGGCCGTCGCCCTCGCCGTGCAGCACGAAGTCGACGAGCATCCGGGTGTCCGGCCCCTCACCCACCCGGCCGCGCAACGTGTAGGTCCGCATCGACCCGCGGTCCTCCGCGGGCAGGGCGCACCACGACTCGTACCAGGACGCGTCGAAGCCCTCGGTGGAGAACAGCGGGCGGCCGGGGTGGGGGAAGACGAGCTTGATCCGCTGGTCCAGCGCCGGTCCGTCGTCGAGGTCGGCCAGGGCCGGGGAGCCCAGCTCGAGACGCACGAAGCTCGGCGAGAGCCGGTGCACGGCGGTGACCTCGACCTGCTCGACGAGGACGGGCAGGGCCGGAGCAGCGTCGGCCGCGACGGCGCTGCTGGTGTCGGCGGGGGCGGTGGTCATCGGGGCCTCGGGGTACGTCGGGATCAGGTTAGGCTCACCTTACCCCGACCCCTCGACGGCCAAGTCCGGGCCGCTCAGCACAATCGGGCGGTGAGCTCTTCGCCGTACCTGCGCTATGTCGCCCTGGGCGACTCCTTCACCGAGGGCGTCGGCGACCCCGACCCGGCACGGCCCAACGGCGTGCGCGGCTGGGCCGACCGGGTCGCGGAGGTGCTCGGGGCGGACCAGCCGGGGTTCGGGTACGCCAACCTCGCCATCCGCGGCCGCAAGCTCGGCCAGGTGCTCGACGAGCAGCTGGAGCCGGCCCTGGCGCTCGCCCCGGACCTGGTCACCGTGTACGCCGGCGGCAACGACGTGATGCGCCCCCAGGTCGACCTCGACGCGCTCGTGGGTCGGTACGACGCCGCGCTCGGCCGGCTGTCCGCCACCGGCGCCCGGCTGCTGGTGTGGACCGCGTTCGACCCGGGCGGGTCGGCGGTGTTCGGCACGCTGCGGGGTCGGTTCGCGCTCTACAACGAGCTGGTCCGCGAGGCCGCGGAGGGCCACGGCGCCACCGTGGTCGACTACTGGCGGATGCGGGCCTACCGCGACTGGCGGCTGTGGGACCCCGACCGGCTGCACATGGGCCCGGCGGGCCACCAGGTGATGGCGATCGCGGTGCTCGACGCGCTCGGGGTCGAGCACGACCTCGCCCCGCTCGAGCTGGCGCCGGAGGTGCCGGTCAGCCGCCGACAGTCCCTGGCCGCCGACGCCGCGTGGCTGCGCAGCTTCGCGGCGCCGTGGGTGCACCGCCGCCTGACCGGGCGCTCGTCTGGAGACGGGCTGCAGCCCCGGCACCCGGCGTACACCCGGGTCTGAGCCAGGACGCCCGCCCGCCGGTTCACCAGCCGACGAAGCCGCGCTGCTTGTGCCCGACGGTCACGGACTCACCGGAGATCGCCCCGGCCGCGTCCGAGAGCAGGAACACCACCAGCGCCGCCACCTGGGCGGGGGTGGACTCGCCGGTCGCGCCGACCCCGACCTCGGCGGACGGCTCGTCGACGACCGGCCCCGGGTGGACGACGTTCACCGTCACCCCCGTCCCGGCCAGCGAGTCCGCCAGCACCGCGGCCGCGGTGACCACCGCTGCGTTGCGGGTCGCGGCGGTGGTCGAGGCGGTCAGGTAGGTGTGCATCCCGCCGAGCTGGACCACGCGCCCCCACCCGGCCTCGCGCATCGCCGGGAGCACCGCGCTGGTCATCCGCAGGTAGCCCATCGCCTTGTCCGAGGTGGCCTGCAGGACCTGCTCGGGGTCGTCGGCCCGCGCCGGGTCCAGGGTGCTGGCCGACGGCGCAGCCGTGTTGATCAGCACCTCGACCGGGCCGTGCTGCTCGCCGATGGTCGCGACGGCGGCCTCCACGGAGCCGGGGTCTGTGGTGTCGAGCACCACCGTGCCGACGACCGGGCCCCCTCCAGCCGCGATCGCCTCGGCCGTCTCCGCCAGCCGCCGCTCGTCGCGAGCGCCCAGCACGACCACCGCACCCTCGGCGTGCAACAGCTCGGCGACGGCGCGTCCGATCGTCCCCGTGCCGCCCGCGACCAGCGCGACCCTGCCCTGCAGTCCCAGGTCCATGGACTCAGTCTGCCGGGTCCTCCAGGTAGACCAGCTCGTTGCCGTCCCTGTCGGCAAAGGCGAACATCGCCGGGACTCCGTCCCAGCGCAGCACCTCGTCGTTGTGAAGCGCGGCGCCGGCCTCACGGAGCCGGTCGTGCGCCGCCTGCGCGTCCCTGGTGCCCATGCGCACCGCCATCGGGTAGGGGCTGTCGGGCGGGAGCAGCACGATCCCGACCTCGGACCCGGGCGGGACGACCTCGACCATGCGGGCGCCGGGCACCGGCTCCCCGTCGTAGGTCAGCGTGCAGCCGAGCACGTCGGTGTAGAACCGCAGCGCCGCGTCCTGGTCGGGGACGGGGATCGAGACGCTACGGATCCCGGTGGTCATGCCGATGAGAGGTTCCATGCCGCTTCTGACCGCGACGCGGGCACCGACTCATCGCCGGATCCCGGCGGACGAGGAGCCACTCAGATCGGCGTGCGGTGGAACCCCTGCCAGGACCGGGACGGCGTCGGGCCGCGCTGGCCCTGGTAGCGAGAGCCGTACTTCTCCGAGCCGTACGGGTGCTCGGAGGGAGAGGAGAGCCGGAAGAAGCAGAACTGCCCGATCTTCATGCCCGGGTAGAGCTTGATCGGCAGGGTCGCGACGTTGGCCAGCTCGAGCGTCACGTGGCCGGAGAAGCCGGGGTCGACGAAGCCGGCGGTGGCGTGGGTGAGCAGCCCCAGCCGACCCAGCGAGGACTTGCCCTCGACCCGCGCGGCGACGTCGTCGGGGAGGCTGACCACCTCGTACGTCGACCCCAGGACGAACTCGCCCGGGTGCAGGATGAAGGGCTCGTCCCCCTCCGGCTCGACCAGCCGGGTCAGCTCGGACTGGTCGGCGGCGGGGTCGATGTGGGGGTAGCGGTGGTTCTCGAACGTGCGGAAGAAGCGGTCGAGTCGCACGTCGATCGAGGAGGGCTGCAGCATCTCGGGCTGCCACGGGTCGAGCGCGATCCGGCCGCCGTCGATCTCGGCCAGGATGTCTCGGTCGGAGAGCAGCACGGGCGACAACCTAGCCCTACATCACCCGTAGCTCAGGTCGCTGCCGCTCAGCTCCACGTGCAGGCCGTCGCGCTCGACCCGGGTGTCCTCGACGGTGATGCCGAACGGCAGGTCCGAGAGCGGCAGCGTGACGTCGAAGATGTCGGCCAGGTCCGAGAGCACGCTGCCGTCGTCCTGGAGGCCCTCGACCACGGGTTCGGCGAAGCCCAGCGCTCCGTCGGCGATCTCGGGCGCGACGGTGATGGCGGGCTCGACGCTCTGGCCGGCGACCGTGAAGGTCTTGCTGACCCGCAGGTCGTCGCCGTCGCCGTAGGCCAGGTCGACGCCGAGCGCGTCGCCGAGGTCGGCGTAGGAGATCACGGCGTCGGCCCGGGCCCGCGGCGAGCTGACCTGCGTGCCGGAACGGGTGACGTCGTAGAAGGCGGTGTCGAGCCGGGTGACGGTCAGCTCCGGCTGGTCGCCGCCGCCCAGGCGCAGGTCGCGGACCGTGACGTCGATGCGGTCGAAGCGGTTGCGCGCCACCTGGGTGAGGAAGGGGAAGCCGGTGATGTCGACGTCGGGGGTCTGGTCCAGACCCTCGGTGGCCTCGAGCTCGGTCGCGACGTAGTTCTGCGCGACCAGGTCGCCCCCGCGGTCCACGGCCAGGACGAGCACGACCAGGACCAGCAGGGCGATCAGCAGCTTCTTCACGGGCCCGATCCTGGCAGGGCCCGCCTGAGCCGCGTCGTGGGCGGAGGGCCGAGCGGGTACAGTGCCGTCGTCGGCCACGGCCGGCCGTGCGGACGTAGCTCAGTTGGTAGAGCGCGACCTTCCCAAGGTCGATGTCGCGAGTTCGAGTCTCGTCGTCCGCTCCACGCCCCGGTGGTCTCGAGGCTCGTCGCTGCGCTCCTCACACCTCGACCAACGTGGGCCGCTCCGGCTTCACGCTGGTCGAGGTGCGAGGGCCGCCAGGCCCGAGCCTCGAGACCACCTGCCCCACTTGCCCCACCTGCCGGGGTCGGTCTCAGACCAGGCGCAGGTCCGGGCCCATCGTGAGGGCGCCGGTCGGGGGGAGGCCCAGTCCGGTCAGCAGCCGCCCGAGCAGCGACGGTCCCTCCCACACCGGCCCTGCGGCGGCCGCGCCGCGGGACTCGCTGCTCTCGGGCTGGACCAGAGCGTCGAACGGGCCCACGCGAGGGAAGCGGCGTACGTCGGTGTCGTCGCGGTCGATCCCGGCCGAGGCGCAGGCGACGTCGATCGCCCGCGACAGGCCGCCGAGCTCGTCCACCAGCCCGACCTCCAGGGCATCCGCACCGGTCCAGACGCGGCCGCGGGCGACCTCACGCAGCGCGGCGACCTCCATGCCGCGGTCGTGGGCGGCCTTGGCGGTGAAGTCGTCGTAGACCCGGTCGAGCCAGCCCTCGAGCCTGGCCCACTCCACCTCGTCGAACCCGCGGTCGGTGCCGAACATGTCGGCGAACCGGCCCACGGACACGCTCTCCCGGGTGACGCCGACCTTGTCGAGGAGCCCGCGCAGCACCTGCTTGCCGGCCAGCACCCCGATGGACCCGGTCAGCGTGCCCGCCGAGGCGAGCACCCGCTCGCAGGGCATGGCCACGAAGTAGCCGCCCGACGCGGCGACCGACCCCATCGAGGCCACGACCGGGGTGCCCGCCTCACGCAGCGCGAGCACCTCGCGGCGGATGGTGTCGGAGGCGACGTAGGAGCCACCCGGGCTGTCGACCCGCAGCACGACCGCCTTCACCGAGGTCTCGCGACCGGCTGCGCGCAGGGCGGCCGCCACGGTGTCGGACCCGGCCGAGGCCCCGGAGGTGGGCAGCGGCCCGCCTGGGCCGGAGCGACCCAGGTTGATCGCGCCGTGCACCCCGATCAGCGCCACCACGGGCGCGGCCGTCCGTCCCGGCACCGAGACCTGCCTGAGCGCCGCCGCCAGCCCGCCCTGGCCGGCGTGCTTCTCGACGTAGCGCAGCCGGGGGCTGGCGGGTCCGGTGGGTCCGGTGGCGCCGTCGGCGCCCGGGAGCGCGGCATACACCTCGTCGCGGTAGCCGACCCGGTCGACCAGCCCCCTCTCCAGCGCCTCGTCGGAGGTGAGCGGGCCCGCCTCGAGCGCGGCCCGCACCCGCTCCGGCGTCAGCCCCCGGCCCGCGGCCACGTCCGCGACCAGGGTCTCGGTGGCCGAGGTGACCAACCGGGTCATCATC
>Ga0325400_1008027_pt1 | contig 10115 bp, 9 predicted proteins | sample PopdelMetagenome_2_FD_205662 | JGI IMG/M metagenome (GOLD analysis project Ga0325400, IMG submission 205662) | Populus deltoides microbial communities from Bellville, Georgia, United States - Xylem-PdKOR-R1 | ecosystem: Host-associated > Plants > Phyllosphere > Stem > Wood/Secondary xylem...
TTATTTATACAAATATAACAGGAAGCAAAAATTTAAAATAAGGTATAGTAATCTCTTTAAAGTATTATAAAATTAAAAAACAATTAAAAAGATTAATTACTATTTTAAAAAGATAGAATAAATAATTCTAAAAAATAAGATAGAGCATATTAATTAAGATTTAAATAAAAAATAAATGCAAAGTAAAAAAAAATGAGATAGAGGGTATTAAGTAAAATTAATCAATTTATATATAAAAAAAATAAAAACAAAAAGGCAAAGCATTGATTGGACAAGGTTGTGCACCCAGCTAAGGATCCAAAAACTCAAGCCTGTGCACGAATTTTTTTTTTTCTTTTGAAGGAGCGTCTTCTATTCCATTTTTTTTTTTTTTATAAATGAAGGCAAATAACCTATCATCATATCCGCTATTTTCCTGTCACCTATGTTAACCAAAAAAACTATGCTCCAAGTTTTGAAAGTCTTGAAAAATTATTTTTCAACTTGTTTTTATTAAAAAATATCTTCAAAAAAAATATATCATATAACCCCTATCAAATACATTTTCAACCCTAAAACAACCTTTTATCTCTCTAAAAAATTAAAATTTAAATGAATCTAAAAATATATAAATACCGATCTTTTTTTTTTCCGACAAGATTAGGGGACAACATTACATGATGTCAAACTCTACTTGAAAAGACTAATTCATTAAAGCTAACCTTTTTGGTGGCCAAAATATTATCATTCGAGAACCTTCCATCTCCTTAATATTTTTTGATGATTTTTTCTCTTTTCTCAATATTAAAAATAAATTTTGGGATTGAAATATAAAATGCAAAAATAAAAAAGACCAAACAATAGATAAATTGAAACTTTAGACAACAAATTGAAGTTTTCCATGCCAATATCCAAATGGGTTTTTTTTTTTGTTAAATTTGATCTTACTTCTTCTAATTTCTTTTTTTAACCACATATAAAATTTTATTTCACAAAATCAATCTTTAATTCATAATTAAAATATTCTTTGATATGTTTTTATATGCGAGAGAATGTGTAATGAATCAAAACAAGAACAGTGGGTTTTTATTGAATTTTCAATGTTCAAATTACAATAAAGATAAATTTGAACAAAATTAAAAAGAACAAATCTTTAAATAAACAATTGAAAGAACAATCCTAATCTAAATTTATAGCAAGATTGGAGGTAGCCCGGGCCTTCTGCGTGATGAGATTTGTTTCAAAGCATTTTCCTACCTCTACTGCCAATCATCCCCTTCATGTTTATTAGTAAATTTTAACAGTTTGAATTTTAAATGAAGATTTTGTGATGAAGTGTTGTGATCCTGGACTGATATGAATTTTGACTCATTCTCTATTTTCAAAACATTTTCGTTCTCTTTTTAATATTAACCCTTTTTTTATGGTGTTACATCATATTGCTGAAGAGAAATATCTTGATCCACGTGCCAACCTCTATTGAAAAAAACAATTACAGTCATCCACGTAAGTCTCTCCTCCCTAAGTCAAACATCCATCATCCATTTGCTAACCCATTAATCTCTTCTAACATGTTCTTCGTTTCTTTTCAACCATTCAACTTCTACTTCTCAGTTCTAGAGGTTATCTTTATTTTCAGAGAAAAACTCAGAAATAAATATAGTTTTGACTTCCAGGAACACCATAACCTCATCCCCTTTAGAAAACTTTGCCCTTAAAGTGAGGGAAAGTGTTTTTGAGACACGACATACCAACTCATTCTACATCTTCTTTTTCTTGCCCTTCTCATCGAACCAAAACCTCCTCTGAGGACTTGCTTCTTGAAATCTGGGTTATGCAATCTAAAATTTATGAGGGTTTTATCTTGTTCTTCTCCTTCCATTCAAAGGCTGAAAGCTTTGGATCTGGAATTTAGCCTTTATTGACTCGCTTCTTGAGGAGAGAGACATGGAAAGTGTTATGGATCTTAGATTCCTCAAGTAAATCCACTTGATAAGCAACACCCCCTACCTTTGCTTTTATTTTAAAAGGTCTATAGTACTTAAATGCTAATTTTTGTGTTCTTTTTTTGTTGTATACTAAACTATCAAAATGGATGGAGCTTTAGGTAAACTCACTCTCCAACTTCTAACTTGAGCTCTTTTCTCCTGTTATTTACAAATGCCTTTTTTTCTATCTTGTGCCATTTTAAAGTTTTATTGAACTGTTTTTATTATTTCTTGTTTTAACTGAAATTGTGAATCTACTACTTGGTTATATGTTGTGTCTGAGATGTAGTTAATAATATACAGGGATGGGTAGTCATAGGTTGCTTCATATGGGGTAGACTTAATTAAAGTATGGAAACTCGAATTGTAGTGTTGTTCTGCCATGGTCAACCAGTTTGACCAGTCCTTCAGGTTGTCCCTAGCGTAGCATCTCAGATAACCCTCTAGGTTTTTATTAGTAGTTTCAGTCTATCCATCAATCTGAGAATGGTAAATAAATGATAAATGTAGTTTAACCCTTTGAACCTTGAATAATTCTCCCTAAAATTTACTTGTAAAAGTTGGGTCTTTATCAGTCACTATGTCTTCAGGTAACCTATAGAGCTTCATGACATGCTATGAGAATACTTAGTGACTTTAGCAACATTATAAGGATGAGATAATATAATAAAATAGGCATATTTGGTATACCTATCAACCATAAATAGTATAACAGAATAGTGGTTAGACTTAGGCACTCCTTCATTGAAGTTCATAAATATAGAGGACCTTGACTTATTAGGTATAGGCAGGGGCTGTAGAAGCCCAGATGTCCTTATGTCTTAACATTTAGCTTTCTGAAAAACATCACATCATTTGATATAGGCATGTATTTCTAATTCCATTCCAACCGAGAAGAAGTCTCCTCTAACCCTCTTTAGTATCCTCTCATAGTCTGAATGTCCTGATACTGGGTTATCATCAACATAGTTCTTAATAGTCTCTTCAATATGATAAGTTTTGCTTAGGTAAATCCTATCCTTATAATATATAACACCCCTTCCCCTCTTAAATTGATATTTAAATGCATATTTTCTGCTTTTTCTAATTGATGCACTGTCTCTTAGACCTCTGGGTTAAACTTATAGCTATCTCTCAACTAATCTACCCAGTTAACTGAAAGTTTAGGAACAGCCCATAACATACCTTCTTCTAAATTATCAATGTTTTTTTATAGGGCATCTACTCATAAATCTACCATAAAATCATAACTAATTAGTTTAGATAGCCACTTTTATTGTGTTTGGGTTCCAATCCTTTGTTTCAGTAGGTGCTTCAAGCTTTGCTGATCTGTTTTAACCTTGAAAGCCTGCCCTAAAAACTATGGTCTCCATTTCTAAATTACTGAGACTAAAACTAGAAACTCCTTTTTGTATGTGGATAGAAGTAACTCATTACCCTTAAAACCCTTGCTGAAATAGGAAATTAGTCTTCCTCCTTGCATTAATGTTGCTCTAATGCTTGTACCTAAAGTGTCACATTCCATTATAAGCGTCTAATTAAAATCTAAGAGTGCTGGGACTATAGGGTAATCATTGTTTCTTTTAGTTTTTCAAAGGCCTAGTTTGCTTCTGATACTACTTAAAATCTCATTTCTTCAAAAGCATAGTTAGTGGGCATGTTATGGCCCTAGAATCCTTAATAAATCTTCGGTAATAACTTGTTAGGCCTAAAAAAACCCTTCAGCGACTTCAAGGTTCCTGGTTTGAGCCACTTAACCATAGACTCCACCTTTAATGGCTCGATCTAAATGCCTTTCCTTGATATAATATGGCCAAGGTGTTTTAATTCTTTACAAGTAAACCAACATTTAGACCTTTTGGAATAGATTTTATGTTGCATTAGTGTTTCCAATACCAAGCTTATGTGATTAGTATGCTTATCTTCACTTTGGCCATAAACCAATATGTCGTAAAAAACCATTAAAATTTTCTTAAGGTAGGGCCGAAAAACTTCATTCATTAATCCTTGAAATATTGAGGGGGCATTGGTAAGCCTAAATGACATTACAAAAAACTCATAATGCCCTTTATGAGTTCTGAAAGCAGTTTTGCAAATATCTTTCTCTTTCATCCTAATATGATGGAAACTAGATCGTGGTCCAATTTGGAAAAAACCTGGAAACCAAAGAGCTCATCTAAAAATTCTTCTACCACCGAAATTGGATATTTTTCTTTTATTGTTTTCTTATTGAGAGCCCAATAGTCAACACGCATTCACTTTGAGCCATCTGTCTTCCTAACTAATAAGCCTAGTGATGAAAAAGGTCTTTGATTGGGTCTTATCGTGCCCAATTCAAGTAATTCCTTGACCAGCTTTTTAATTTTTGTCTTTTAATAATAAAAGTACCTCTAAGGCCTTACATTGATAGGATAAGTTCCCTCCCTCAACATAGTTGAATGGTTGTGAGATCTGTTAGGATGTAGGCTCTTAGGTTCCTCAAAAACCTCTTTGAATTCATGAAGTCCTCCACTTCTCTAGAAACCAAAGCTTGAACATTCTCCATTTCTCAAACCTGTGGAATCAATCCTAAACCACTATATGCAGTTCCTATAAAAATATTAGCACGCAATCCACTTTTGATTACTGGATCTATATCCCTTTAATTTGGATCTTTTGGCTATTATTTTGGATATCCATAGTTAAAGCAGTGAAGTCCCATAAAATCAGCCTAAATGTCTTGAGCCATTGGATCACTAAAACTATATCACAACCCCTTAATTGAAGGGTATGGGCTTGTATAATAGATTGGGCCTATTGAGTGGAAATCATGATATTTAAACAACTACCTTTCCTCCAAACTTTTATACCATCTACAATATTCACTCTAATTAGTTTATTTTTTAAAACTCCTATCCTAACTCTCTTTGTTACCCTTGGATGCAAGAAATTGGGTATTCTTCATGTGTCAATTAATGCAACAAAAATCTAACCATTTATCTTAACTTCTACCTTATAGTTTTAGGTTTTGGACTCCTTATAATTGCATGAAGTGAAATTCCTACCTCTTATGTATACCCTTCTTTAAGATCTCCCAAGTTGATAATATCTCTAGGGAAGTTAGAGAATCCTTCCTCATTTTCATCTTCAACTTCTTCAATCAATTAAATCTTCGGTCCATCATACTAGTAGTTTGAAGCCCAATCCTCATTACACTTAAAACAAAGCCTTTTATCCCTCTTCTCTTTAATTTAGGTCGAGGTGAGTTTATGAAGTGGTATTGAAGATTTAACATCCATACTAGGCTGAGACTAAGATTGATTCCTCGTTTGAGTCCCTGTTGGGTTGGGTCTCTAAGCACTCCTTATAATAGCTAATTTTTCTTCTTGTATTTTGGCCAACCCATAAGCAGCCACCGGATTATAAGGATTTAGTGCCTTAACCTCGTACTTGATCTCATCTTTTAACCCTCCTAAAAAACAACTAAGTCATGTGAATCAAAGAGTCCTTTGACCTGATTTGAAAGGACTTCAAACGAGGTCTTGTAGGCTTCAACTGATGTCTTCAATCTTAAATTGATGAGGGACTCCGTAGGGTATGATGAAATTCCAAATTGGATCTGGAGAGCTGTTATAAAAGTTTCCCAACTTGTAACGACTCATGTCTCCTTCAATTTTCAATACCATGAGATCAATTTCCTTTCCATATGAAAATTGGCTATAAATAACCTATAAGGTAGTGCTGTATTGTGGAAATTAAAAAAATTAGTTTGCCTTGCAGACCTAACCAATCGGGTCTTTACCATTGAATCATGGAAATTTCAATCAAATAGATATAGGTTGAATTAGCCGGTGCTCTTTATATGAGACCACCTTATATCCCTTATAACCATTGACAAATCTCGTGGGGGAAGTAGGCAATGAATTCATTGACCATTTTCCTAGAGCCTTAAATAGTTGGTCCATCTTAGTTGACATGATTCTCGGTTATTGAACTATATCTTCCAAAACATGTTATTGATTCTATTGATTTTGTTGTTGAGCGTATTGTTGTTACTTCATTCCTGCTACTATTTCTATCAACTAAGAAACTCTAGTGTCTTTTGTCATTTTTTTTTTAAGGAACGTCACTCTGATACCAAGTTGTAATGAACCAAAACAGGAACAATGGGTTTTTTTTTTAATTTTCAAGGTTCAAATTACGATAAGGATAAATTTAAATGAAATTAAAAAGAACAAAGCTTTAAATAACCAATTGGAAGAATAATCCTAATTTAAATTTTTGGGCAAATTCTGTTGGGTTCTTTTATTGACTAAGTTCAGTTTGATTTAGTCTCTTAGATGTTGCTGTTTTGGTTAATAATGTCCTAATTTTTAGGACCTCAGTTTAGATTTGATTCTTTTGTAACCAATTGACCACGTCTTTAGTGGTTCTGTTATTTTCTGTATTCCTGTTGTGTAAAGGTTGATATAAAGCCTTAGTTCTTCAACTGCAATTATATGCCTTTTGCTTTTAACATTCATTTGTGTAGTTATGAGCTGACAAAAATAACAATTGGTATCAGAGCCTCAACACATAGGGGCCTGATTGAGAGTTTTGGAATTACAATTTCTAACAAGAGAGAAAGAGTGAAACACCTGGTAAGTAAAACACTTAGTGAGGATTACACCAAATTGAGATAGGAATGAAAAGTCTGAGATGGCTACAGATAAATATGTTCAAGCAGCCATTCCTCAGTTTGATGGTCACTATGACCACTGGGCTATGCACATGGAGAACCTTCTTCATTCAAAAGAGTACTGGGATTTGATAGAAACAGAAGTTTTCTCAGTAGCAGAAGATAGAGTTGTGCTAACCGAGGCACAAAAACAACTCCAAATCAAAGATTTAAAGGTGAAGAACTATCTGTTTCAGGCCGTTGATCGCACTATCATGGAGATTATCCTTGATAAAGGAAGTGCTAAGAGTATATGGGACTTTATAAGGCAGAAATATCAGGGATCAACACGAGTCAAAAGAGCTCAATTGCAAGCTTTAAGAAGAGAATTTGAGGTGCTGCAGATGAAGAAAGGAGAGAAAGTGGATGAGTACTTTGCTCGGACATTGACTATTGTGAATAAGATGAAAGTTCATGGTGAGACGATGGAGTGGGTCATGATCATTGAGAAAATTTTGAGATCAATGACTTCCAGATTTGACTATGTGGTATGTTCAGTAGAGGAGTCTAACGATTTGAGCCAACTTACCATAGATGAACTTCAAAGCAGCTTACTTGTTCATGAACAAAGAATGAACCGTCATATTCAAAATGATGAACAAGCTCTGAATGTTTCATATGAAGGAGGAAGAAGTAGAGGTGGTCGAAGTGCATCTCGAGGTCGTGGAAAAGGTAAAGGTAGACATGGATTTAACAAAGCACTTGTGGAGTGCTACAAGTGTCACAAGCTAGGACACTTTCAATATGAATGTCCTAGTTAGGAAAAAGGAGCTCATTATGCTGAAATAAATGCAGAAGAAGAAATGTTGTTGATGGCTCAAACAGATTTTAACAACTCTAAAGAAACAATGTGGTTTCTTGACTCGGGCTGTAGCAATCATATGATGGGTGATAGGCAGTGGTTCTTCATCTAGATGAGTCTTTTTGGCAGGTTGTGAAGCTTGGCAATGACACCAAAATGGCTGTAATGGGGAAAGAAAACATCAAGCTTCAAGTTAATGGCACAAATCAGATGATTACTGATGTATTTTACTTACCTGAGCTCAAAAATAATCTTTTTAGTATTGGTCAGCTACAAGAACGCAATCTGGCTATTCTAATGCAACATAGAGATTGCAAAATTTATCATCATGAACGAGGGTTGATTATGAGTACTCAAATGTCTGCTAATCGGATGTTTATCCTCTGGTTGAAAGAGAAACACAGGTGCAAGCTCAGGTCTTTATTCCTACATGCTTCAAGACCACATCTGAAGGTCTAACTGATTTGTGGCATCGTAAATATGGGCATTTACATTTCAAGGGCTTGAGTACCTTGTTTTGTAAGAAAATGGTGAAGGGCATGCCTCATCTCAGTGAGTCCTCTGATGTTTGCACAGTATGTATGACAGGAAAACAACATCGAGAAACCATTCCTAGAAAAAATATATGGAGAGCTACACAGAAGTTGCAACTCATACATGCCGATATCTGTGGTCCCATTACACCTGAATCAAATAGCCATAAGAGATACATACTCACATTTACAGGTGATTACAGCAGAAAGTTATGGACCTATTTTTTTTAATCTCAAATCAGAAACACTTGTCATGTTCAAAAAATTCAAAAGTCTAGTAGAAAAAGAATATGCAAATGTTATATGTTGTCTCCAAACTGATCGAGGTGGGGAGTTTACCTCGTTTGATTTTAATGAGTATTGCAACTCTAATGGTATTGTTAGACAACTTGCAGCAGCCTATACCCCATAGCAAAATGGGGTTGCAGAGCGAAAGAACCGGACAATTATGAATATGGTATGTTGTATGTTGACAAAGAAGCTTGTATCGAAAGAATTTTGGTCAGAAGCTGTCAATTGGGTTGTTTATTTGCTCAACCGAAGTCCTATTTTTGCTGTAAAAGACAAGACACCAGAGGAAGCATGGTCTGGGTTCAAGCCATCAGTGGAACACTTCAAAGTGTTCTGTTGCATTGGACATGTTCATATTCCTAACAAAAACAGGCAGAAACTTGATGATAAAAGCCTTCAATATGTCTTCTTGGGTTTGAGTTAGGAATCTAAAGCCTATAGGATGTATGATCTAGTGTCTACAAAAATTATTGTGAGCAGAGATGTGGTGTTTGAAGAAGACAAGAAATGGGATTGGGGTACCGAAAAAACTAGGAGTCCAATTCTTGAGTGAGGAAATGAAGATAATTTGCAACCAGAATATGCAAATGAAGAAGAAGAGCAGCAGGTTGAAGATAATGCTATAAAAAAAGAGTAGCAGGTTGAAGACAGTGTTACTAGCTCAGGTTCATCATCAAGCAAAGACGTTTCTAGTCCAATTCAAGGGAGAGTTAGAAGGACACCAGCTTACTTGCAGGATTGTGTAAGTGGTGAAGGGTTATCTGACTTAGATGAAGAAATTAATTTAATGTTGTTTATAGCCTCTAATGATCCAATATCCTTTGAAGAAGCTGCCAAAAGCCCGAAGTGGAGAGAAGCAATGGATTTGGAAATCAAATCCATCGAGAAGAATGGAACTTGGGAGCTGACTACACTTCTAATTGGAGCCAAACAAATTAGAGCAAAATGGGTCTTTAAGACCAAGCTAAATGAGAATGGGAAAGTGGATAAACTCAAAGCGAGGCTTGTAACAAAGGGATTCTCACAGAAATTTAGAATTGATTATACCGAAGTCTTTGCACCTGTAGCTCGATGGGATACCATTCGAATGATCCTAGCTCTTGCTTTTTGCAGAGGTTGGGATGTGTATCAGCTCGATTTGAAAAGTGCATTCTTGCATGGGGAGCTGAACGTGGCAGTGTTTATTGAGCAACCATGAGGCTATGAAATAAAAGGAGCAGAAGACAAGGTTTATAGACTCAAGAAAGCTCTATATGGATTCAAGCAAGCTCCTCGAGCTTGGTACAACAAACTTGAGTCCTATTTCATTAAAGAAGGTTTTGAAAGATGTCCGAGTGAACATACCTTGTTTACAAAGACAGTGGAATGGAAATGTCTTATTGTAAGTTTATACGTTGATGATCTTATTTTTACAAGGAATAATATAGCAATGTTTGAAAGGTTCAAGAACTCTATGAAACAGGAGTTTGACATGTCTGATCTTGGGAGAATGAAATATTTTCTTGGCGTGGAAGTTGTGCAAAATAGTGAAAGGATCTTCATCAATCAAAGGAAATATGCTAATGAGGTGCTTGAAAGATTTAGCATAAGAAACTGCAATCCTGTCAAAAATCCAATTATACCGGGTTTCAAAATTGTAAAAGATGAAGGCGGGGTAAGTGTTGGTGCAACGACATACAAGCAAATGGTGGGCAGCCTTATGTATATGACTGCCACCAGACCAGACTTAGGTTTTATGGTAAGTTTAATCAGCAAATTCATGGAAAGGCCAACTGAGTTACACCAACAAGTTGTAAAGAGAGTTCTTCGTTACATAAAAGGGACTA
>Ga0325400_1008031_pt1 | contig 10112 bp, 9 predicted proteins | sample PopdelMetagenome_2_FD_205662 | JGI IMG/M metagenome (GOLD analysis project Ga0325400, IMG submission 205662) | Populus deltoides microbial communities from Bellville, Georgia, United States - Xylem-PdKOR-R1 | ecosystem: Host-associated > Plants > Phyllosphere > Stem > Wood/Secondary xylem...
TGAACCGTGTAATGAATTGTTTATTTCTCTTAACTTTTTTAAAAGGGTTTAGTCCCAAACACAATTAACAACCTGTATGATGAGAGTGATTGGAAGGCTACATCATTCAATTATTATTATTTTGGTCGGAGCTGCTATCTGTGCTGGTGGAGAAGATGATGTCGCCGATGTTCTTTGGCCAGAGCTATTATTGTTGGATGGAGGTGGACTACTGAGGAAGTTGGTCGTTGTCAGCTAAAGGAGGAAGATGACAATGGCTTTTGTCTCCGTGGTTTACTAGTGTGGTCTTCTGAATAGCTATTAGAGGAGAGGAAGAGAGGAGGTTGGAGGGAAAGGGAGGAGAGAGAGAGAGAGAGAGAAGGAGGGTTATGGAATTAGAGATTATAGTCTTTTATTGATTAGATTTATTCTCTAATGAAATTATCGATGGTATCGGTAAAAGTAATATGTCATTTATTACGGACTGTAAGTTGAATATTTTAATAATTTTTATAGTCTGTTGGTAATTTTATCGGTAATTAACACTAAGATATTTTGAGAACCCCCCAAAATTTTCCACTGACAGTTCATTATGTTAGTAGTTTCGTCAATGATTTGAATGTTTAGTGGCAAAGTCGTGTGACTTTTTTCTAAATCTCTGGAAATTTATGAAGGACTGCGTCTATCGGCAATTCTTTTGGTATTTCACATGCCATTAGTATTATTATCGGTATAAAATAGTGGCAAAATTCTATAATTTTATTCCTATTATCTGAGGGATTAAATCAGTTGGTAATTCCGTTAGTATTTTTATTGTTTAAAACTGTTTCTTTTCCCTAATAATTTTGTATTCCCTATCTATCCAACTTGCAAATACAGTAAAATCACAATACAATAACATCAATTATGTTTAATAACAAAACAATAAAATCATAACAATAAATGTTTCAATTGCGTTAACAATAATTCATTATAAAGCAACAACATATGAAAAAAAAATTACATTAATATCAATTTTATTATATATTGATGTTTTTTATATAAAATAAGTTTGAAATCTTTTTAATCAAAATTGTCTTCTTCTTCTTCTTCTTCTTCTTCTTCTTTAATTTCATCATCATCATGTCCATCATCATCTTCTTCAATGAATTGAAGCTTGTCGATCTCATCATCTTCATCGACTTATGCATGTCTACTAGTTATTAATATATCTTTTAACTCCTCAACATCAACAAAAATATTCTCACCGACATAAAAATTTGAATTTTCTTCTAAGTCAGTAGATAGAGCAACTTGATATGGATCATCTAACTCATCAAGTTAAAAGACATCATCTCCTGTAGTTAATTTATCATTATTATCTTGAACAACTTGGACATGACCTCTAGGTTTGGTTTTCAGAACTAACTCATTAAGTTGAAAGACATCATCTCGTGTTGTTAATTCATCGTTACAATCTTGAACAACTTAGACATGACCTCTAGGTTTGGTTTTCACAATGAATAACCATTCAACTTTAGAACGAGCATTTATAAAGAAAAAAACATATGTATAATAAACTTGTTGGCATTAATTTCTTGATAAAAACAAAGACATAGTTGATGTTGTGAAGTCTAGCCTTTGTATTAGTTTTGACCAAACCTTGGTGGGGAACTACTATGATTCCCTTTATTGGTGGTAACACCAATAGCATTTGAATAAAAAAACTTTATTCTACTCGCTATGATATTGCAATTCAATCACCTCTTCTAACTTTCCATAATAATCAACTTTAAACTCATTAGAAGTTAATCCCTTAACACAAACTCCATTATTATAGGTCTTTCTACCTTGACCATACTTTTCAGTATGAAAGATATATTCATTGATAAAATACCCATTATAACACTTGACCTTTCTTTCAGGACCTAAACATAATAAATTCAAATTATCATTAGCATTGGCTCCCATTTGATAAACCTGATACAAGATTACAACTATTAACATATAAAATTAAATATTACAAGAGTTAAGAATTATTAAGTATTGTTTACATGTGTTTTAAATCACGTGGAAAATTGATCATCTTATACTTAAAAAATTTGAGATTCAGTCAGATATGAATTTTAGGATATTAAATATTGATGATGTCACTCACCTATAAGAAATTATTTGATTTACTAGTTTAGGTGAGAGTATAAGAGAAAATTATTTAAAAATAACAATATGTTAATATTGTACTTACTATATATAAGGTCTCAATTCATTGCAGTTAAATTTGATTTTTGTCAAGTATCTTCCCCTCATTGTATTTTTGAATAAAGGTCATCTAGGATGGGAAAATATTAAAGCACATCCCTACCATCATCATATCTTGAAAAGCGGTTGATTCTTGTTAACATCAAGTGAGACTCAAAATAGTACAAGATAAATGTTGAAATCTCTTCAATAATATATGTCTCTTATATTAAAGCCTCAACATGCCCCTTGTTTTTCATGTTTTTCTTAAGATTGAACAAGTATATGTATGGAATTAAATAGAGATTAGATAAAATAAATGTTTTAGATTTATTTTAAAAAAGACAATATAAATTTACTTAGGATTCATACGTAATCCCTAACATCTTGAATGGATACAACCATTTATATTGGATAAGACCTCCACCTTTTACCTCAAACAATAAATGTACAAGTAGATTCTCTATTAAGTCGAAGAAGGATGAAAGGAATATCATCTCAAGTTTGTAGATTGTCTAGATGAAATTCATTTCAAGCTTCTCTATATGTTGGGTATGCAACTTGTTAGAGCATATATCTCTAAAAAAGTGACTAATCTTCGTGAGTGCATTCCATATCTCTTTTGGCGATAAATCCCTTTGGGCAAGTGGAATGAGTGTTTCTATAAACACATGACAATCACGACTCTCCATTCCATACAATATGACGTTCTCCAAATTCATTAATCTAGATATGTTCAAAGCATATCCATCAGGAGAACACAAACTCTTAAGTCATTCATAGATAAGTAACTACACAATCTTGTCTAAAGCAAAACTAGCTTTGGGCTTTCAAACCTATTGCCCATCATAAACCAACTCTATATTTTTACAGTGACAAGACAAAGATATATTCATTCTAGCCTTTATGTTGTCCTTTGTCTTCACTTTCACATCTATCACTGTGTTAAAAATATTTTCAAACACTTTTCTTTTTATATGCATGACATACAGATTATGGTGAAGGATATTAGTCTTCCAGACAAAGGAAGCTACTTGAAAAAATAATACACTTTACCCAATTGTGAGTCACACAAAAACCAAGAAACTTTTGTTTGCCAAATTAAAAACCAAACACAATGCCTTCTTATTGCGAGACCATATTATACAATTGTTCACCTAATGGTACCAATAGTAAAATATCCTTGTATTATTAGGAAAAGAATCCTCTCAAAATAGAAAGTTCACAAGTTAAAAGACAACAAATAACAAAATTTGTATTGCATGTACTGACTTATATCACGATACCTTTTATAACTCTAATTGACCTGAAATTTTAACTCAATGTATACCATTATTTCTAGAAAATCCTGGTATAATTTCATCTTAATCCAATAGTTAGATTTATGCTAGAATCCGAATTTCCTTGTTCAACCTTTTCTTGGATCGTAACATTGGGTAGCCCAACCTATTGTTCTTTGGTTGGGATTAAGCTTAAGCATATGCTATTGTATCTAATTTATTTCAATTTTTATTTAGGTTTTATTATTATGCTTGATATTATTCTATTTTCGACGTCAATTTATTTTCAAGTAAACCTTTGGCCTAATTATTGGTTATGTAGGGTTTGCTATTTATATGTGCTCATGTAACTTTTTAGGACATATTATTTTTGAATTAAAGAAAATTTATAGAGTTGAAATTTTCCTCCCACTTTCCATTCTCTCTTTTTCTCTTTTTCATCTCCTCTTCTTTTTATTCCCCAATTTTTTTTCTTAATCTTCCCGGTTCTTTCTTTCTCTTTTTTCTTCATTTTCCTTTTATTATTTCTTGAATTCTCTCATCTAATGTCATCTACTTTGCAAATTTTTCATTCATTAGACACATCATGTCAAAGAGATATTTTTTTCATGGGAATAATCTGCTTGGCTTCAACTTTTGGCATTTTGAATAAAGGTAGATCATACAATGGAAGGCTTGACAAAACACTTTTAAGAGAGCATATTCTACCATTCATAGAAAAACTTTTTCCTTTCCAAGAATGCAACTAGTTTTTTATCTTCTCTAAGACTAATTTCTAAGTTTGAGAACTCTCTAGATTCAACTTAAAAGGTAAATACAAATATTCAATTGGAAGCATGATGCAAGATAAGAAAAATTTAAAGAGAAAATAATAAGAGAAAGAAGAATCTAGGAAGAAGAAGCCCAACACATATGAAAGAGAGGAGGTAATTATAAGTAATCTATAATGCAAGTCTAGTGTCCCCGCCAACTCTTTTAAGATTGGAAAAACTCAACCTTGTAAAGTGTAGTTCAAGACTACTCAGATAATACTTCTAAATATTAAGATCAAGCTACTATAATATCTCTCTAATAGTCAAGTACAATTTGAATTATGTCATTTTACCCATAAACTAGGATTCGGTGAATCTCATCATTCCTGATAAAATCAACTTATGCATCCTTAATAATATCAATATGTTACTTTTATATAAATGATAAGGATAATGAGTTTGGGGTTTAAGAGGATAATCATGGGTAGGTTGTTATCTATTATATATAACAAGGTCTTTAATATTCAAAGTGGAGCTAATGCCAAAGTCTAATGAAAAGTTAATGACATAAATATTTGAATCAATCATTTGTAACACTTTAAATGGTCTAGTATTACTCATTTAAACTTTTTATTAGTTTTAAAAGGACATAGTTCAAGTCTAATCTATATTATGAAATAATCTGCAATATTAAATGCATCATGATAATTAGTTAAAATAGTTTAAAGTTTATATTGTTCATTACTTGAATTTATTTTATAATTTCAATATGCAAATTATAAGCTCTAGATACAAAAACTCAGCTGAATTATGCATCTTAACATGAGGGGTTATATGAAAAAGATCTACAAGTTTTCTAGGTTTGTAAACATGATCACTATATTACTAAAGGTATGGAATGAAACAAATACTATTCAAAACATGATTGGATATGGATTGGAGACAAACTAGGCAATTAGGATCATCTCCATCTTCCTTATCATGTATGAAAGGTAAGGGATTAGGGATATTAATATGTTACTCAAGATCTATTACGTGCTAGATGTCAAGGGTGAGAGAAAAGGATTTAGGGTGTTCATGAGGATAAATGTCTTGAAACGTTTTCAACACCACACTTACCTCTTCAAATAGTTTTACCAAAAATTTTCCTGAAATTTTCTTTACAACTAAAATGGACATATTATATTCTCCTTTAACCTTTTTCTCAATCTTATTTGGACTTGATATGTTAAGTCCCTCTTCTTTCATATGCTTTTCATCTAGGTTGTTAAAATCCTCAGGAATAGGTTCATACACTTGATCACAATATTCTTTTTCTTCATCTATATCATTATGTTTTTTTATGATTAGGGGTTTAATGGTATAGTTGGTTGAAATATAATAAAAACCTTAATATTTAGCACACAAAACCCTTGAACTCATATTTGACACTTCATTGAGGACTCGTTTGTCCATATTTATAGTTAGGAGTTAGGCTAGGTTCATGAGATGTAGCACTTAATAAAAGACTACTATTCCTAAATTAAAACCTAGTAGAGGTAATACAAGGGTCCTAAAATTGTGTTCATTGACTCTTAGTATCCAACTTATAGTCTTGCAGTAAAGTATCAACTTAGTTAATAGTAGAAACACCTTGAAGCACAACTTCTATTCTAAAATTATCATTTAAATCCTTACATAACCTACTCTAAGTTATGGCCTCATTCTTCTATACAGATCATCTCATCTGATACTCATTAAACTATGCTACATAATAATTAATAAGAGGTTTACCTTTTCTCTTTAGATAATCTTCAATATTTTCTCAGTCAAGTTGGGCAATACTAATGAGGTTTATCTTAACAAAATCTAACTCTTTTATTTTTAGACTAGTTGGATCATTAAAAAAAACTAATTCATATCATATATCCATCTATTAAAAATCCAAAGTTCATTATAATTGTCAAAAGTATAGCTCTCTATTTTATTAAATCTTATGCCTTGATCATGAGGGTTATCATGATTGGAGTAACCCAAATGGTACTTTTATTAGTGGTGTCAATGGTGAAATTCTATATAATGATTATTATTGTAATTTTTACTAGTTTTAGGGTGCCTTGTTTAGGAAATCTCTAGGGGTTAACTCTTTTATACGTGTTGGTCATCTAGGTTTGTATAAGTTATGGTTTCTATTGAATGGCTTTAAAGGTATCACTAAGGGTTGATTTCATGGCAAATGTAGACTCATGATTGGATATTATACGACACCACACAAATGCATGTAATATTATCCTACAGATGTACTTAAGATCACTACAATTCTTGTAAGTAATAAAAGATAATACAAAAATAGTTGAAGGCTGAGAAAAAGAAATATTAGTTATCCAGGATTGATATAGAAGAGGAAAGAATAATTTGGACCTAATATATAGCATAGTATGAGAAAGAGAGAAGTGTTAGGAAAGCTGGTGAGTCTAATATGAGAAACTACCCTAAGAGAGCTTAGTCTTTAAAAGTCAGATCATGGTATTGCAATCTAAGGTAAAAATCTAAGAGAAGGGTCTGAAAAAGTTAATAAGCCATTACTTTGAGATGAAGGAATAGTTAATTAGGACTAAGACTATATTGACAGCTTTGTGGCTTAAATTAACTCTAAAATAGCTAAGCTTGAGATTAAAAAGGAGGAGCTGTAAAGGGTAATGACTAAGCTAGAACAATTGGAGACTATAATAAGAGTGCTAGAAAGAAGCAACGAGGCTTTAACAACCAGCAGCGGAGTATTGATCACTGATAATACTTTGTTCCATGATAAGATAAGACAAAATAACAAAGCAGATTGAGTAAATAGCCTATCATGTTGAAAGGTTGCAGCAACAGGTCACCTAGATTGGAAATGATGCTATAAAGTACCGAGAACACTTGAGTGTCATCAATTCCTTTATTATAAACATAGCTAATAGAGGAGATGCTTTCTATGAGTAGTGATGTATAAGGCTTTTGAATTTTTAAAATTTCCAAACAATGTATAAACTCTTTAATTCATGAGAGGATGACAACCTATCTTTCTTTCTAATATGTTTTGGGATTCAATCATAATAAGAACTTAGCAAATGCTCCTTTACAATAATCAGTTAGACTCAGAAAATCTTGTCTAAGGAGTTATGAAAGTTATGAATCAGTTTGGAAAGGTAAATCCATATCCAATATACATTGACATAAATTGTCGTACATTACGAATTGTGAAACATAAGTCCCCCGCCTAAAGTCTACTTCACCTAACTACGAAAAAGAATAGAGAACGAGGAGGGAGCCCATCTAGAATCACATTATCAGAACGAGTTATAATATATGAAGAATAAATTTGCTCAAATAACCAATCTACTCGATCAACATTTAAGATCTAAGAATAGGAAAGGGACATCTATATAACCTCTTGTAGAAGCACCAATAGCTCACGTACGTCATACATCTCAAAACTTAGGGGAAAATTCAATAATTGAGCACCAATTATCCCCTTCCCCCCGTCCAGCTAGCTCAAGCTTCAATCGTTGCAGGACCTTATTATGATATATCTATTGGTCCTATGAACCATGACAAGTTGTCTGCTATAGAAGAGAGATTGAAAGCAGTTGAGGGAATGATATATTTGACCTTATACGAGTAGTTAAAAAATGTCTGGTGCCAAAGGATTTTAGAGTATCAGACTTTATCAAGTACAACAAACTTGAATGCTCAAACCCTAATCTTTGGTCATACTACAACAAGATGGATGAAATGATCTATAATGATAAAATGCTTATCTATTTCTTCCAAGATAGTCTCATAAGGTCTATCATGTGTTGGTACATGAGATTGGATAATACCAGGATTAAGAAATGAAAAGAATTGGTTGAGTCCTTCCTAAAACAGTACAAATTTAACCTAGAAATTTCCTTCCGCAAAACCAACCTGATGACAATAGAGAAGGGAAACCAAGGGTCTGTGAGGGTATATGTGCAAAGGTGGCGAGATGATGCCACACATATCCAGCCTCCTTTGATAGAAACTGAAATGGTGACTTTGTTCGCCAATACCTTCAAGTCCTTTTATTATGAACATTTCATGGGTTGCTCATCTTAGCATTTCTACAATGTTATATGTATTGCTAAAAGATTAGAGTAAGGGAATAAGTCTAGACACATAGCTAAGCTGGTGGAAAAGAAAGGTTTTGCTAGGAAAAAAAAAAAAGAGTGATGCGAACAACCTGGAACATAGGTATAAAGGTACGAAATTAAACTATCATAACTCTCAAACATCTACCTTTAAAGTTACCTATATTAACTCTGCCAAACCATTTGCCTCGAATCAAACCAATCAATCAAATAACCAATTAAATAACAAGAACTGCTAAAAACCAAACATAAGAAATACCCTGGAATAACTACCACATTTGCCTATGCCCTTGAAAGATTTGTATGCTAAATTAATGAGTATTGGGAATATAGTTCTTATCCTTGTACTTCCACTACAACCATTTTTTCATGTTTGGTACAAGCCAGATTTAACTTGTGAATACTACAGTGGCAATTCTGGCCATGGTATTGAAACTTGTTATGCTTTCAAGAAAAGGTTGTTAGAACTTATCAAGATAGGATGAGTAACTTTTAAGGATTTAGTTAATGTTAATTTGAATATGTTACCTAACTATGTTACAGGTAATAGTGAAGTGGGTATGATGGAAGTCGAGAGTAAAGACAATTTTCTAAGTCTATGTAAAGGTTATACAACATGTTGGTATAATTAAGATTAAAAAAAAAGATATTGAGTATTAGTTAGAGAAAGGTAACCATTATGAATTCCATGAAAGGAAGGAACATCACATTGGGGAGTGCATTGATTTTTGCTAAAAGGTTGTAAGAATGCTAACCCTAAAAGAGTTAAGGATTAAGGCCATGAAAGGTAGTTAAGAGGTAAGGATGATAGAAAGTCAAGAGAAATAGTTAGAGGTATGTAGGGTCCAACCAATAGTTAATGGGCCATCCAAATTGATCTTGGCTAAACCTTCTTGTGCAAATATAGGAGATCATAATACGATGCCTTATGATTACAGTTATACTTTTAACATCAAGACCCTTATTTCCTTGTTCCAAACTAAGATCAATAGGCTGACTCGAAGTGGTTTTTACTTCATGCCTAAAGAGTTAAGAAAAGCTTAAGGCAAGGAAGTGACAAATTTTTGACAAAGAACTTGAGGTTAACAAACCTGTGGTTGAGAAAGAGTCGAATGACTTCTTAAAGTTGATAAAATATAGTGAATATTATATAGTAGATCAACTAAAGGAAACCTTATCCAGGATCTTCCTTATGTCCTTGATACTCAACTCTGAGACATACCAAAATGCCTTATAAAAGGTGCTGAATGAGGCTTATATACCTCAGGACATTATGTAGAAAACCATGGAAGATGTAGTAGGGAGAATCCATGCGACCAATTACCTGTATTTTATAAAAAATGAGTTGGATGTTAGGGGAACTGGACACAACAAGCCCTTGTATATAACTATCTAATGTAAAGATTGCCTCATAGGTAAATTGCTCATTAATAATTGCTCGGCTCTTAATATGCTACCAAATCATATGCTAAAAGAGACACATGTTACAAGAATATACATATGTTTTTGCCTAGTCCTATTAGGATATGTATGGTTTGAATAAATATACCGTAGTACATAGAGTACCATTTATAGAATAATGCAAACTAGTCAAACAATTTGTCACACTAGAAAGAACATTCTACTATAAGATTATGCTATTTGAGTTGAAAAATACATAGGTCACTTACCAGAGGGCCATGTTGACTCTATTTCAAGATATGATGCACAAAGAAATTGAGGTGTATGTGAATTATATGATTGCCAAGTCCAAG
>Ga0325400_1008037_pt1 | contig 10111 bp, 5 predicted proteins | sample PopdelMetagenome_2_FD_205662 | JGI IMG/M metagenome (GOLD analysis project Ga0325400, IMG submission 205662) | Populus deltoides microbial communities from Bellville, Georgia, United States - Xylem-PdKOR-R1 | ecosystem: Host-associated > Plants > Phyllosphere > Stem > Wood/Secondary xylem...
AGCCATTCACAACATTTGTGAAACTCTGCTTGAACTTATATCAAGCAAACAAGAGAAGTTGCCATGTATGCTTTCATGGGAATTGACTTTTTTCTGCTTTTGTGGCAGTTCCTAGGGAACTTAAGAAATCTTAGAGACTCGCATGCAGCTCTTGCTGTTGGATCTTCTGAAACAAAAGCTGGCGAGCCCTCATCTGTTACAAGAATAATTTCAGAGTGCGAGTCTGCACTGACATTCTTAAATCGTGATCTTGGCATTCTCTCGGCTTCGATTTCACGTGAGAAAGGTAACAATGCGAGTTTATGATGAATGCATCATAAGATAGCTAAAAACTTCTGACATGACCTTACAACTCTCTTTTGGGAACTTATTTTTTGTGGAATATTTATATTATGTTTAAAGGTTGATTGAATTGAATGTCACAATACCACCGTTATTTTAGTGAGTTTGCAGTGTGTTCACCTTGTCGGAGTATATTAGTTTTGATTTGATTCTTGATTCCTCAAACCTTGAATGTATCATGTGAAATGAATAGCAGACTATTCCGTATGTTATATATGATGATGAGAGTTGGGGTTTAGTGTCTCCACTAGTAAGTTGGCTAATTTTTTTTTTCTAAAGCAAAAAAATGAATGTACAAGTATTAATGTGTTTTTTTGATATCAAGAAGAACAAAATATAACTTTGTTTTTCAATGTTTATATATTTCAATGTTTATATATAATAAAATAAAATGAGAATCATATGTATTAATGAATAAAAAAGTTGTTAATGCCACATCCCGTGTAGGATTTGAAGTTTATTTGTTACGTAATATAAAAATAAAATAATATTACGAGTGTGTTTTATTATATCATATCTGTTTTTTAATTAAGAAATGCGAGGATGATGTTTACAATAATTTTTTTTTTAAATCTATAAATTGATAAATTGAGAAAAAAGTTCTTAATGCCAAACAAATTCTAAAATAGAAGGATAAAGTAAGAGATAGATAGTATAAAATTTAAACTCCATCCTTTTTATTTTATTTCTTATCTTAAAGAGTAATTTTTTTTTTTTACCAAGAAATAATATCCCATGAAATTAAGTTATAGAAAGATTAAATAAAAAATTTCAATGATGAAATATAAGAAAAAAAAAATATAAAAAAGGAACTCATTAATACAGTATTTCTCAGATATATCCATGCTATCAAAATTAAATAGTAGGAAAAAAAGAGGCAAATATAAACATCCTAAATAATATTTAGATATAAAGACTTCAGAATAAAAGGTTCTATAACCCACGCAAGAGCAAACTACATTTCTGTGGTCATGGATATTCACTGGGCTGGCTCCCTCTTTGCTTGAATTCCACAATGTCCTTCAACATTTGCAGTGGCTTGCTTCACTGCACTCTGAGTCCTTCCATTCACGATCGCTATTTTTAGGCACAATCTCTTATGGAGCTTTGCCCACGACTCAATCATCCATTGGATCATTTTCTTCACTCATAGCATCGATTGTGCATGAATTTTAACTCACTCAGAATTTGCTGCTCAAAATGGTTACTTCCATCTTTGAGAAGCTTCTCTTCCATACCCCTTTACAGGCCATACCTAGATGCGCAGTCGCAGGTTCGCCTATGAACAACTAATCTCCTCTACTTTATCACGAAGGATAGACCCTTTGAAATCTATTAAAGCATTTTATATCATAAAAATTATAAAATAACACAGCATAAAACAAAATATCCAAAACTAAAAAATTCAATAAATAAATTAAAATCCGATTCTTTCATAAATAATTCAAAATATAATTAAAATCATGGAGTATCCATGAATAACAAATAACGAATAAACTAATAGCTTTAAGGAACAAACATGGCATACTGATTCAAGAAGTAGAAAGAATACAACCAAAAGATCTTGGTATTGAAATTGAACTAAAAATTTGAAAAATCTGAATGGAGAGGTGAGTCCAAACATTTAATGGGAGATAATAACTATAATACATGCTTATATACATTTTAAGATAAGTGAGTACGATTACATAAATTAAATACAGAACAAAACATGTACATTAAAGGTATCATATCAAATGGTGTACAAAAAAAATATACAAGTCATAATTACATATCATATTATTAACATCCCACTTGTTAGCTAGGGTATATATAAATATCATTTGAGCTCATGATTCTTGTTATCCAATTTGGATCATTGTCAGAAACTTTAGACTAATGTAGGGTAGTTAGTTACTTTATATTAATAGAGAGTGGTTAACATACGTGCACACGATATTCTGTTTCCTAGTTAGCATATATGCATATCTTAAAACCCTAAAACACTTCCTTAATCCATCAACTATCAAATCCTCAATAAAAAACAACATAAAAGGTAGTCACAATTCTTACGTGTTTTTTCAACCCTTCTTAAAATTCAAAAGTTTAAGTTTAAAAAGAGTTGAATCCCTTGATGTTTTGAGAGAAAAGTCACACTAAAAGAAGAAAAAAAAAGAAAAAAGAAACAACCTTTGACCACATACTCTTATATATATAGGTTAAGTTAGGTTCTTAGACTGACTTGGGCTTGAGCTTGGTCCAAGAATTTGAATCTTACAACTCTTCCCCTGTTAAACAAAATTTATTCTCGAATTTAAACTTAACAACTCAAAACGTACAATACCACAAATAACATCATTAAATAAAAAACACAACAACAAAGAGGTGAATACAACATTGATTGTTAAATATTTAAACCTCTTTTCTATACTTATAAACATAAATATAAAACAAAAGTAAAAAAAAAAAATCAGAAGGAGGCCATGAAGAACCTACTTTTGGATAGAAAAGTATACCTAAAACAACTACTCTCTATATATTTTCTTTTGAAAAATTTTGCTTCTCATAAATTTGCAAAGCTAAGAAATCTTTTATTTAGGCTCTTAAACCTCTACACTTGTGTTTCTTATTGATATTTCTCTTGTTTTTTTTTCTTATCCTTTCTTTTATTTTTATCCTCTTCCCTACCTTTAAGCTTATGGGTATTTATAGATTTTTTCTAGGGTTTTGGGAGGTTTTAAATCCATTTCTAACATCTTGTTATTGAGGGAAGTGTTGTAAACTCTTAATATGGATTTATTAAGAAGGTTTTGTGTGTGAACATACAAAAAATAGGTTAGTTTTTGGATGATAATTGCACTGTCAGGACTAACTGGGTTGCTCACTTTCGAGGCTTTATCGGAGTAATTCTGATGTCATTATTGCATGAGATCATCTGAAGTTGGTAGAGGGGATAAACACCTTTTATTTGAATCCAATCTTGCTCAATTTCAAGGTTTGTAGATCTATATTTATGTATTTGAAGTTGTCAACTCAATCAACCAAAACTATTAGGACTGACTGAGTTGCTCACTTTTAAGATTTTGTCGGAGCAATTCTGAAATCATCGTTGCATGAAACCACTTGAAGTTGATACAAGGGATGCATATATTTCATTTGAATCCAACCTTACTCAATTTGAAAGTCTGTAGCTCAACACTCATGCGTTTGAAGTAGCCAACCTAATCAGTCAAAACTATCAAAAATAGAGGTCAATCGACCGAATAACGTGCCACTCACCTTCTCTTCTTTAAGTCTGAATGAAACGTCATTTAGGGATTTTGATTTGGGATTGGAAAATTTCAATTGAGCCTATATTCTTTCAATTTCTTTTAATTGCACTCATAATTGCCTTCAAACTTTTAATTTCATGCAATTCACCTTGACAAACTCAATTATTAGCTCCTAAGTTGGCCTCCTTTTACATTTTGGTCTTTAGTTCTGAATTTTTGTATTTTGACCCTCAATTGACTAACAAACTTCTAATTTCTTCAATTTGTCTCTTATTTTAGTCAATTTTAGCCCCTATATTCATTCTCCTTTTCTAGTTTGGTTCTTGGTTTTGGATTTTTTCAATCAATTCCTTAATTGCCTATAAAACTTTAATATTTATGCAATTAAGCCCTTGAATTGACCAAATTAACTCATAAAAATTGCAATTCAACCCCCAGACTTTAATTTCTTTCAGTTAAAGCCTAAATTGACTTTAAAAATTATTTTTTTTCTTACAATTAGGCCCTTAATAAATTCAATGAAATCATGAAAAATCCAATTGAGTCTTTAAACATCCAATTTTAAATTTTCCTCCTCAAATTGAATTTTCTTGGCTAATAAGACCTTCATCAGTCAATAATATACTATCAAATTTTTCAATCTTGTTCATTTAATCTTCCTTAATCAGTCTTCGACAATTTACTAGGCATTCTAGCATACTTCTCTCTCTCTCTCTCTCTCTCTCACACACACACACACACACACACACACAAACACACACACCTTTTATTTTCTTCCAATTTTTTTTTATTTTTTTATTTTTTTGTTTTTTTTTGTTTTTTTTGTTTATGTAAGGCCCCAAAATGGGTAACAACACTTATAACGTTTTTTCAAAAAGAAACTTATGGTTTAACCATGACTACATTCAGTCAAGGAAGAACTCCAAAAGAAAGTTAAAAAACTTGAAATCTTGTGGAAGAAAGGGCTAGGCAAGTTAATGGACTTTTGTTTTTGAACTTGAGTCGGAAAACACATGTATCTAGCTTAAGTTTGTGTTTTGTACTAGGTGAGATTGGAAGAGATTTCGAATGAAATAAAGGATTGAAGTGTCCAAAGTTATAATCTAGGGTTGAAATGTTAAATTTAATAGGTCTAGATAGAGGATGGAAGAGAAAAATTATGCAAATGATGATTTTTCTTATTATAACTGTAAAACACATGTTGAGGAAAAAAGAGAGAAAGGAAATGGGTCGTTGTACTAAGTGAGACTGTGCTAATAATCTAAGTTAAATAGTAATGTAACATATTTTTAAAAATGTTTTGGTTAAAAGATATTTTGCTAATGTGTATAAGATGTTTTTACAATAATGGTATTGTTTAGAACCATGAGACATAAATGCTACTTGATGTGTACTATGCTTTTATTGTGTGTTGTGGTATGTATTCCATAATGTACCCTATATTAATTATGAAATTGGGTTTGGACCGGTTACGAGAACTTTAAAAAATATGAATAAATGATTGAAAATGTGTAATTTGCTTTGTTTAAAACTCATGATATTATATATTAAATGAGGACCCAAGTCATGGTTCCTATAATAAATAGATTTGTTGGTAATGGTTTAAAGTTTTGTTGATATAGGAGAGATTTGTGGAGCAAAATCTCAAAAAAAGAGGAGCAAGATCTTCACAACATTGTTCTGAATCCTATCAGCACTTTATTCAGTTATGTCACTACACAATTGTTCATCATTATATAAAGCTATGATCTATAAGATTTCACCTCCTTGAGTTTATATTTCTCAAGATCCCTCCCTACAAAGATGAGCTCATGTGAACTCTAGTTTATTAGTGTTGTCTTATCAAGAACCATTGACTCTTTTATCTAACACCACAACAAATCAACTCAAGGGAATGTAATTGCAAAAATCAACAACCCTTTAAAGTAAAGCCCACCTTTAAAATCCCACCTACTTCATAGCTAGTTGGTCTATTAAGAATTAAACAACATATAAATACAAGACAATAACTTAGTGTATTCCAAAGACTCCATGGGTATTGAGATTTGAATTTCATGCAGTGGTGTATATCACCTATATATATATATTAAGGCCCAACCACATTAAATATAGAATAGTAAATATGAAAAAACTACAAACGACTCTATAACCGATAACATAAACATAGCAATTTAAGATATCCTGCCTACACTAATCCGAACTTACACATTTAATATTATAAAAATAATGAAATAACATAACATAATATAAAATAAAATATTTAAAATTAAAAAAATTAAGAAATAAATTAAAACTCTTTCAACCAATGTGAGACATTAGCCTATATCTTTAGTTCAGACAACATGATTTGCTGACATGCTACAACTTGATTGCTCAGGCATGAAGCTGCAAGGAGGGACTGATCACGAATGGCACGGAATTTGTTGACTAGTTTTTCATGTGGCGGCCAGCAATCTGCAATTACTGGAGCCTTGGAAAACTCCTGCATCCACGCATACAGCAATGGAAATCTTTCCTCGTCTATCATTTTTAATGCATGTATCTCTTCGAAAACAGGGACCAAGTTAGCAAGCCAACCGAATGCAATATCCACAATTCCGATCCTCTCTCCACCAAAGAATTGTTTTCCCTTGAGTTCTTCCTCCAAGAATTTCAGGTTCTCAAAAGCTGGTGCAAAAGCACACTCTTCCTCTTCTCTGCCCTTGATAAATGCTTCCCATATTGATGGCATAACCTGAATTTTCAAAGAAAATGCTTCCAGTAATAAATATGTGTTAAGAACCTGAATAAAATTATTGTTGTTATAAAAAATCTAAGAATGAGATTTTATTGTGGCTAAACTCATACAATAATGAATAAAACTACATTGTTTTACAAACAAATTTACGGGTTTTCTTAATTTTTGTATACTTGTTTATACCTTGATCCTTAGTTAAAGTTTGTATGAAATCGTCTTTAAATCTAATTTGTAATAAAAAGATTTTTAAAATTGTTTTTGTTAATTTTTGGACCTGCTTTTATTTTAATTTTTTCTTGAAGGACAAAACTCTTTTGATTTGAACAATATTTAATTCCTAATTAATTAAATATTAAAGTACAAAATTGATAAAAAGTAGTATTAAATTTTAAAAAATAATCTAAATGAATTCAACTCAACCAACAAAACTCGTGATCTTAGTCATGCACATCATTGGATTCAATAATTCTTTTTATCTTAGAGTTTTTTTTCCATATAATTATACAAAAATAAATCGCATGAAAATTTTTGTGTGAAATGTTTTTTTTAATGAAAAACATAATTAAGACAGATAAGTGGAAACAAGATAGCCAAAACAACAAAAAAATAATCTTTTTTATTTGAAGTTAAAAAACATAACATTGATAACAAGGGGTTACTTTGATTTTTCTTTTTTTTTTTTAAAAAAATTGAGAAATAAAAAATGCATTAAATAACAAAAAAAAAAGAGTCTAGATATTATAGTTTAACTCATAAAAATTGTGATTTGGGTTATGAACTCAATAGATTTAATATAAAAATTTTCCTTCAATTTATATTTTATACTAAATATAAAAAAACAAAAAAAAGACAACAAACAACCTAGGCATTCAGGCCTTGTAACCTAGCGCACTTGGGTTTTTAAAACATGACCTAGGCGCATGGGTCTTTAATAAAAAGCTCACATAACTAGACATTAATTTTTTTTTTTTTACTATTTTAAAGGTTTGATTGATTTCTTGTCAATCACTATATTTTTTATTTATTTTTAAGGTAGAAAATGTGTATCTATTTGCTCAGAATCTAGTCACCACTAAGATGGTTGTCAAATCAAAGCAATGTGATTTTGGTTTAAGAACTCTTTTTAATCCAAACATACCTTACAAATATTTTTAGAATATTTAAAAATGAATTTATCAACCTAATAAATAAAAAAAGTACAATTCAAATCACAAAAGATATCCTATTAAAATTCTTATTCTAAATTAAAATATTGAATTTTTTGTATGAAATTAAAAGTTTTCACTTATTTTGCCTGTCCTTCCTTTACTCTTTGGAGCATCTTTCAATTCAAATCTTCTTAAAAAATAAGAAGAAGCTATTGAAATGTAAGTTTGGTTCAAAACCATGCAATTGAGTAGAAAAAAAGGATTAGAATGGAAAAATAAATAAATTACGGCTTGAATCCACAAGAGAGTGAACAATAATAAATGCATAGTACAAACACTACATGACTTAGTGGTTACTAGGTGATATGCCCCTGCAATGCCGCGGGCTTGTTGCATGCTTGTGCATTATCATGGATTTGTGAAAAAAATCATATAAAAAAAATTGTTACCATCCATAATATTTTAAAGAAAAAAACTACAAAACTATATTCTCAACTAGCTCAATATTAAAAAAACAAAATCGATAAAAACAATTATAAAAAAAACACAAAAAAAATGAAAAAAAGAAGATGACAATTTTGGAAGAAAAAAAAGCAAAAAGCAAATAAAAAAAATGAAAAAAAAACATATGGGAAAAGTTAAAGCTAAATTTTCAATCAGCTCACTATTAAAATCATTTAAGAAAACACTGTAGCAATCTATAGTATTTTGTGAGGAAATATACAATTATAATTCTCAACCAGCTGAATATTAAAAAAAATCAACAAAGATAATTTTGACAAATATAAAAAAAACGAAAGGAAAAAAAACATGCAAGGAAACACTATAACAATCTATAGTGTTTCATGAGAAAATCTACAATTGTAATTTTTAACCAATTCAATATTAAAAACAATAAAAACGACAAAGACAAATTAAAAAAAACATAAAAAAATCATATGGGAAAACACTGTAGCAATCAACGATGTTTTAAGGAAAAAAAGCTAAATTGTCAACCGGCTCAGTATGAAAAAAATAAATTTGAAAACAACATATTTAGAAAAAAAACATCGATTAAAAAAACATATGAGGAAACACTGCAGTAAGGCAAAAATCATGTGGGAAAACACTGTAGCAATCTACAGTGTTTTAAATAATTACAAAGCTAAATTCTCAATCAGCTTAATATGAAAAAAATAAAATCGACAAAGATAATTCTGAAAAAAAATTATTTAACAAAAAACCATGTAGAGAAACACTATAGCAATCTAATGTTTTAAAGAAAAAAATTAAAAAAACTAAATTCTCAATCAGCTTAATAGTAAAAAAATAAAATCAACAAAAATAATTATGAAAAAAAAGAAAATATAAAGAAGAAAGACAATTTTGAGAAAAATTAAAAAACAAACGTGGGGAAAGTTAAAGCTAAAGCTAAATTCTTAACCAACTTAATATTGAAAAAATAAATTCGACAAAGATAATTTTTTAAAAAAACATGCAGGGGAAACGCTGCAGCAAAATAAAAACCATATAAGGGAAACACTGTATCAATCCATAGTGTTTGTTTTTTGTTGAAAAAAGCTACAAAGCTAAGTTCTCAACCCGCTCAATATATAAAAAAACCGACAAAGACTATTAAAAAAAAGAAGTCAATTCTGGGTAAAAAAAAATTGAAAAAAACATGTAAAAAAAAAGAAAACAAAAGCGAACAAAAAAACACGTTGGGAAAGCTAAAGTGTTTTAAAGAAAAATACTAAAAAACTAAATTTTCAATCAGCTCAATAGTAAAAAAATAAAATCAACAAAAATAATTATGAAAAAAACAAAACAAAAAAAATGACAATTTTGGAAAAAAAGAAAAACAAATAAAAAAACATAAGGGGAAAGCTAAATCTAGATTATCAGCGAGCTCAATATTGAAAAAATAAATTCGATAAAGATAATTTAAAAAACAATATATGGGGAAACATTGCAGCAAAACAAAAACTATATAGGGGAAACACTATAGCAATTCATATTGTTTTTTTTTTTTTAAAACTACAAAACTAAATTCTCAACCAACTTTATATAAAAAAATAAAATTTACAAAGACCATTTTGAAAAAAAAAGAATAAATAAATCATAAAAAGAAAAAAAAAACAATGTGTGAGAATATTATAGCAATCCACAATGTTTTAAAGAAAAAAACTAAATAGTTAAATTTTCAAATAACTCAAAATTTAAAAACATTAGCAAAGATAATTTTGAAAATTTAAAAAAAAAGAAAAAAAAAGAAGAAGAAGTCAATTTTGGGTAAAAAAAGGGGAAAAAAACATGTTAAAAAGAAGAAGAAGAAACAAAAGAGAAAAAAAAAACTGCTACAGTGAAAAACCTACACGTTTTAGAGTATTTGTTAATTTTATATTTTTCATTCAACTTCATAAAAAAAATATTTATTATTTTTATTATTTTGACATTTTTATTTATCTTTCCAAAATTAGTATAAAAAATAATAATTTCATTTTATCTTTTTTTTCGTTTTGTTATTGTAAAAAAATGATTCTTCAGGTAACACCATAAAAAGGATTAAATACAAAATTTATTTTCACAATAATTAATCAATATAAGATGCATATTTTAATTAAATTTAATGGAAATAACACTGAATATAACAC
>Ga0325400_1008040_pt1 | contig 10109 bp, 4 predicted proteins | sample PopdelMetagenome_2_FD_205662 | JGI IMG/M metagenome (GOLD analysis project Ga0325400, IMG submission 205662) | Populus deltoides microbial communities from Bellville, Georgia, United States - Xylem-PdKOR-R1 | ecosystem: Host-associated > Plants > Phyllosphere > Stem > Wood/Secondary xylem...
GTTTTTCTACGAAAATTTTTATGTTTTGTGTTAATTTTCAACTTTGATTTTGTTTCAGTTTAAAATTTTATTTTTGTTTAGTTTTCGAGTTAAATCTTGGTTTTTTGTTCCGTTCATAGTTGAACCAATGTCTTTGGGTCGAACCGTTTGGTTTTGTTTTGGGTTAGGTACTGAAGGCTTTATTTATATGGACAACATTTTGTTAAGGATTTTTTGGCCTAAGAAGATTTTTAACAAATACGCCCTTAAATCCATTTTAAGATACAAAAATAGATAATAATAATAAATTAAAAAATAATTTTTGCTTGTTGCATACAACTTAATCCTTACAAAAAAAATTGTATTTTATTTATAAAAAGAACAGAAATATTTTTTTTAGAGAAAATGCAATAAGTTGTAAAATTCTTTAAGAATTTGACCAATATTTCAATAACTCTAAACATTTTAATTCCTAAAAATTAATGATTAATATTCTAATATAAATGTTGGACCTACCAGCAGGCTGGTATTTAAGTTTCAAAAGTTGACTAGAAAATTCTTAGAATTATTTTGAATATACATCAATTTTAATTGTGATTATTTTTTTATCACAATATACTAGCTGAGGAAAATATTTTTGTCTTCTATGATAGGTGAACCCTGTCTGGGCACTTGCATGGTTTCTTGGTATAAATATTTACCTGGGCATACAGACCCATAATAAATTTGAAATGTCAGATTTATTTATAAGTATAAATCTTAGTTCTAAATCATATATGAATTACTGATTAGGAACCCATGAACACCTTTAAACCACATCCAGACCATATAGTGTAGTTTATTTCAAGAAATGTGTGCTATGAGTATTAATATCTTCTCTAGCAATAACCAGTTTTTTATCCTGAAATTTTAAATAAGACTAGTTTATTTAAACCTTTTAATGATTTTAAATCAAATAATTAAATGATAACTTTTTAATCATGATGTTGCAACACCGTGCACACACTTGCAAATTTAAACGTTTTTATTACTTGCACACACTTGCGACAAACCATATAGTTAAAATTGATGAATTTCAAAAATCTTAAGATTATGTGCTACTATATGGTGGTTGACCCATGGATCAATTCGATTTCAATCCAAAGATTTTGGATTATTCCAAATTCTGAACATGTCGAGCTTTAAATTTTAAAAGGCAAGACCCAAACACTATTTCCACTTATAAATTTGGATCCCATTAGTAGTCGCCACGTCCACATTTATCACCTCTAATTAATGAAATTGCAAATTTGCAACCTAAACAATATAGAGGAAAAGAATTGAAAATGTGTGGGAGCATCTTATTACTTATTACAACCTTTTTATTGCTGGCATACTGCCATCATTTATTTTCATTGTATTCATAACCATAATTATATAAAATTTATTATTGTTATCTATAATTTTATACACGTTGCTAAAAATAGAAATTGACCCAACCATTTTCACTACTATTATCTCGTAAGAAATGTATAGTTTTTTATGTGCAAACCAACACGAGTATTTATCAATGAACCATTTTCATAGAAGAGATATCATTACAATATTTGGACCGAAAAACATTTTATTTTTACACCTTTTACATAGATATCTAATACCACGTCCACTAATATTTTTTGAATTAGATAATGTGTAATCAATAAAACCCTCAACCCCTTTATAATAATTCATCTTATGCAACTTTTTGGGTGAATCTTGATATAAATAGTATCTCTGTTTATATTTATCATTTTTCTAGTAGCTTATATAAGAAAAAAAATAACATAAGTGTGATTTTTATAGGTATTTTCAATAAATAAAACATTCCTACAATATTTTTTATTTTTACATATAATTGTGGATATAATTCTCCCGTTCATAGAGCACTCGTCTTCGTCAAATGATCATTGTTTCTCAATAGCCAACCACATTGTCACCACATGCTTCAATGAAACCCTCTGCGACCACTTCTTTGGAAGAATTGCTTTACAGAGTTTTGAAACCTTTTCGGGGACTCGCATGCGCAAAACATATATATATATATATATATATATATATATATATAAACCAATAGAATTAAATACCTATAGAATTAATGGTCACTTTTTTTTTAATTAATAAAGAAAATTCTTGTATTTTCATTTTGGGTGTATATGAGATGGTCGGTCCTACGTACGACATAATGGAGCATAAAACATAGTAATGCAAGAGTTTCTCTTCGACTATAAAATAATTAAAAATGATGCCCGTGCTTGCTTCACTTTAATAATGATGCCCTCAGCTGGAACCACCGAAGATCTCCTGGTTTTACGGCTAGCGTGCTTCTCTTCTTCTTTCCTTGTAGTTGCGGTTGCGAATCATATATACTATTTAATTTCTAAACCAAAACTAAGTAATGTTTTTTACCCCATTTGAGGATGTAGAGCCTATATAGCTGCCCAAGTCAATCTATTTCCTCCCTGTGAGGGAGGATTTGGAAAATAAAATGATGCTGTAAGAATCAATGGTGTCATCATCTACATTTTTTTTAAGGTAAAAAATGTTGGGAAAAAACCTAACACTAATTACTCAAAATCAGGCAAGGAAGTTGGTTACACCCTAAAAGTGTCATTGCAAAAGCTTGTCTATTTTACGAGAAAATTATCTAATTTATTCTTGCCAATCATCAAATTTATTTCATATTTGATTTCTAAGAATATACATGTAATTAAGAAGTTTAGATCCATATTCAATTTATTTTATATCTACAATTCTCTTTAAATTAAAATCCTTCAAATTATAAACAATCATCAAATTGAATCCGCAAAATTTTAAAAATATAGACAAATAAATATATATATATATACATAAAAGAAAGAAACAATTATGGTTATTCTTTTTAGTCATGTGCATAGGTACAACCCTATCCTAAAAATCAACCATTTTCAAAATATAATTAAAAATAAAACTCATGTTAGAAAATTAATCCAAGTTAAATTTTATATCATGTTAATTATTTACTCTTCAAATTTACTCTTAAAAAACATTACAGAGCCTAAATCTAAAGTATATTAACTAGAAACTAACTTTTAACATTAAAGTTCATGCTTTTTTACTATAATTCATGTCTAGATAAAATCTTATCAAATTCACTTTTTCAAATCATGATTAGATGTCATACTAACTTGAAATTAACAAGAATTTGAATAAAAACTTTCAATTTTATATCAATCATCTTAAATCATATTACAAAAGCGGTCTAATCACAACAATTAAAAGTTGGGGATAAATTGTAATTATAGTTTAGATTATATGGAGGGAAAGTACAATAGTTTTACTTAAGAGAACATTAAACGTCTGAAAGGTAAGATTAGGGTTGTTCAAGTGGCGGCGAACAAAGAAGGGGTGGACGATTTAAGTAGTTGACGCATTTAGGTTTGGTGGAGGAGAGAGAGAACGGCAGGTGTTGGAAGTTTCAAGTGTGTAGAGAGAGTTTTTGTGGTTGAGGGCTTGTTTTCTTTTACTTCTCTCTTTTAAATTGAAGTGGCAACCTATTTATAAGGTTAGAGTTCTAATTTCTAGGCTTGCTATTAAAGTCAAGGAATATCTTTATCTTTAATTTTTTTAATTCTAAATTTTCCTTTTTATTTTTTCTCTTTAGATTTTTCTTTTTATAAGGTGGAAATAAATTAACAGTCCTTTTCTAAAATTGGATTTGAGCTATTATGCAGGCTCTATATATTTTTTATCCTTAAAATTTTTATTTTAAAGCTCTATTTTTAATGGGGTGAAAATATAGTGATGACAGTATACACCAACATAATTTCTTAAACGAATAAGAGTGAATTTAGGTGGAGGAGTTTCGAGGAGAGGCAAAGCTGAATTTAATGTGTACTATAAACATAATACAATTGAAAGTAATAACCATATGGTAAAAATTAATAATCATGCCTTTTATATTTTCTTTTATTTGTTCTATTTTTTATTTTTTATATATTTTTTAGGAAAAGAAAATAAAGAGGTTTGTGTGATTATATGTGTGAGTCTATTATATGTTGGCTAGTTGAAGTTTTTCTAGACATTAGTAGAGTTAAAGAATATTGGTAAAATATCACAGTGCATCAAATATTTAGAAAAATAACATGGATTAATGAGTCGCAAGCCTCATCTGCAACTTATGAAAAAATATGGTTAGGACAGTTTTTTCCATCCTCTTAACTCTTTACCATAAAAAAAATCAACTCAACAATAATCACAATTTACAATTCATCTCTCCAACACAATTAAAAAATCAACACAATTCACAATTTATCAAATTTAACAATTTACAATTCATAATTAAACACAATGAGAATTCATATAACATTTATTAAATTTAAACTGAATTCATAAATCTTCTTAAAACATTAAAACATACAATCTAACAACATCTAAAAATCACCCCAAATCATGGATGGGCTTGCACCACCCCAACTCATTAAGCGATCTAGTATTATTTCCTTCATTATACACATTAGGTTATCACCATTATGAATTTCTTAAAATTTTCATCAAATGTGTTTAAAAATTCATTTAAAATAAGCAAAACTCGAGCCTTAAGTTAACCACATTTCTTGATTCATTTCAATACTCTTAACTTGTGGTTTATATCATGTAAGCATTCATTAATTTATCCCAATGATCATAGCTTGTGCCTTACACCAACCATATTCATTAATCCATTTCAATAATCCTAGTTTGTTTTTTAATCCAATTAGGGATTCATTAATCTTAAAAAATACTTATAGCTAATGATTTAATGAAATTATGGATTTATTGGTCACATTCAATACCCTTAGCTTATGCTTTAATTCAACTTTTTAGTTTCATTAATATATGACTTATGCTTTAAGATAGAAGTATTCATTTATCCAATTCTATACCTTTAACTCGAGTGTTAACTTCATTATGAGATTCATTAATCCACTTCACTAGACATAAATATTTCTTTAATTCAGCCAATGGATGGATATGATTTAATACTTATTACTTGTTCTTTAATTTTTCTTTTTACTTACGGGGTCATTAATCCATTTAAATGATCATGCGTCATGTTTTAAAATGATTGTAAAAATAATCCTTGAAATTCATCTCATAATGATAATTAAACACAAGATTTTCAAATCAATTTGATAATCCTTGAAATTGATCTCATAATGATAATTAGGATGTAAAAATAATCAAGCAATCAACCTACACATCTAGTGTCGGTTGATATTCATTTAGTTATCTCCTATTATAATTTATCTCATACATCACAATCACAATGCAAGATTCTGGATTTTACTTGAAAGTTTTTTTTTAAGACACATTGTACACAATTCGTCAATAAATTATCAAGTAATCATGTGTGACATCAATTAATTAAATTATCAATTATATAAATCAACAATCAATCAATTATTCAACCCCTGATTCATCAAACACGAGGACCAGCACTTATCTTGGATAATTCTCAAAATTATCTATCCTTAAAATTACTCAAAATCTCAAAACCCTTTCGTTTGGTGAGCTACGACATGCTACGGGCTTTCATTCAATCAAATATCTACAAATACACATAAAATCTAATTACAAAAAAAATTATATTTGAAAAATTACCAAAATACTCCTTGGTCTAGATGAAATTATCGATATACTTGTAGTTAGATGATGATATTATAAGTCTATCATTTTACTATTCATGCGTCATCGCTAGGATTTTGATGAGATGATGGTGTGTTGACTAGCCCACCATATAAATCCTAATCTCATGCATCCACTAATGTTAGTTTAGTTGTGTACTTCACGACCAACCAGTGGGGAGATCAGCTTCTACAGAGCTTCAGTTTGGTTGAACAATTTTTTAGCATTCTCAAGCTAATTTTAGAGGCGTTGGTGATTGTGACACTGTGGGATATTGTCAGTAAGAAAAGGCATTTCTTTTTGTGGTAGGATGATGAAGATATGATGATTGGCGTGATCATTAGTTAGGTGGAGAAGAAGATCGAGGTTAGGATTAGGTGTGACATAGGCTATGCTAAATTCTTGAGCTTGTTTGGTTGATTGGTCCAAATTTGTCTCATTTAATCTAATGGTCCAGATTTGAACTGCCTTTAAACTGATTGATGCCCATTATTTTTTGGCAAGTGATCCGATGCGACACAATCTATAATGGATATGTGAGATCTTTTGCTAAAGACAATTCAAATCATTTTTTATGTGATCTAATGATCTAAATCTAACAAATTTGAAATTAAGCTAATGGCTTTGATTTGTTGGGGGTTGGATCAGATGTGGGAGAATTTAGTTGAAGCCTATTTGATCCAATGACCGAGATGTATTTTAGTTTGATTTGTCAACTAGGATCGACTTGAGGCTCTAGTTCGGTGTGGGTGAGCTCACATTAGGCTTTGATCCAGTGGTTAGGGTCCATTTTGACTACTCGATTGAATGGTTGGGACTGTTTTGAGGGAAAAAAAGGTGCATGGAAAGAGAATGACAGAATTACAAAGATTTTCAACCCCTTGCATGTTTGTGCACTCGCTATTTATAACTAGTGCATCTCCCAATGTGGCCCTACTTTTTTTAATTCTCTTTTTTATTATGTAAATATACGGACAAATCTAAAATCAATGTTAAAAAGACCTCTTTAGCCACCAAAAAATCAATTTTTTCCATTGAAAAATGTTTTGACTATGAAATGATGAATTTGACCTATATAAATCTTTTTGACTAGTTTTGACCTGCCAAACTCAGTTTTGACAATAAAATGATGGTTTTTGGCTAAATATGATTGCATGCCTCATTTTGACTATAAAATGATATTTTTTACATTGGTAACTCAATTTTAACAAATTTCGACGCAGTAAACTTAATTTTGACTATAAAATGATGGTTTTGGCAAAATTAGAGGGGAAAATCAGTTTTGACTACAAAATAACACATTTGACCTCAGTAACTTGATTTTGAGCAATTTTAACTCGTTAAACTCAGTTTTGGTCATTTTAAACATGGTTGTTCAGTTGTCCTCTGATAAAGTTTATTTTCTTTAGAATTTTTTTTTCGGTCTTGAACATCATTTTCAATCTCTTTCTTGGTGGTGGGGCCAAAATAAGTTACAAAAAATATGTTAATATTAATATTTTACCTTTATTAGATTCTCAAATAGTAACGAACAAAGACCAAATCACTAGTCTTTTGTGCTCTATCTTATTTTGACTTTTAGAATGGATGAATTCAAATGTACTCCAATTTCTCTCACATCTAGTTACATTACAACATTGACTAAGAACTCGAATTGTAAACTTTTAAAGTTCTGGAGTATTATTACCAAAATAAAAACTCTACAAAGGAAAAGATAATTGATAGAGAGAATCAATAAAATTAAGGAGATGAAATATTAAAAAGAACTAATATGTAGAAAGTAGAGACTAGATTCTTAGAGTCTTGGTTTTTTAAGAGAGTATAAGTGAGAGATTGATAAAATTAAGGATTTAGATTTTAGCTTTTGGTTAAGTCTTTTTACTTTACTCTATAGATAATAAAATCACACTTTAGTTTTTTCAAACTCTTATCCGGAATATAACAAATAAAGTAAACCCAAAACATCTCGCTAAAATTTAGGTGAGAAATTCAGAATAATCCAAGATCCTGAGCAATATGAAAATTATTCCACTTTGTTTTGTTTTTTTGAAATGGCACGAGGTATGCTGGCCATTCCAACTAGAATATAACAAAATTGACAATATTGGTTTGAAGTTGCGTGTGATCACGAGTTGCATATGAGACTCGCGACTCGTTAAATTATATTATTTCCTTAAATATTTTATGAACTAGGTTATTTTACCATTTTTTTTTTTAACTTTGCAATGCTAAAAAAACAAAAACAACTATGGCTAGTTGACATAAATGTTGTCAATTCCATTTTGTTCTACTTGGAATGACAGGTATATCTTGTTCCAGTTTAAAAAATAAAACAACTTAGAATCTCGGTCTGTTCTGGAAATTTCACCCGGAATGTTCTAGCCAAATAATATTTTTTTTTCTTTTATTTTTCTCTAATTTCATCCTCCAACACTTAGTCTATTGGATTTTAGACTTCGTAATATATTGTGGTTTTTTTTTTTTTGTGGTTATCTCACTCTCCTGATTTATGTTACGGGTTTGACAAATTAACTTAGTTGACTTGCGTTTTTTTTGTCTATTGTTAATGGACTATTTTTTCTAGATTCACCATTTAACATCTTCAACATTTGTTTGATTATGAATTAAGCTTTGCCATTTGTTTTGATTTATTTTCTATGAAATTATCCTAGTCTCATACTTGAGTCATGAGATTCGTGAGTTAACTCGAGTAAACGTAGGTCATTTTAATAATTATTTTTTTTATTAATTTTTTTTTAATTTCATCATTAAATAATAAGTTTATTGAAAATTAAACTTCATAATTTATTTTGATTTGCTTTATTTGGGGTTATCATAGTCTCATAACTAAGGTCGTAGATTTGAAAGGTTAACACAGGTTGATCCAATATGTTGTTGTTTTAATATTTTTTTTAAAAAAGATGTTGTCTTGATTTTTTTTAGTTAAACTATATTTTTACCAATTATCCAAGTTGTTTTTCAATACGTCAAGTCGATTAGGTCATATCAATTTAACATTTTTTTCTTATGTTTAAAATTTGAATTGTATAATTTTAAGTTAATTTATCTTTTTATTTAAATTAAAATTATATTTGTTGAATTAATATTTTGAATTATATATATATAATTTTGAAACATAACGCTAAAATGCTCTAAAACCAAACATAAATGTATTTGACAAGCTTGCATGAATTGAAAAGAGGTTTTGATTGATTAAAAAATAATGAAAGAGATGGATAATAAACTAGAGTTGCAGGTATCGCGCCAAACTAATTGCAAAAAATGGAAAATTAGCCATGTTAAAATTACTGGGTTTTGTTTAATTGACATATATAATAAAGATATCTTTGTTTTAGATAAGTTTGTTTACTGAAAAATAATATTTTTAAAAAATAAATTTTTAAAAAGTAAATTATTTTATGATGTTTGATAATATCACGAAAAATAAGTTGAAAAATACTTTTTAGTAATTGACTATATATGAAAAATGAGCTGGAAAATAACTTATTAATATTTTATTTTTAAAAATATTATTAAAAAATAAAAAATAAATCTTATAAATTAAAAAATTGAATAAGAATCAAATTAAAAAAATAATCTAATTTCATAAAAATTATTTCAAATAAAATAAATAACAATAAAAATAAAATCTAATAGATAAAAAAATTTAAAACTAATGAAATAAAAAAATTATAATTTCATAAATTATTTTAAATAAAATAAATAATAATAAAAAAATAAGAATAGAAAAATAATTATTATAATATGATATTTCTAAAATAATTTTATCTTTTAAAAAATATTTTTTATCTAAAATAAAAATAAATATTTTAAAAAAACCAAACTAAATTTTATTTTAAAAATACTTTTTTTGTTGATCTACTTTTCGAGCAGTAAAAAATTAACTTTCCATGAAACGCGTTAGCCTTTTACTTCTGCTACCTCTGATTTCTCAGCGACAATTCAGCTTTCATCTATCTTCGATACCTGCAAACTTAAATCAACTGAAAATGGGATTCCTCGTTTTGGTAGCTGAGCAAACAAAGTTTGTTTCCTTTTTTAGTTTGGTTTTGTTTGTTAGGTGAGTGACTTTGTTGGGGTTGGATTTCTTTGTTTAGAGGTGATTTTTCTCTCTCTTTTTGAGCATATGAAGATAAGTGATGCTTCAAATAGTTGCAATGGCTATGTAGTTAGAACTTAAAACTTAACAAACAGGAGTTGGGTTTGAGTTGGACGGTTATAACCAGTGTGGAAGAGAACAGTTGATTGGAAAAAGATTATTCTTATCTGCAAGAATGAAGGTTCCTTCAAATGGGTTCTTGCCAAATTCTGCAGAAGGTAAGTATCTTTATCCAAAATCCATTTCCTTGATACATGTTGGTGTTATTGCTGTTTTATTGTTTGTTGGTTTGATTTTCATGGCTACTTCTTTATACCTAAGCTTATGTTTCGTTTTTCCTGGTGAAGAT
>Ga0325400_1008041_pt1 | contig 10109 bp, 5 predicted proteins | sample PopdelMetagenome_2_FD_205662 | JGI IMG/M metagenome (GOLD analysis project Ga0325400, IMG submission 205662) | Populus deltoides microbial communities from Bellville, Georgia, United States - Xylem-PdKOR-R1 | ecosystem: Host-associated > Plants > Phyllosphere > Stem > Wood/Secondary xylem...
TTCTTATTACACAGACTTATCAGAAAGAGAATCTGATTTCGTTTATCTTATTGCGTAGCTAGCCTTTGAAAGCAAATAGAATTGCAAAACCACTAGAAAAATGTTGAAAAAACTCACACAGACTTCCTTATCAGCAGGTTCTAAAGTCACAATCCTTCCTAGATACTCTATTGTGCCTCTATGGTTAGTGCTGCCTATTACCAGAACAAAAAGCATCCACCAATACATTTCACTAACAAATACTCCCTCCAATATATTTGTATTTACGAGTAAGAGAAAGAAACCTTGGTAAAATACACGGCGATATCCTTTGATGAAGCCAACGATATGATCATCGTAGTTAAAGCCTGCTTTCCATATTAGAGACCCATATACAAATACCCACAACGACCCATTTTTCCATGTTTCTCCTGCATAACACAAAGCAAAATAAAAGGTGGATTATTCCAGAAAATAAGATGATATTAGAAATATGAATAGGATTGCAAAATTTGAATTTTGTCAAGGAAAATAAGTGCGTATAAGTTTTGCAACTAAATCTAATAATTGCATATTTTGAAAAAACCAACCACCACATCCTAGTAATTTGGATTGGCTGTGACTAAAATGCAGCATTAAAACTCTGCAAGCATGCTCAATCAAATCACAGCAAGAAAAAAAAGAAACACTTGGACTGCTACAGAAGCAGAGCATCACAGGTAATTAGTTGCTAGACTCTCTAGATTTGAATAGCATCCATACGCTGCTGTAACACTTAAAATTTATAGAAGTAGAGCATCACAGGTTAAAAAGTTGAAGCAGAAGGATAGCAAGTATAACATCATGAAACACCTCTGTGAAAGTGAAGAAATTGAACTGATGCATAATTTCCATCAATCACTCTCTTCCAGACACATGAATTACCAGCATAATTGGTCCAGTTGCCTAAAATCACTCAATTTGTGAACCATAACCCTAAAAATTAAATTGGGGATTTTCATAAATTTTCAATTAAGCATGTATAATTAGGTTATAGATCATGGTAAAAACATTTCAGAAACCCTTACATTATCGAATTAATAGCGTAAAATCATTATTCAAAGTATCGATAAAAAAAAATTAGTACCTGTGTTCTTGAGTTATAGGTGAACGGGATGCATCTACACGACAGAATAACACCTGAGATTGGAAAAGTTCGGTTTAAACATTTTAGTGTAAGTTAAATTTCAACAGAGAAAAATATAAATCCTAAATTAATTACCTGAATTATTGAAGAAAATACTGCAAAACCCAACCCGTTTACAAAGAGAAGGGGTAAATTAGGATGTTCGTTGGTGATTATGATGGATCTGGTGTGATGTTGCCATGGGTCTGTGTTTTTGGTGGTTTACAGAGAAAGGTTTAAACTGTTAAGATGAAGGAGTAGAAGATGAAGAAAAAAAATTAGGAATGTTGAAGACGAATGAGAAGAAGATGAAAAGTTTGAGACAAAGGAAAATCAAATCGATGAAGAGAGGGTGGTTTTTCTACAGCTATGCATGTTATTACGGACGAAGAAGATTTGAAGTTAATTAATTTTCAGTTGCTGGTTTTGTTGTTCTTTGTTTATGTTTCTAAGGGTGTGGGGGTGGGGGTGGGGGGCGTCCTGCAGGTTTAGAAAGCAATGGAGAGAAATTCAATGGTTGAGATTTTATTTTATTATAAGTAATCAACGGTTTTTATAATTTTGGTTTTATATTAAGATTTAATTAATTATTTTTTTAATTAGCAACGGATTATCCGTTGCAAACTTTATGTTGTCTTTAGCAACGGATTTTCCATTGCTAAAATCTGTTGCTAATATTAAAAAAATAATATATATTTAACTATTGCAAATCAGTTACTAAATTTAGCAACGGATATTTCCGTTGCTAAATTCAGATGCTAATAGCTCTTTTTTTAGTAGTGGAGCCTGGAACAGCCTGGGTTTTACTCGCTCACCTGGACCCACAAAGTGTGTTTTCCAGGTGGGGAGATTTCATCGAATCCAAAAAAAAAAAAAAAAGTAATGCACTTAAACAACTACCGTTGATAACATACAATGCAGATTTTCTAATACATGTATAGGAACTTATTTTAATCTTTAAACTTAAACCTCTTGACGGGGCACAAAGATCAATTAGAGGTGGTCAACAGATTTCTACTCGGGGAAACCAAACAAAATCCCTCAAGAAAAAATCATAATTATCTTATTTGAACCAAATTAATTATTGAGTGGTCCAAATTTTGCACAAACGGTAACTCTTCCCCCTTTCTCTAGTACTTTTAATATTTAATATGTCGGATTCTAACCCTAAAATATTGCGTGGCCTTACACATGCAGGGACTCGGAGATCCACAGATTGGTTTTTGGTGATAACCCATTTGCGAGAGAAAGATGAGAGATCTTCTATGGTTATGGGTTCGATCATCCCATATGTATAAAAAGATTAACACAATACCAAACACACATATAGTTATTTGGCATTATGTTAATTTTTATAGTTATTGTTTAAAAAATAGATTTAAAAAAATTATAAATTATATTTTTTTTTAATCTATGATTTTAAGAGGGTTTTCAATAACATACATGTAAAACTGTAGAATGTTGATTAACCAAACATTTATAAATATATAATTAATTCCAGAAGATATGAGAGAGAGAGAGAGGGAGGGAGGGAGGGAGAGGGAGGGAGGGAGAGGGAGAGAGAGGGAGTTAACTTTGCGTGGAGTGGTCGACATTTAGAGAGTGAGAGATGATTTGAATGGTGTGGGAATGCTGGGCTTTGGGGAGTCATATATCGCATTGAACGAGGTCGACGAGAGTTCCAATAAATTAACCAAGTGGGGGTGTGAAAGATTTTTTTACAGAGTCAAGGGAGGTATTGGGATTTTTCCAGTTGGATTTGTGGGTTTCTTTCAATACAAAGACTGATCAGAGAAGCTCTAGCTAGATCAAATTTATATTTTAATATTTAGAACAATTTAAAAAAAAAAAATAGTTGTAGTTGGAGTTTCATAGGATACACTCGTGTCCTATGTAGATTTTGTAATATTATAGTGTGACTTGGTTTTCAAGTGTTGGAAAATGGTGCTGAGAGTCTTACCGCTTAGAATGGCCATTACAAAAGGGGTGAGAAAGGAACAACTTGGTTGATTTGTGTGTCTTCTGTGTGTGTGAGAGAGAGGAAACAAAGAAAGACTCTTGCATTTTAAGTACTTTGTATCTTTCTCAAAATTCTTTCTTTTCAGCCTCTCCTCCTCCCTTCTCTTCTCTCATGGTCCCAAACATACAATCTTCATTTAGGTCAAAAGTTTAGGAAAGAAAGAATGTGTGAGAGAGACAGCGGTGTTGCAAACCCTAGATACTTGTATATAGGTAAACATATAGCTGCAAAGATTTGATGGCTTCTCTCATGTGCTTTCTTTAATTTTTCTTGCTCAAAAGTTATGTTTTGAAGTTGTCTTTGTGTTATGTTCTGTTACATGCAGGAGGTTTTTGAGTTTTTGAAGTGCAAGCAAGTTTACCCTTGAGATCATTAATTTTCAAAGAATTTTGGGATCCATGAATTCTAACAACTGGCTTTCATTTCCTCTTTCTCCTACTCATCCTACCTTGCCTGCCCATCTACATGCATCTCACCCTCATCAATTCTCTCTAGGATTAGTCAATGATAATATGGAAAACCCATTTCAAACTCAAGGTACAACTCTTATAATAATTTCCTCTTCTTCTTTTTCTTAGAGAATTATTAATTAGTTATTTATAATTTCCTATTCACTTTCTCTGTTTATATATACGTATGTTTTTTTTTTGTTTCCTTTAGAGTGGAGTCTTCTTAACACTCAAGGCAACAATGAAGTGCCAAAGGTTGCAGATTTTCTTGGTGTAAGTAAATCTGAGAATCAATCAGGTCTCGTAGCCTTCAATGAAATTCAAGCCAATGATTCTGAGTATCTCTTTTCAAGCAATAGTCTGTTGCCAATCCAAAATGCTGTGGTAGCCGCCAGTACTAACTACGAATTTCAAGAAAATTCTAGCAATTTGCAGTCATTAACATTGTCTATGGGCAGTGCTAGTGGTAAGGGTTCTAAATGTGAAACCAGTGGTGATAATAGTACTAATTCTGTCGAAGCTGCTGCTCCAAGAAGGACTTTGGATACATTTGGTCAAAGAACATCCATCTATCGCGGTGTAACAAGGTTGACACGACTAGTAGTTCTGAATTGGTTTCATCTTTTATTGTTTCTCTTCTTTAAATCTTGATGATCAGTACATTTTGGGGTTTTGAAATTAATGGGTAGTTTTTGTGGCATATGTAGGCATCGATGGACAGGAAGGTATGAAGCTCATTTATGGGATAATAGTTGCAGAAGAGAAGGTCAATCCAGGAAAGGAAGACAAGGTACCCAATGTTCATTGATCTTCTAGCTAGGGTTTATAAATTTTAGTTGTGTCCTAATTTACATGGTACTAACTGTTTCTCTTTATTTCCATGCCTGCCTTTGGTTCCATCATTCTTGCAGTCTATTTAGGTGGGTAAAGTTCACTTCTCATGGTAGTTTTTGTTGAGAATTTTTTTACACGTGATAGCTAATTAGCCTATCCTCTGTTAACTTCTTAACGAGCTCAGGTGGCTATGACAAAGAAGACAAGGCTGCTAGGGCTTATGATCTTGCTGCACTTAAGTACTGGGGAACATCGACCACTACCAATTTTCCTGTAAGTTTTTTCCAGTAAAAAAAACCACTGACAAGATGCATGGTTTTCATGAATGCATGCCAACTTTTTCCTTGATTTTCCTTTTGCAGATCAGCAACTATGAGAAAGAACTAGAGGACATGAAGAACATGACCAGACAAGAATTTGTGGCCTCCATTAGAAGGTAAGTGATAGCTACTGCAAATTGGCACCAGGATGATTACATTTTCAAAAAAAAAAAAATTATCTTATGCAAGTAGCATTACCATCACAGCTAGCCCTAATTGTTTTCTTCTTGTTAAATCACAGGAAGAGTAGTGGCTTCTCTAGGGGTGCATCCATGTATCGTGGAGTCACAAGGTACCACATTTAACATCCCCCCCCCCCCACCCCTTCTTCCTTCACTCTCCCCATTTCTGATCTCTCTTGCGTATGAATATCATTGATTAGGCATCACCAACATGGAAGATGGCAAGCAAGAATTGGTAGAGTTGCAGGAAACAAAGATCTCTACTTGGGAACTTTTAGTAAGTCATTTTTGTCTCCATGCACATTGATTAGAAAACATTCTTTTGCTTTCTACATCTTAATTACGGGAAGCTCAATTTTTTTCAAACATTTATTTTAATGAAATAAAGAAGTGAGACGAAGCATAATTTTAATTCTATGCAGGCACTGAGGAGGAGGCTGCAGAAGCTTATGACATAGCAGCAATAAAGTTTAGAGGGCTTAATGCAGTGACTAATTTTGACATGAATCGATATGATGTGAAAAGCATTCTTGAGAGCAATAGTTTGCCAATTGGAGGAGGGGCAGCCAAACGGCTAAAGGAGGCTCAAGCAATCGAATCGTCACAAAAACGAGAAGAAATGATTGCTCTTGGATCAAGTTATCCATATGGATCAACTTCAAGCTCTAGTCGACAACAAGCTTACTCTTTAATGCAGAAACCATTTGAGCAACCTCAACCTTTACTTACTCTACAAAATCAAGACATTTCTCAGTACACTCAAGATTCTTCATTTCAGCAAAATTACCTTCAAACACAGCTTCATTTGCACCAGCTATCTGCAGGGTCTAATTTCCTGCATAATAACCAATCAAGCCAAAACCCTCAGTATTACAACAGCTATATCCAAAACAATCCCGCTTTGCTTCATGGATTGTGGAACATGGGTTCTTCATCATCTCTAATGGAGAATAATGGCAGTTCTAGTGGGAGTTATAGTACTGGAGGTTATCTGGGAAATGGGTTGGGAATGGCTACCAATTCAACAGGGTCTAATGCAGTAGCTCAGGAACTTCCACTTGTTAAGGTAGATTATGATATGCCTTCTGGTGGCTATGGAAGTTGGTCTGGGGAATCAGTTCAGGGATCCAACCCAGGTGTTTTTACAATGTGGAATGAGTGATCAGATATTGGAAATGAAAAAAAAAAAAAAAGTCTATGATCAAGAGATGGGAGTAATTAAAGGAGTATGCATGCATGCATGCATGATGGGGGACAATATATTTGAATATGCTTTCTTTATGTTTGATTAAGCTATAGGAGTTGATTTTTAAAGCAAAACCCTCGAGAGGAAATGTACTAAAACCCTAGTTAGGGCTTTCTTTGATAAGTTGACAATCTTCTTTCAACTTAATTTGTTGGTATAACTGCTTATTTTTCTTGAAAGAGGAAATTAATATAGCTAAGGTTTTAACCGGAACTGACTTGACCCAAAATGTGATTTACATAATTAAATTTGTTGATTCAAGATTTAATTCATGTCAGGTTTTATAATCAACTAAGTAGAAGTTGACATGATTAAATTTGATTAATCTATATGGATTTATTAATGATTTAATTAAAATTTGAGTGAAACTAATTAATTTAACTTTAATATTTTTTTTAAATAATAGCATTTTAATTTTTCAATTTTTTTTTAAATAATAATATTTTAGATAAATCAAACCGATTAAAACCTGGCCGTGAACCGGTGGCTAATCAAGCTGGGGATATTTATACTTACCCTACCCTTTTCCTTTCCTAAAATTTACTTTTAATCGTATTTATTTCAACTATCTAGTTAGCACAACAATCATTAGTTTTAGTTGTTGCCTCTCTCTAATTTCCTAGAAGGAACATATATATACTTCAGGCCCTTCACAGACTTTTCCTGGCTGGCTGAGATATGTACTGTGATACTAGTTATTTTATAAAATATTTTTTGTTTAAAAAAATTTTAAAATAATATTTTTTTTTATTTTTTAATATTAACATATTAAAAATATCTAAAAATACTAAAATATAATTTAAAAATATTTAAATTTTAAACAAACACTATTTCAACTGCAATATTAAACATAAAAAAATATTTAAATTTTAATGGTGGTCCTTCGTCGATTAGTAATATTGACTTTTTATTTTTTTAAAAGACAAAATTCACTAAAATTTGAAAGTAAAAGCACTATTGAACACAAATTTCTTTTTTATATATATATATATATAGCAGTCCAATATGATTTGATTTCTTTTTCCACTAATATTAGTTTTGAACTTGACAATTATTTTAATGTATATCTTAGGTTAAACAGCTATAGTAATATTTTCCTTAATGTCCAATAATGTATATCTTAGGTTAACAAGACTTTATATTTTTTTATGAGTTTAAAATAAATTGTTTATATATACAATTAATGATTAATTTAGCTAATATTAGTTTTCTTTTCTTTTCTTGAATTAAAATTAATCTGAGCTTAACCCCAGTTAACATGAGTTACAAATTAGGTGAATTAACAAATAAAAAAATTAAAAATCAAAATAATATTTATAAATAAATTAATAATTTTTTTACCACAAGTCAACCTATATTTTTAACATGTCATATAAAATAAAAGTTTTTTATTTATTGTGAAACTTGACTCAATTAAATCCTTAGATCAATTTACTAAAGCTTGATCGAGTGTATTAGCTAAGTTTTTATAATAATAATAATAATAATAATTTTCTGTGTTTTAATATAAAAAAAAGTTATTTTTTGTGGCAGCCTCCTTCAAATATTTTTTTTAGGTTTAAAGAAAAAATCGAACTTCTTCTCCAATCCACTTCCTAATCTATCATTGGATTAAAAAAAATAGAAAAAGAAAATCTGTTTCTACTTCGTTAGCAAGGGTAAGATTGTCTTAAAGGTACAACCATCACATGCTGCAAGGTACTCCATAGACACATTACACCGCCATCACTTTACTATATTTTGTCAAATTTCACGACCTTTTTCAGCCTCTATCTCTCTTTGAGATCTTCACAGCTCTCCATCATCGTAGATTTCTCTTCAAGGTGCGTGCTTTCACCTCTAAATCTCTTCTTTAGCATCTTCTCTGAAATGGGTTGTCTTTTAAATCTCTGAGTTTCATTGATTTTTCTGTTATAATTAGCGCTGACTTTAGATAGATCAAATCTACAAATTCCCATATATTGATGTACTTACATGTGTTTGCGTTAATTGTTTCTTGGAATGATCTTTAGGGCATGATTGTTAATTGGTTGTGACTTTCTTAGAGCTGTATTGATAATTGTTTGGGGAAAATAACAGCTTTGATTGGATTTGGTGCTTTAAATTTGTGTTTTAGAATGTAATTGAAAGATAGGTTTTGAATATCTGCTTGGCCCTTTTTTGGGTTTTTATTGCCTTGGCCATCTCATTAACTTGTGGTTTTGTTTTGTTTTGTTCTGTCCCGTAGTCATAGGAATGATGGGTTCTTGGATTTTCTTTGAGATGGATGCAGTTTCAAGAAAAAAGAAAAAAGCTTATTTTCCCATATTCTTGATAAATTGGTAATCATTTACCAGTAATTGTGCATTATTTTTTGCTCTGGAAATAACCATGATGTTTTTGGTGGATTTCTTGTTTACATAAGCCAGGATGATTAAACATTGTGAGCAATGGTGCGTGTAAACGATTCTTGTTGAATGGACATTCGTCTTTCTGATGTTCTTACTTCATTGCATTTTGTAATGCTCTAGTTAATCATTAACCCGGAAAACAAGCTATAGATGATGCTTTATTCCTGGTGAGCAAAAAGAGGTTAGAATGGAAGCTTTTAAACAGGGAAGCGATGTATTTTTTTTGCCTGGGCTTGACTTCTTGGTCATCTTTTTGTCCAGAATTTGTTATCTTATGAATGATGATCTGAATTAATCATGAAAAAATAATGTTATCCTTCCCTTTGTGAAAATGTGCTTACCAATTTTTTATTCTTTAATGAAGAGCACCAGTTGAAACAGCATGGTGAAAGCATACGGACAGGAGCATGTTTACAAGCACCCATGGGAGAGGGTAACATCTGCATCTTGGCGCAAGTTTTCAGACCCCGAGAACAAGCGAACTCTATCCCATATCGTTGAGGTTGATACTTTAAACCATAAGCTGGATCCTGAATCTGGGAAGCTTTACACGACTCGTGCCATTACTGTCCATGCTCCTGGACCTTGGTTTGTCCGCAAAATCATTGGTCAGGATATCTGCCACTGTGTTGAATCAACAGTTGTTGATGCCCGAACTAAGTCAATGCAACTTACCACTTGCAACATCAGTCTCCAGAAGTTCCTAGAAGTGGAGGAGAAGATCCGCTACGATCCTCACCCAGATAATCCAAATGAGTGGACAGTGTGTCGACAGGAGACTAGCATACGGATTAAGCCACTGTCGGCACTGGCATCAATGGCAGAGAAGGTTGAGCAAAAATGTGCTGAGAAGTTCATGCAGAATAGTGCCAAGGGTCGAGAGGTTATGGAGAGAATGTGCAAGTATCTGGAAGCTGAATCTAGAGGCATTGCCATGTAATCTGGCTTTCTCATGATTGCGATTTCCCATTATTGGCTCATCAGGCTATGAAGCCTTTTAGAATAGAAAATACCAAGACCTTCTTAGAGTAGCAAATAACTGAAGTGCCTGTATAATATGAAGGGTTATTCTTGAATCCTTTATGGATGATGTGCAAATTTTGTAGTTAAATTAAGTTTGGGGACGTGTTTGTGCATTTTTCTTTCATTCACCAACAATAACCTCATATTGAAAGGAGGGGAAGGGTTGAATGTCATGCTATTCCTGAGATGTCACATAATCCATCATACCAAAGCTTCCCGTGTTATATGCAGCTTTCCCTCCACTTTTCCTTGATTTGCATCAAAGAACTTGCTGAAAAAGGAGATTGTTATTGAATGAGTACCAGGTTTATTTTTACATACCGTTATGCTATCGCTGAGAACAGATGAATAGATTCTCTCCATGGTGTTTATAAGATTGGATTTGCCATCTGTGTGGTCCTTGCGTGGAGAGTAAGGCTCTATTTGTGTTTTTATTTTTTAAAAGTATTTTAAAAAAAAATTAAAAATTTTATTTTTTTATTTATTTTAAATTATTTTTTT
>Ga0325400_1008055_pt1 | contig 10101 bp, 2 predicted proteins | sample PopdelMetagenome_2_FD_205662 | JGI IMG/M metagenome (GOLD analysis project Ga0325400, IMG submission 205662) | Populus deltoides microbial communities from Bellville, Georgia, United States - Xylem-PdKOR-R1 | ecosystem: Host-associated > Plants > Phyllosphere > Stem > Wood/Secondary xylem...
TGTTTTTTTTACCAATTTTTTTTATCTTAAGAAATAGAAAACTAAAAAAAATAAGATTAAAAGTTCGACGAGAAAATAATGCATTTTTGGGAATAAAATACTACTAAATTAAGCATGGTTTTTTTTTTTGGCTAACATTGATCAAAGCGCTATATAATTCTTTTCTGTAACACGTGAAGTAATTAATTTATTTTTACAAATTATATGGATTAAGTTATATTTAACTATATTATTTTTCTTTTAAATTGAATTTTATTTTGTTATTAAAAAAATAAAAAGTGATTATATTTATTCTTTATTTTTTATTTTTGGCAGCTTCGAACTCTTGGGATCGCTGAGAAAAGTAGCAGCTTCAAAGACGTGGGAGTGGAAATAACTTTGAAGTTTTAATTAATCAACCATTTTTTATTTCATTCTGCTCAAATGGAAAGACGTCAATATATCTATATATATATATATATATATATATATATATATATATATATAGAAAAGAAAAACGGAGCATCATCAGTCATCAACTCACCAAACCATATTTGACTAGTTGATGCTGATCTCTTTGTTCTTTTTCTTTGGCTACTTCTCGGCTTTAAGGATAATATTGACACAGATTGATGATAAAACAAATTATTGAGATAAATAGATTATTCATACGTGTAATTAAAGCTGCATGTTAGAATATATATATATATATATTGCTAATATTTTTTAGTAGAATTTTTTTAAAAAACTAAATAGAATTATAGAGATCTGAATTCCCCAATAAAACATTCCTTTAATCCATCAATTATCAAATCCCCAATAAAAAATAATTAACATGTAAGGTAGTCGTAATACTTGCGTCTTCAACCCTCTTTAAAATTCAAAAGCTTAAGTCTAAAGAGATCTGAATTCTTTAGTATTTTGATAGAAAAGTCATGGTAAGAGAAGGAAAAAAAGAAAAGAGAGACAACAATGCTCCGCAACCTTTTCTATAAATGTCTAGGATTAGGTAAGTTGGGTTTGAACTGAATTTTTGGCTTGGGTCTAATGGGACCAAAGATGAGTCTTACAAGTGAATGAAGATCCGCATTTGAAATTTCATGGAAACATCACATGAATGACAGACAAAAGAGTACACCTCTTCAAACAAATGAATTCCCAAAGGAAATTATATACATCCTCCAGCAGCTCCCATATATATACACATGCACGGAAAATCATTTTATATATATCCTCCATAAGAAATTAAACCACCAAGGCCATGGCTTCCCAAATCTTGCTTTTATCCATACCTTTGTTGTTTATTTCCTTACTTGCTTATGCTTCCTTCTTTACTTCTTTTGCTTACTCAGCTACTGGAGCTGAAGTAGCAAATGGAAGGAAACAAGCAGAAGCTCTTCTAAAATGGAAAGCCAGTCTTGACAACCAAAGCCAGTCTCTCCTGTCTTCATGGGACCGAGACAGGCCTTGCAACTGGGTAGGAATCCGTTGCGACACGTCTGGTATTGTCACCAACATAAGTCTGTCTCATTATAGGTTGAGAGGTACGCTTAATAGTCTCAGATTCTCTTCCTTTCCTAACTTGATTAAGCTTATCCTTCGCAACAACTCGCTCTACGGGTCAGTTCCTTCCCATATAGGTAACCTTTCCAACCTCATCATCCTTGACTTGTCTTTAAATAGCATTTCTGGCAACATACCACCAGAAGTTGGAAAATTGGTATCTCTTTATTTGCTTAATTTTTCAAAAAACAACCTTAGTGGTGTTCTTCCTACGTCCATAGGAAACTTAAGCAACTTGTCTTTTCTTTACCTTTACGAAAACAAACTCTCTGGTTTCATACCTAGGGAAGTAGGAATGCTTGAACATCTATCTACCCTTCATTTGGCCGATAATAATTTTGAAGGTCCAATCCCTGCTTCCATAGGAAATATGAATTCTCTCACTAGTTTAGATTTGGCATCTAATTATCTAACTGGTGCAATACCAGCATCTCTAGGCAATTTAAGAAACTTATCTGCACTTTCCCTTGGGAAGAACAATCTTTCTGGTCCCGTTCCTCCAGAAATGAACAATCTTACACATTTGTCTTTTCTACAAATAGGTTCTAATAGATTGTCTGGAAATCTACCACAAGATGTGTGCCTTGGTGGATTGCTTTCATATTTTGGTGCGTTGGACAATTATTTCACGGGACCTATCCCGAAAAGCTTGAAAAATTGCAGCCGTTTGGTGAGACTCAGACTTGAGAGAAACCAACTTAATGGAAACATATCTGAAGCTTTTGGCACACATCCCCATTTGTACTACATGGATTTGAGTGATAATGAATTGCATGGTGAACTTTCATGGAAATGGGAGCAGTTTACCAATCTGACAACTTTCAGAATTTCTGGAAACAAAATATCTGGAGAAATACCAGCTGCTCTTGGAAAGGCAACTCGTCTACAAGCTCTTGACCTTTCATCAAATCAACTAGTTGGGAGAATTCCAAAAGAATTGGGAAATTTAAAGTTGATTAAACTTGAACTCAACGATAACAAACTTTCAGGTGATATTCCATTCGATGTCGCATCGCTATCTGATCTCGAAAGGCTTGGCCTGGCCGCGAACAATTTTAGTGCAACGATTCTTAAACAGCTTAGCAAGTGCTCAAAACTGATATTCTTGAATATGAGCAAGAATAGATTCACAGGGATTATTCCTGCTGAGACGGGGTCTTTACAGTACTCTCTTCAAAGTCTTGATCTCAGTTGGAATTCCCTGATGGGAGATATAGCGCCAGAGCTTGGACAGCTGCAGCGGCTAGAGGTTTTAAACCTCTCCCATAATATGCTGTCTGGTCTCATTCCAACCAGTTTTAGTAAACTGCAAAGCCTCACTAAAGTGGATGTATCCTATAACAAGTTAGAGGGTCCCATTCCTGACACCAAAGCCTTTCGTGAGGCACCATTTGATGCAATTCGTAACAACACCAACCTGTGTGGCAATGCTACTGGTTTGGAGGCTTGTGCAGCTCTCATGAAAAACAAAACTGTGCACAAGAAGGGCCCCAAAGTTGTCTTTTTTACTGTATTTTCTCTGCTGGGTGGTTTGTTGGGCCTGATGGTAGGTTTTCTTATCTTTTTCCAAAGAAGAAGAAAGAAAAGGTTAATGGAAACACCACAAAGAGATGTTCCCGCGAGATGGTGCCTTGGTGGGGAACTGCGCTACGAGGACATCATTGAGGCTACTGAGGAATTCAACTTCAACTATTGCATTGGTACAGGAGGGTATGGGGTAGTTTACAAAGCTGTACTTCCATCAGAACAAGTCCTTGCCGTGAAGAAGTTTCACCAAACAGCAGAAGTTGAGATGACCACCTTGAAAGCTTTTAGAAGCGAGATTGATGTCTTAATGTGTATACGGCATCGAAATATTGTGAAGCTGTATGGTTTCTGCTCGCATGCCAAACACTCTTTTTTGGTATATGAATTTGTGGAAAGGGGAAGTTTAAGAAAGGTATTGAACGACGAGGAACAAGCAGCAAACATGGATTGGGATAAAAGGATAAACCTTATCAAAGGCGTTGCCAATGCTTTATCCTACATGCACCATGACTGCTCTCCTCCGATTATTCATAGAGACATTTCCAGCAACAATGTTCTTTTGGATTCAGAATATGAGGCTCATGTCTCTGACTTCGGCACCGCTAGGCTCTTAATGCCTGACTCATCCAATTGGACATCATTTGCTGGCACCTTTGGGTACACAGCTCCAGGTACGTAGTTAAGATTCAATATATATCACCTTCTACAATAGGTTAGTTTACTTTCTGAAAAATTTTAACCAATCACTAAGAATTTGCATTTATGATTGATTAATCCGAAACTGATCCTAAGGTCGTTATGCTAATTCTGTGACATTATGCTGAAAGCGAAATTACTTGAAAACATATGATCAGTTGCAACATGCTCCGCAGGTAAAATATGTTTTCCTTGTCAGCAGATTCTGTTCTTTCCTGCTGACATTGCTTGCATATTGGAAATGCTTCGGTAATCTTTCTAAAGTTCTTTTCTAGATTAGAAATGAAACCCGAAGTATGGCTCTATTCATAGGTTGTAAATAAAATTGAGCGCACCCACAGTTTCCCAATTTATATAGCAATTTTGAAGTACTTTTTGATTCATATTAACTAGATTTCCAGCTAAAATGCCATAATACTGGTGGCTGGTTTTTATTTTAGCACAAACGCAATTAGGAAATGCAATACTGCATATAGGTGCAGTAAATTATTTTTGCAAATATAGCATGACCAGTCTCGTTTGCAGAGCTGGCATACACAATGAAAGTGGATGAAAAATGTGATGTGTATAGCTTTGGAGTTGTAACATTGGAAGTAATGATGGGAAAGCATCCTGGCGATTTCATCTCATCTCTGATGTTATCTGCTTCCACCTCCTCATCATCATCACCAATCGGTCACAATACACCCTTGAAGGATGTCCTAGACCAGCGCCTCCCGCCTCCTGAAATCAAACCTGCGAAAGGTATGGCACATGTTGCAAAACTAGCATTTGCTTGCTTGCAGACCGATCCCCATCATCGGCCAACAATGCGACAAGTTTCTACAGAGCTTACAACTCGTTGGCCTCCATTGCCAAAGCTATTCAGCACGATGGAATTGGAAGATATACTGGTTCACAGAAATGTTATTGGCTGAATTTTTACAGTATACCTGGCCGTCTTGTGAAAAACAACTTGTCAAGTCATCGCCAATGGCTCAGCTGGCAATAGCGTCCCCCTCCCCTAAAGAGGAGTTATTGTCTGTGTTAGATATTCCGTCCAAAGCTTCATTTTAGATGAACTTGGTGAATGTCATGAATCATGCAATTTATTACCTTCATTTGTATCAATTACCTTCCTGCTACATAGTTTTTTTGGAGAGTAATAAACAATCCAAATGCCAACACAAAGAACGTACAATATTGATGAACAAATTAAATTTCCACAATATTCAAACCAAACTCGTCCTGAAAGATCAAATAACGTCATTTGTCATGTTGAAATTCCATATTTATTCCTCCGGGTCTATAGAGGGTTTCCCTCTTAAAAAAGAAACAAATAAGTAAGACAAGCTCCTTAAGTGCAGAAGCTATGCAGAAAAGCTTCCAAGCTTGCTTTGATCATATCGAAGATCTATTGAATTAAGCCTGATATCCTGCAGGGTTTACCTTCAATACTTCAAAGATAAATCAAAGAAGCCATCAAATATTGCACAAATCTTTAAATTACACGTTGCAAAAACATGTCAGGTCTTCACCTACATGTTCTTGCAAAGCACCAAATCTCTTACTCATGACGATTCAAGTCTTCAAGTATTATTTGGTAAAGAATTTACGGTGTACACACACACAATTTAATTAATAAAAACAAATATTTTCCACACTTTTATCTTATTATTTTTCAGGCTAACTTGGTTTGTACAAATTAAAGCACAAAGAAAGAAAGAAGATGACTGTTTAATTATGACTGTCCAGATTCAACATGAGCATATCAAACAAACCAATCCATTGAAAATTGAACATAACATTTAATCCACCGTAGATGGAGCCTGTTAAAAAGGCTGGCTCCTATTTTGGTGCTTCTTTTAATTGTTTTTTATGGTACAAATGTAAATCTTAATCAAATTAGTCTATAATTTAATTGTTTTTATCAAGCACCTTGAAGTCTCAAGAATATACAAAGAAGAAGAAATATCAACACATAAAAAATTACAAGCATATAAGATTTTATCAAGCACCATAAAAATTTTCATAGGATTTTTAATAGTACAAGATTTGCAAAAATAAATTCATGGGATCAGCAAAACTTTGGGGTGATTAGTTTACTTTTTTTTTTCCTTTTCTTTTTCTTTTTTATAATTCCTGGCAACTATTTTTTATAAAAAAATTAATTTTTTTATGGGATTATTTTACCACGTGTCAATGGATCACATCAATATTTTTCAATCTCAATCCTTAAAAAAATAAAACATTAAAATCAAATTTTGAACACTTAAATAAATAGAATAAAAAGTTCGATAATTATATGCAATATTCCATCATCTTCTTTGTACTACATAAGTAAATATATACAAATTTTCTAGTCAATATGCCAAAAAAAAAAACCTACTAAATTTAGAGTCTATTAAAAATTATGGTTGTTTTTTAAAATATTTTTTATTTGAAAATAAAATATATACAAAATTACTCACGGCAAATCCCAACAGAAAGATTATAATTCTTTTTGGCATGATTTTTATAAATTGATTTAGAATTACTACTATTTTCCACGGATCATGTTGAACAGAGCCTAATAGAGAGAAATAAATTTCCACAAACAAAATAAAATCAGTTCAAAGAAGTGCCAAGAATGCTCCTAATCTCCTTTCTAACCAACAGCAAACGACTGTCTAAATATCATTCCAATTCTGTTGATTGATAAGAGACGGAAGACGGATGTAACAAAATTAAGAAAAAAACACGAATGTTGTTCCAAATATCATGGGAAGCATCACCATAGCTGAAACACAAATTAAGACCATGGTATTCTACACCTCTTCGGACGCAACTGTCTATCTTCTTTGTACGTGTCCAACGTAAGAAATCTTCGATCATGACCAAGACAAACAAATTCCTGCACAAGGAAGTTTCCACCTTATGGCTCCCATGTATAAATGTATGCAGGGAAAATCATTTTATACATCCTCCTTAAGCAAGCAGAGGGGTGTTTGATGCTGTGATTGGGAAGCGCTCTTCTTTTCGATCGAAAATTATCCCTAATCTTTTGTAACTGCTCTGCCCGTTCCTGGCTTTTTGAGAATTCATTATTTGTTTTATTTAATCCTTAATATTTGTGTTCTTCTTTTTATTTTATTTTTTCATTTGGGAACAACTGTCTTTCTTTTAAGAATCTAATCAACTTTTGTGTCTAAAATATTTTGATGCAAATTCTTTTGTTTTTGGAAGGGGTAAGAATTGGATTATGACAAAGGGAAATGATATTGGATGTGAACCAATGACTTCCAAAGTTGCAGCTCGGTCCACTTGATAGCAGTAGAACCTCTGGTTTAAGGAATTCTAAGTAATGAAAGAGTTCTGATGCGATACAACTATTTTAGATTATCTTTTAATATAAAGGAGCATGTTGGCCTTCGTTTGATGGATTTGAAGGCTCCTCCATTGACACTTCATATTTCACCACATTTTCTATGCGTTCCTCTTGCCTGACCCCGTGACATTCAAGCTTAATGTCACGCCATTCGACCAACAAAAAATACCCGGCTTCATTCAAAACCTACGTACCCGAAATCCGCCCGTAAAAACCCTACTATCCATGGGGGGTGGGGGGAGCGATGCTATTGCACTCATATTCGCAAACCTATCCGGTGCCCAAGAAACACGGAAAGTTTTCATCGATTCAACCATCGAAGTGGCTCGAACATACGGATTTGATGGTCTGGACCTGGACTGGGAATATCCTGCTAATGATCAGGAAATGATCAACCTTGCTATGTTGGTTAAAGAATGGCACGAAGCATTGGTCCATGAAGCTAGCGCCAGTGGCAAACCACGCTTGCTACTTACTGCTGCGGTCTATTACTCTTCGCAATTCACTACATATGGTCTGCCCAGATCCTACCCTGCCGATTCTATCAATAAATATGTTGATTGGATCAATCCAATGTGCTATGATTACCATGGTACATGGGAGAATTTCACAGGACCAAATGCAGCATTATATGACCCAAAGAGCAATGTTAGCACAAGTTTTGGCATTGGATCATGGATCCAAGCCGGTGTTTCGCCGAAAAAGCTAGTGATGGGCCTACCGTTATACGGCCGGACGTGGAAGCTCTTGGATCCGAATGTTAATGGAATTGGAGCACGAGCTGTAGGGAAAGGACCTGAAGACGGGATCTTGGATTATTATCAGGTTCTTGAATTTAACAAGGAGAACAATGCAATAGTCAATTTTGATGGACAAACTGTGTCCTACTACTCTTATGCTGGCGGCTTCTGGGTTGGGTATGATGACTCCATAACCATTGATTGGAAGGTCCAGTTTGCAAGGTCTCGAGGCTTGGGTGGATACTTTTTCTGGGCTTTGGGCCAGGATAAGGATTGGATTATCTCAAAACAAGGTAAAGATACCTAATTTTTTAATTCAATACAAATTATGGTCAAGGAAACTATTAATTCAATACATGTGTTTTTAAACCGTTTTTAATTTAATAGTTTTCATCTAATTCATGTTTTTTTTTACCAATATTTTTTATTTTAAGAAATAAAAAACTAAAAAAATTAAGATTAAAAGTTTGACGGGAAAATAATGCATTTTTGGGAATAAAATACTACTAGATTAAGCGTGGTTTTTTTTTTTTTTTTTGGCTAACATTGATCAAAGCGCTATATAATTCTTTTCTGTACCACGTGAAGTAATTAATTTATTTTTACAAATTATATGGATTAAGTTATATTTAACTATATTATTTTTCTTTTAAATTGAATTTTATTTTGTTATTAAAAAAATAAAAACTGATTATATTTATTCTTTATTTTTTATTTTTGGCAGCTTCGAACTCTTGGGATCGCTGAGAAAAGTAGCAGCTTCAAAGACGTGGGAGTGGAAATAACTTTGAAGTTTTAATTAATCAACCATTTTTTATTTCATTCTGTTCAAATTGAAAGACGTCAATATATATATATATATATATATATATATATATAGAAAAGAAAAGAAAAACGGAGCATCATCAGTCATGAACTCACCAAACCATATTTGACTAGTTGATGCTGATCTATTTGTTCTTTTTCTTTGGCTACTTCTCGGCTTTAAGAATAATATTGACACTGATTGATGATAGACAAATTATTGAGATAAATAGATTATTGATACGCGTAACGCTGTATGTTAGAATAAAATAATATATCTTAATAGTAATAATATTTTTCTAATAAATTAAAAATTTTAAATTACGTAGATATTTATCAAAGTAGCTCGGCTGTAAAAAATAATTAAATAAATCAGGTTTATATTTTATAAAATATCAGAAATTGAATTAGATATATTTATAAATCAAATATAAAGCAAGCTTGACAAAAAAATCTTTGATTTCACAACGTATTAAACACACCCCTCCATGGGTGATGTGGCAATAACCGACTCAAACATGAACCCTCTCTCTCAATTCGATCGGAAGTTATCCACATTAAAACTATAAAATTCATGAAAATCTTAATGTTTTTGAACATAATTTAAGGTTTAAATCTTAATAACTAAGAATTAAGTATGTTTCCTTAACCTTAACTATTAGATCGATCGATGCGCTCAATTTTTCTTTTGATTTGTTAATTGAAAGTTTTAGTGAAGCTAATTAAAACTATAAAATAAAAACGTACCTTCCTCGTCTAGTGTCTTAGTCGTAGATCACAATAATTTTCACCTGCCCACCTCTTTTGAGAGGTGCAGCTTCTCCAAACAATCACAGTCCCAATCCACGTTTTAGGGTTTTTTTTCCTGCTTCGGTTTATTTCGAACTAACAGCTACAGGCAAGATGCAAATCTTCTTCATTCTAAACCAAATCAAGATGTAGTACAATGACAATCCCCGACGACTTGACATAGAACCTTGTAGTCGCACACCATTTCCCCGTGCATCCTTTTGATGATGATGTTTTGTTATTATTTTGAGATAGAAAATGTTGAGGTAACGAGACGTGTTATATATATATATATATATATATATATATAAGAAGATAAAAATTCATTTTAAAATGATTGGAGAGATAAATTTATTTTATAATTTTATTACTGCATATTTAAATAAACATATACATTTCTTTTATATCTATTTTTTTATTGAAACATAAACCAAGGACAATCATAATGACATGTTTTTCGTCTAGATGGAATGAGAATGCTTGGATCAAAACTCTAATTTCTAAAAATTATATATAGGCAGTACAACTTAATTAGAACTAGGCCTTGAACATGGGATTTTTGTGTGGATTATTCATTGTAAATTTTTTAGGGTTCACGGGAGCCCATCAAGTCTAGCTACAAGATTTATAATCACCCCCTCTATTATTATTATTATT
>Ga0325400_1008056_pt1 | contig 10101 bp, 7 predicted proteins | sample PopdelMetagenome_2_FD_205662 | JGI IMG/M metagenome (GOLD analysis project Ga0325400, IMG submission 205662) | Populus deltoides microbial communities from Bellville, Georgia, United States - Xylem-PdKOR-R1 | ecosystem: Host-associated > Plants > Phyllosphere > Stem > Wood/Secondary xylem...
TGAAAGCTAAATGTTAATGAGAACCCAATTCTACTTTAAAAAAGCCTGGTACGTACATGAGAGAATCCACAAGCTTTTAGTCATTCCCCGCCAGTGGAAATTAAATTGAAATCTCTCTGGTCCACGAGGGACCTCGGCCACTGAATTCTGCCTAGGCTATTAGATCCGGAATTCCTGGAATGTTGATTAAGTTAATTTGTATTAATTTGGATAAATTAAAATAATATTTTAAAAAAAATTAAACCAAAATTTAATTAGATCAATCGAAACACGAGTTAACCTTTCAAGTTGCCTGAATTTAATCACGTCAACCATTAAACCTAGCCTAAGTCTCGCATCTCGAGTAAACCAACATGGCCAAAGACTTGACCTGTTTACTCTTCCAAGCATCTTCAAAGACTTAATTTGATCTTGATTTAATTTAAAATCTGAGCAGAGTCTAATCACCAAGTGCCAACATGATTCCATTGAGACCCGAATAGATTGTAGATAATCATGATCGATGGTCATAATATAAGCAATTCGTTGCCTTTGGTAACTCTTTTTAACATCACCAACTATGAGTAATATTGTTGCTGATATAATGTTGGGCAAATTTGGCAAAGCAAAGCAAACCAAATTATACGTCGTCTTTTGGCCCTTCCCTTTCCGTGAAATTAATTCCATGGCCACTTTTTCTAGCTTCCACACCTGTTCTCTTTCATCTTTTTTTCTATGAGTAACATTGTTGTCCTGCTTTTCCACCAAGGCTACATTTGGTACTGCGCCGCAACAAAAGGCATGGATGGCCTCTTATTCCTAATCTTTAACATGTCCTCTTATTCTATATCCACGCTCAAGAATGGCCTCTTCCCCCCATTGAACCCCACAGAGATGCTATAAGAAATGCACCGCCAAGCTAGCTCCAAAATCATCCCACACAGCGAGACTCTCCTTTCTTTCTTAAACATGCAGCAATTCATTCAAGCATGGATGGCAATCGCCTTAATCTTCTTGTGCTCAAGGACCGAGTCCCTCCTTGGAGCTGACAGAATTGTAAGATTGCCTGGACAACCGCCAGTTAGTTTCCAGCAATTCTCTGGCTATATCACGGTTGATGAGAAGCAGCACAGATCACTTTTTTACTACTTTGTTGAAGCAGAAACCAGCCCTGCTTCAAAACCCCTTGTCCTTTGGCTAAATGGAGGTAAAAATATCACTCAAGCTCACAGGAGCTTACAGCAAATGCTTTGGATTCTCCATGGACTTGACTGCCTTTACCATGTATAGTTTTTTCTTTCTCGAGTTTGAATAAATTATAATATATTGTAGCTTTTTTCCTCTTGTAGGGCCTGGTTGTTCCTCTGTTGGAGCTGGTGCTTTTGTTGAACATGGCCCCTTTAGACCAACAACAGGAAACAATTTGATCAGGAATGAGTATAGTTGGAATAAAGGTGCCAGGCTGCCAGCCCTTATCTGTTTGCATCATTGTATTAGCCACCACCACAAGTACTGTGATCATCACTAAGAAAATAAAAGATCATCCGTATCAAATTCAAGATTTATCACTTTAATTAGTTGAGAAACTGTAGTATCTTTGCGTTGACCTTGAACACTGGAGCAAAATGTTTCAAAATTACTTGGTTTAATCGGCTTTTTTCTACTTTGAATGTCTAATTCATAATTTTCTTTTGTGGCTGGCTAAAGTTTTTGTGCTCCTCTTTGTTTCAGAAGCAAATATGTTATACTGGGAGTCCCCGGCAGGAGTTGGTTTCTCTTATTCTGCCAACCAAACTTTCTACTCCTATGTCAATGACGAGATGACAGGTTGAATTTCTGAACCCTTTTTACTTTAGCCAAAGTTTTGATCGACAATGACAAGAATATGTTGCCCTCTAACAAAACTTATTAGAATGGATTGGTGTTTGTTTCTTAAGCAAGAGACAATCTGGTGTTCCTGCGGCGCTGGTTCGTCAAATTTCCACAATACAAGCAGAGAGATTTCTTCATTGCAGGAGAGAGCTATGCAGGTATTTATGCCTCGAATCAATGACTGCCATCTACTGCTGTATCAATCAATCTCTGAGACCTCATACTCTAATGTTCAACCAGGCCATTATGTCCCACAACTCGCTCGGCTCATTATTCGGTCCAAGGTGAATTTCAACCTGAAGGGGATAGCTGTAAGTAGAACATAGAGCAATCTCTTTATGCTGCATTTAACTTTCCTTTTTCTACTTCAAGTTCTAAATTTAATCTCAAATGTTTCAATTTTTTTGTATGATTGTAGATAGGAAATCCACTTCTGGAATTCAACACCGACTTGAACGCACAGGATCACTTCTACTGGTCACATGGATTAATATCAGATTCTACCTACCAACTTCTTACATCAGTTTGCAACAATTCTAAGCTCATGAGAGAGGCCATAACAGGCACTGTTTCCTCTGCCTGTTTCGGTGTATATACCCTAGTTCAAAAGGAATTATCTGAATCAATCGATCCATATGATGTCACTGGTGATATATGTCTATCATCTAATCAATCACAACTCAAGATCTTCAATCAGCAACTTTTAAGGTCAAGACTTCCATATTTATCACCTCAAGTTTTAGAATTGGATTCTGTCAAGCAGAAGCAGGTGATTAATTAACAAGTTCAAGACTAAATTTCCCATTTTCTCTATAAAAAGTCTGCTTAATTTTCCATATTTATCAATAGATTAATAATTCTACGTTCGTTTACAGCAAGTTATGGGGAAGGTAGATGTATGTTTACAAGAAGAAACAACCAAATACTTGAACAGGAAAGATGTGCAAATGGCTCTGCACGCAAGACTTGTTGGAGTCACCAATTGGCATTTTTGTAGCGTGTAATGATTCTGAAACCTTGTTCAAGATACAACATTCAAGAAAATCTTCTCTTATGAAACACCAAATTATATTTTCAATTTCTATTTTTCATGGCTTTTTTCCAATGAATTTCAATGGCAATTCAAAAGGGCATGTTCAGTTTGTATTGATCTTTTAATTATTTCAATTTTTTTCCAGATATTTGGTTTAATTTCCTATTTCTTGATTCAGGGTATTAGAATATGACAGATCAAATGAGGAAAGACCAACAATTCATGTTGTGCGATCTCTGGTTAAGTCTGGCCTTGCGGTCTTGGTTTACAGGTAATCATGCAAAAAGGCATTTGAAAGGCTAATCAGTCACAAGTTGCCTGAACTTTTAGTCAAAATCTAAATTAACTTGACTTTTTTATTTTTTTAATTTTGATACCTTAAATTATCAAATGAAAGCAATTAAACACTTTTGTTAAAAATAGATGGTTGCTAATATATCCTGTCTGTTCTACTATTCAAATCATGCCCCCATTAACACAAGACTTCTCACGATATATTTTAAATTAAATTATATAAAATTTAACTTGGTCAAACTCGATCAATATGCAGTGACACCATTAAAATCTAATTTAATTTTAAAAAAAATTCAAAACAATATTATTTTAATTTTTAAAAAATATTAACTGGATAAAAAAAAAACCCAATTCATGATATTCATGTTGTCTGAATGAAATTTAACAGCGGAGATCAAGATTCAGTTATTCCATTTACTGGGACTCGAAGTTTGGTAAGTAAGATAGCGAAGGATTTGAGACTCAAAACAACTGTGCCTTACAGAGCTTGGCTTTCAGGCAACCAGGTCAGTTCATTCATCTATTCTTTGGTTAACTAAAAAAATCTTTAGCAGATTAAGGACATATTATCCTCCAGTTATCACCCAATTCTCAATTGGGTCCCCCATCGATTGGCATAAATCTTAATATTATGGTTAATTGGATAATATTTGATACATGAGGGACTAAATAGAATTTTTTTTACAGATATTTTTCTATTTATTTATTGAGAATTAGGTTATAGTAAGAAGTCTTTTAATATGTCTATTTAGGATAGCGTTTCAACTAGAGTTTTTAAAAATTTTGAATTTTTTTGATATGTTTTGAATCTTTTTAATGTGTTGATGTCAAAATTAAATTTTAAAAAATAATAAATATATATATATATATATATTATTTTGATATATTTTCAAGTAAAAAATACTTTCCAAAACAGCAATTACCACTATCTCAAACATCCCTGTAGCTTTTGATTGTGCTCAAGGTTCCATGAGAACTTTAATTTAGTCCTGAATACTCTTCCATTGTTGGCAGGTTGGTGGATGGACACAAGTTTATGGTGATAACCTATCTTTCGCCACCATTAGAGGAGCTTCTCACACAGCTCCATCAACACAACCCAAGAGATCTCTGCTCCTGTTCAAGGCTTTTCTGGAGAAGAAACCACTGCCAACAGCATGAATGAACTGCTAAAAATCTTCAGTGAAGAATGATCTAGGTTTGTATGGATGGCATCATTGACTAGAAAAGGGTTGTTTCCAACTTCACATCATCGTGCAAGATGTATTTTATACATCAAGATCATGATTTTGTTCATGCTTTATTGACTTGTTATGATGACTACAACAATAACCATTGAGATAAATTTCCATCACTTGGTGTTTCAGGAGTGGATAAGGCAGACAATTAGTCTACTATGCTCACCCAATCTCCTAGATGATGTGGTTTGAAAAAACCCCACAATGTTTTTACTTTTTTTTTTTTTTTTTACTTTTTTATCTTTTACATAATTAAAACCTTACATTACATAAGAATAAATAGTCATGGGATTAATACTAATAATTAATCAGATAAAAGAATCTTATTATCGCTGGAAAACAAATACAAAAAAGATATAAACATGTGTAGTTAAATAGACAAGAATACATACATAATAATAAATATATTTATAAGAAAATTTTAAAGTGAATTTTTATTTTTTAAAATAAAAAAAATGAAAAAATATACCCTTTCTATTGTATTTTAAACGTAACCAAGAACTCTCTCAAATATTAAATTGAGAAACTGAATTTACTAGGACTGTAAAACTAAAAAGCTAGTCTGGCCTCGTGGTCAGATTCTGTCCATGGGGTTATCATTAAGAAGATAATTCTAAAATTGTATCCAATAGATTTCACGTTCACTTGAGTATTATTTGAAATTATAATAAAAAAATATTTTTTATTTATGCATTAAAATAATTTTTTTATTTTTTAAATTTTATTTTTAATATTAACTCATTAAAATAATCTAAAAGTATTAAAACAATTATTTCAAAATAAAATAATATTCAAAATTTTTAAAAAATATAATTGAATAGTGTTTTCAAATAATGTTGGCATGGAAATTTTATTTTTGATATTAGCATATTAAAAAAATTAATTTAAAATTAAAAAAAATTAAAAAATATAATTTTATCGCGTTTTTAACACTGGCATGCCAGCCTCATGGTGTGAAAGCTGCGGTGGATGTGGGTGTTCTGAATCACTACCCACCAAGGTATTTTCGGACATTGATGGTTTATGTTCTACTTTATGAAAATACATTTATTAAAGTGAGGTTCTAGATGAGATACAAGGCATCAATGGCTTTTAGTTTGGTGGGCAAAATCTTAAGACATCGTAAAAACATGACTGTATGGAGTTCATCTTTAACACTTGAATGTCTACATGTTCTATAAAATGCAGATGAGAAAAGTGAGATTTGTTGGTGGAAGATGAAGACTTCCAAGTTTCTCCACCATGACCACGTGAATTTTAATTGTTCAAGCTGCAATTTCAATAGTTGATAGTTTTAACAAATCTTATCTTCACCAATCAAGAAAAATCAAGATAGTAAACAAATAGTTGTCCGATTTGACCCAATGATTCACAAGTAAAGCATTCTTTGTTTTTGAGTCTGAAACTGTGTTTGGGTGTATTTAAAAAAACATTGTTTTAAGAATTTTAAAAAAAAAACTTGGGTTGATTTAGGTAAACCTGACCGAGTCTTGAACCGGATCATCATTTACACCGTGTTATAACTATGCTCACAGCAACAATCCTCATTCTGTAAAAACCCACTCTTATACTCTAGACACACCCTGTCTCACCCTCCAAATGTAATAGCGGGAGCCATGGATTGTTTTAACAGCAGGGTCAATCTCAGAAGCTGAAAAAATTGTAGCCTTGCCAGGCCAGCCAAAGGTCAGTTTCCGGCAACATATATGGAGGATACATAACCATTGATGAAAAGCAACTTAGAGCTCTTTTTTATTACTTCGTTGGGGCAGAGATAGATCCAGCTACAAAGCCTCTTGTTCTTTTGTTAAATGGAGTTATGTATTCTTTCTGTTTTTATCAGAATATTGATCACCTCAAATTTTTATGCTTATTAATGGTGTAAAAAAAAGATCTTTGCTGGGATTTGTAGGACCTGGTTGTTCATCTATTGGAGTTGGAGCCTTTTGTGATTATGGACCTTTTAAACCAAGTGGAGAGATATTTCTCAAAATGATTATATCTGGAATAAAGGTAACCCCATAATGTCATGGTAAGATTTCTAAAAGGAACAGATGCAAGTGATATGAACGTTTTATAAGGACATGCAAAGCGTTTTCTGTAACATCTGATGAACTTTAATGGCTACAGATCGGGAATCCACTACTAGAATTCAGTACTGATCTCAACAAACTTGCTGAGTTCTTGTGGTCGCATGGATTAATATCTGATGCAACGATAGAATGGTTGCTACGGTTTGTAACTACTCCCGGATCATGAGACAAATTCAAACTAGTTGTTCCCTTTCGCATTCTTGCTCAGAGTTTAAGAACTTCAGGTTGTTTTTTTTTTTTTTCTGTGATTATCCAAGACTACTTAATTGGCACGATATATACCTTTATGATCTTCTGTTTTTTCCTGGTTGCTGGGTGGACACAAGTGTATGGTGATATCTTATCTTTTGCTGCCATGAGAGGAGCTCTCATGAAGCTTCATTTGGACGGCCAGAAAGGCCCTTTGTCCTGTTCAAGGCATTTCTACAAAAGAACCACTACCAACAGCATAAAGCCATAAATCTTATCTTCACTCTAGAATTTATTAGGTTCTATGGATTGCATCATTGACTAGGAAAGGACTGTTTCCAACTTCAACTTACGGTGCAAATGATTCTGATCGGGAAAAAAAAAAAGAATTATTGACATTGAAATCAAAATTTAATGTGTCAGTAGTAGATGAGGACGACTGTTTGTCTCCCATAGTGTGATGAAATTCAAAAAACGTGTGATGAGGAACAAAGTTATTAAAGTCAGTTTGTTCCATGACATTACAAAGCTCAAAGTCACTAGTTGTTTCAATATTTTATTTAAAAAAAAAGTTAAAATGATGTAGCTTTCAAAAAATTAAATAAATCAAATCTAGTTTTAACTAAATATTCACTGGATTATATCAGATTAATTTCCACTGAATTTAATTCTCATTAAGTTGACTTGATATCCGCGCGCTGGGTTCTCTATAACTTTGATTATGAAGTGTTAATCCGTAATAAATAAAAACAGATTTGTCAATGAGCTTTTTAAAAGACAGTGATGGAGTTCGGAATTTTTTGTTCGATATTGAAAGACCAGAGCCAACCTTTTTATTCCTTGGAGGCTCATTATGTACAAAAATAATGACTTTTTGCAAACACTCCTTAAAGTTGAAGGACTGTTTTAATCTTTCAAGTGGCCGCAGCCCCTCCATGCTTGCCTCTGCCAAGAGGTCTAGATTCAAAGCTCTCTCTAGTTTACAAAAAAAAGAAATTCAACCAGTGCATAATGATTACGAAAAAGTCTCCAAAACTAGTGAGGGGTGGTTGAAATTACTTTTTATTTTAACTATAGTTTTCAAAAGTATTTAATCAATCGGTACATAGTTTTATATAGTCTCACTGAACACATTCTTCAAAAAACTATGACTATAAAAAAAAAAATATTATTTTTTCAAAGCATAACTACAAAGGTTATCAAAATAAAGTAGAATTTGGCAGCTACATGGTGTGAAAGGCATAGAATTTGGCAGCTACTAGGTGTGAAAGCAGTGGAAGTGGTCATCCTCAATCACTCCCACCAATAATTGACTATAAGTGTTTGTTTAGTGACAAAACGCAAGGTGTTGATAGGGATCTGTGCATCATTCTAGGCTCTAGAGCCCAAAGAGACTCTGAGCTGGATGTGTGTCGTCATGTGGATCGGAAGGAGTGAGTTGTGAGTGGGATATATATGAAGAAGTTTCCAAGTTTGGCCCCTCCCCACAATCAACGGGCAAAAGCTTTCTATAGTTCAAGCTACAGATCCGTTGGTTGTTATTTTGAGCAACCATTTGTCTTGTTGCAGATAACCTAGTTGTAGAAACTAGAGAGTGCATGTGAACAAAATAGTTGTGAAAGGTTAGAGATGATTTTCCAAGGAAGAGCCCACAATGTTGTCAGGCTTTGTCTCTAATAGTTGACCACTCAACTCCTCTCGTGATCCTCTGCGTGCTTTGTGCGAGAGTGAGATTCTTACTTCGTGGGATTTGGCAGAGTCTACAGAAATTATTTTTTCAATTTAATCCTCACATGATAGATAAGATAATCTAAAGAGCATTTGCTTTCAAGCACTAAAATAGGGTTTACCCCTACATCATCTGATAAAATACCATAGAAAGGTGTGTATCACTGCACAATTCTCAGCTGCCACTATTCTGCACTTTCTCCAAAGCCAATCTTCTGCCTGAGAAACACTACTGGAGCTGCCCTCAAAATCCTTATCTTCAAATGCAGCAGAAAGAGCCATGGATTGTCATTGCAGCAATTTGTGCAACTCTAATCTTTTTAACAACAGGGTCAATCTCAGAAGCTGGAAAAATTGCAGCTTTGCCAGGCCAGCCAACGGTCAGTTTTCAACAGTATGCGGGATACATAACCATTGACGAGCAGCAGAAGAGAGCCCTTTTCTACTACTTTGCTGAAGCAGAAATAGACCCAGCGACAAAGCCTCTTGTTCTATGGTTAAATGGAGGTATGGATTTCTTTCTATCGGAAATCTGCTACAAAGTTTTATGCTTTTTAAATGGTTGAAAAGAATGAAAATCCTTGCTGGGATTTGCAGGGCCTGGTTGTTCATCAATCGGAGCTGGAGCTTTTTGTGAGCATGGACCTTTCAAACCAAGTGGAGAGATATTGCTCAAAAATGATTATAGCTGGAATAAAGGTAACCTTGTAAACTTTTCTGCTTTGTCCCTTTCCATGTGAAATATGAGAGTCTGCTTTTCATGTTCTATGCAAAATTAAAGATTCAAAGTACATAACGAAAGAGACTTGAATTTCTTTAATCTTTTTTTCCTGCAGAAGCAAATATGTTATACCTGGAATCACCTGCAGGAGTTGGCTTCTCCTACTCTTCTAATGATTCTTTCTACACCTATGTGACCGATGAGATTACAGGTTTTCATAAATTGTCAATTATAATTGATCCACACCATGATAAGTAACAGTAGATTACTAATAATATATATGGATTTGGTTGAAACTACGTCTTCTAACACACTTAATTTAGTGTTTCTTTCACTTGTGCTACAATTTGTTTTTTGGTAAACTGATGACTGCCTAATTCATTTACAGCACAAGACAATCTAGTATTTCTTGAGAGATGGTTCGATGAATTCCCAGAATACAAAGGAAGAGATTTCTTCATCACAGGAGAGAGCTATGCAGGTATTTTGTTAATTTTCTGTTCATATTTTCAAGCATAGCAATTTAATGAACTCAAAGCTGCTGGATTGGCCAGCATGAAGAGAAACAGTACTAAAAGCACACGGTAATTTTTATCAGGTCATTATGTTCCACAACTTGCAACACTTATAGTCCAATCCAAAGCAAAATTCAATCTGAAGGGAATAGCAGTAAGTGATATGAACATTTGAAATGCACATTTCCATGGGGTCTGCTGTAATATCTGCTGAAATTAACATGAATTTCTATGGCTGCAGATAGGAAATCCACTGCTAGAATTCAATACCGATTTTAATTCGCGTGCCGAGTTTTTTTGGTCTCATGGATTGATATCAGATGATACCTATGAGATTTTCACCACGGTTTGTAACTACTCCCAAATCAGGAGACAATATCAAAGTGGCTCTCTTTCCCTACCTTGCTCTGCAGTAAATAGCCAAGTCTCAAGGGAAGTT
>Ga0325400_1008059_pt1 | contig 10100 bp, 6 predicted proteins | sample PopdelMetagenome_2_FD_205662 | JGI IMG/M metagenome (GOLD analysis project Ga0325400, IMG submission 205662) | Populus deltoides microbial communities from Bellville, Georgia, United States - Xylem-PdKOR-R1 | ecosystem: Host-associated > Plants > Phyllosphere > Stem > Wood/Secondary xylem...
ATGGTAGGAGAGGAAGAAGAGAGAGTTGGCAGTGGTTGAAGGAGGAGGGGAAGACAAGGCATTGTGTTTTAGTTCAGTTATAAATGTGTCAGCAGCAACTGATGTTCTGGTTGGTAGTTTAGAGGGGAAAAACTCGAGCTTGTCAAGGACTGACACTGTGTGTCTCAAATTGTGGTGTAAATAAAAGAAGAAAATCATGATGATATTTGTGAAGTTTATATATGTGATTTGGATTGGGTGGGTTCTTGTTTTGTTCCCTTTTAAAGCAGATTTATCCTCTTTTTCAAATTTTCTAAGGTAGACTGACTGTAGTGGTTTCCTTTTTTTCTTTTCCAAGATAGAATGAAATATTAGTTTCCAAATGTTCGAACTTGTGTCTCTCAATTGAGTCTTTATATTTATCCATCAAATTGCGTCTCTCTATCCAAATCCATTATCATCTTTTCCATCGAAAGGATCCCACTCCTATACTTGCATGGTATCGTCATACCAATGATTTCATCGTCTGAAACATATCATTCGACAAAATCAGTTGCATTCATTTGCTATCTCAAACACCATATAGCGGGGTAATAAAACTTCCAAGTTCCGTTGGAGAAAAGAATGGAGCAAATTGTGCCAAATTTGCTTTCAAGCAAGGGATGCATCTCCTTTGCTTTGGCAGCTAAGAGAAGCATGAGACGCATATTACCTTGCATGTTCAACCTGTTTGCCTTGTATATTATTTCTGTTCCTTTCTCCACAGAATACTGCCTGATTCCTTCATTCATGCGGTCTAAGCAGAAGCTTGTTTTCTTATTCTTTTGGTAACTGTACCTCGAGTCGAACAGCATAAAAAGCTCAAGCTTACAACATGATATTAGTCTAAGAATCAGCTATTTGCAGAATACTGGGTTTGAATTTCAGATGGAAGAAGCCAATTGCATCAGAAGCTGAGAAAAATTCATGATTTAACAAGTCCTTGTGGATTGAAAGATCACCTCTGCAATTACAACAAGTTATTATAAAAAAAATTGCAAGATTTTCATCTGCATTGAGGAGACAACAAAAGCATAGAGCAACATAATATAAAATAAAAATGAAGACTGGTTTGGTGAATTGTTACATTGATAACAATGGCTCAGCGTAAGGAGATCTGGCAAATTGTCTATTCTTCTAAATGTCAACACCACACCATGTGATTTGGCAGATGGGGCAATCCCTAAACCAGAACAATATATCTTGAACCAAACACAAAAATCACTGCTGTCCTCACTAGTTGCAAATTCTAATCGCACTTCCTCTATGAGAAAAATTCGGTAGAAGTTACATCTAACGCTATTTGATTACTCAGTGTATTCAACTTCCAACCTTGGCGACTTTTCTTTGCTCAATTTGGCCTGTCAATGGGCATTGCATCTCTGTCCAACTTATGGGAACCATTGTTGCACCTACGGCAATCACCAAAACATCAAAGAAAATCAATGCATTAACCTATCTGATTTGTTTCTTAAGAAGGTTAAAAACCCAGAGCCATGCTAGAAGAATATGCAATATAAAACATACAAGTAGTTAAGCAGTGAGTTCAATCATGAATGTTTTTGTATTTTCTGGTCAACAGAGATGGCATTGGCAGCCCAACTATAGAAGAAGACTTCAAATCAGACATGGCACCCTATTATTACCAATGCCATAGATATTACTAGCTTGACTTGAAGGCGACACTTTACAGTAACTGTATTACGTATTACGATTATCTCTTCTTCTGGTAAAAAGTAGAATAACTTTACCAGAGTAGTATAAAAATGGCACTTTTTTTTTTCCAAATATAAAAGTGAACTGGCTGTATTTTATGTGATTTTTAAGTCACTTCAAGACATCAGACGCCACCAAAACTTGAGATTGGAGTTCAAAGAATTTTGTTTTCATTAGATAATTAGCACCCTTGTCCTGTTCCATACCAGATAATTTACAGTATAACAATCTCAAAACCAAATTAACCTGGCCTGGGCTCACTTCCAAGGAATATGTCAAAAAAACAAAAGTTAAAGCATCTCTACAGTTGCTAAGATAGAATTTAATAGTGAATCAAAGGTGGTTGATGCATGCATCTAAGGTGGAAACACAGGAGTAAACAAGAAGAACTTGAAGTAAGCCCTGGTTACAGAGAAAGGATTTGGTGAAGGAACGGCATCTTACCCATCCATAATATCACAAGAAGGCAAAAATTGCATCTCAATCAGAGTGCAATGGCACGAAAATCTAAAACACACATCAGTACAAGAGAACGCTAAACAACAACCATCAGAGTCCACTTATTCATGCTAACAGGGTTGAAGAGTGGTTTATCACTTATCTTCTCACATGATGGTAACTTTGTTTGATTGATATACCCATAAACTATGAATTCAGCAAGAGGGGAAAGAAACCGGAATATAGAGAAATACAATAGAAATAGTGAGAAAAATGACTAGATGTTCACATTAATGGAATACAGGTACACAAGCACCACTGAGTTTTGAAAAGCAGAAGTGTGTACTGGGTAGCACAGACAGTTAAATGCAACAGTCAGGAATATGTCTCATTTGTACTTCAAACGCCTAAATATGAATACTTTCTAGAACAATAAATCTAGTAGAAGCTTACCAGCTGCGCTCTCTGCGGACACAACACCTAATTCATTCTTCGCAGTTGAAAGATAATAAGCTCGTGCATCTCCAAGTGATAGCTTGTTAACAGCATTGCATCAAGGAAAAACTTTTTATTTTGTTACATCAAGCTTATTGGGAATTGGAATACAAAATTGTGGCATTTAACACCACAATTCATGTGAACGCAATGATCTTTATAGCAGAATAGTATAAGAACTTCAAGCATAAAGGATACAACAAGAGCTCTGACAATGTCACCAGGCCGAAATGATAAATGCATATCCACTTTGTCAATCTCAGTTGCTCTTACATCTTGTTGTCTGTTAAGAGAAGAAGTTATCCTCAATTTTTATGTGCTATTAACTTCTCATTATAGCATGCTAAGCTAACACAAATAAAAGAGGCAACTAAGCAAAATAAGATAACAAACCACAACGTCATCTTACCTAATTATGCCAGTAAACTTCTCTTGCACAGACTTAGGACCAACACACATAATATCAGCCGAAGCTGTTTTTGCCATCACTTTAGTAACCTATCAAAATCACAATTCAAAAAATTAAACAAAGATAACAAAGCTTAATAAATAAAAAATAAGAGGATAAATGAGTAAGTTTTACTCTGGCAATGACAACAGATCCAGGCTCCGGAACAGCACCATGGGCCTTGTGTCCAGTTACTTCAACAGTTGGTCTCTGCAACGATTCCAATTCTCAACAACAATACCAAACATACCAAGATTACCATATGCTTAATTACAACATTCGAAAACTAGAGAAATTGCATCAGCTGACATAGCATGTCAATACATCGTAAGACATTTCTCAGCATAACACATCAATTTACAATTTTGCTCCTGGCATCAATCGATACAAATTTCCAGTACTAGAAATTAGTCAATTAGATAACCTCTTTCACAGAATATTGAGCTTTATATGGACATAGAGAAGAAAAAAAGTTTCTTAAACAGATTTTTAGGCTCCTTTTGCATTTTAGTGATTTCCTTTCGTTGCATTGCATAACTCAGATAATTTATCCCTTTATCCCACCTTCTCCCTTCTGGGCAACCAAAGTAAGCATAAAGAACAAACCTTTTTTTTATTCATCCCTAACAACTAAAACCCATCACTTTCAACATCTTACATTCCCTACCCTAACACCACTAAAAAAAAATAAAAACAAATACTGCAAACTTCATGAAACTAGCAAAAACCCAAAAAGAAAAATGGAGAGAACCTAATACCCAATACACCGAAACATCTAAATTTCTCAAATTCCCTAAAAAAAGCAACAACAAAAAAAGCCAATCCCAATACACAGTAGCCATATAGAAAAAAAAAGTTCCAATTTTTTTGTTTTCTAATTTCAAGAACCAACTATCTATAATCAAAATGATAGTAAAGCTTAGAACTTTAACAAAACAAAAGGGGGAAAAGAAGTACCTGGTCAGGAGAGTCAGGAGAAGGAGATAGAGTGCGGCGGAGACCAGTGAGAGAAGAGAAGACGTATTGTATATCAGTGTCGCGATATGATCCTATGTAGGCTCCTTTTCCTGCTTTTAGTTCTGTTGCTTTGCCTAATACTTCTCCTGGTGTCACCATCTCTCCTTCTTCTTGCATTCCTGCTATTTTTATTTTATTTTTGTTTACTGAGAGAACAGGGAGGCTGTGGGTTGTGGCTGTGGAGACATGAATTCCATGCTTTTGTAGTAAACAAACACGCTCTTGGTAAAATATTTTTATTTTTATAATATATATATATATATATATATATATATATATATATGTATATATAAGTTTTTTCAATATATTTTTATAGTTCAGAAACTTTAAGTCAAAATTAAAAACTTTAGGATAAAAAAATAACAAAAATAAATCTTTCTATCAAAATGGAATTGGAAAAATTTTAAGGGATTGAAATTATATAATTTATTTGATTGTTTAAGTTGGAGGATCAAAATGTATCTTTTTCAAAACTTATAGTACGCCACTCATATTTGCTGTGTTTTTTATTTTGGTCTCCTCTTTTCCAATTTTACATTTTCATAAAAATTCAAAATCAATTATTTTTTAATTAGAACTAAATTGCCCAAAAAAAATTAAGAATCAAATTGAAAAAATATAAAATATTACACAATCCATCATAAGATAATAAACAATAAAGGCAATGCACAATGAAAACACCATATTATTTAGATTATATGTAATTAGCTTATTGGCTTGTGTTATTTAATGGGTTAGAGGAAAAAAAAACTTAAGCCTAAAAAATTATTTAAGTATTGGTAATATGATTTTTTTTTTAAGAAATGACGATATTTTTATTTAATATTGAAATGAAAAAAAAATATTTGATCTACTGGAGTTGATTTGAGAAATTTACGGGGATAATTTAGAAGAAAAAAGTAAATTAAAAATTTTGATCCTGAATTAACTCAATATTAAAGGATTAAATTAGTATAAAACAACATTTATTTTTAAAAAAAATATATTAAGTGAACTTGAGTCAACAAAACAAATTTATAATGCAAGTTATGCACATCATCTTCAATAATGTTTTTTATTCTAGAGATTATTTTTTATTTAATTATAAAATGATAAAGTGCATGGTAATTTTTTTGTATGAATTTTCTTACAAGGAAAAAAAAACTGTAATAGGCATGTGGGGTTGAGATAACAAAAGTAAATCATTAATAATAAATGGTGAAATTATATTTTTATAGGTTTAAATTAAAAAAATAATAATAATCGATAACAAAGGGTAAAAATATATTTTTCTTTTAAATTGAGGAATAGAAAACACATTAAAAAAATAATAATAGCTCAGATGTTATGGGTTAAGCTGTTAAACCTACAACCTAACTTATAAACTTAATTTGATTCAATAATTATTATTTTTATTATTTTCTTTAACACAAATACAAGATAGAAAAATTTTAAAAACTAAACTAAAAGGAACCTAAATATATGGGCCTGATTGCCTAACTTGTTTAGATATTAAAAAATTAGCCCAAACACATGGGCTTTTCAGCCCAAGTTGCGTATCTGAGCTTTAATTTTTTTTTTTTATATGGGTGGATGACTAATTTTTTTTATAAAAAAAAATAGTTAATGACGCGTCATTTTATTTACACAGAATCAAATGATTAGGTGCTGCTGGAAAAACAAGTTAGCTCACTAGTTATAAGAAAAGTAATTCAATAGTGTTAAGGAAACAAATATGTAATCATGTGTTGTAAAATATTTCTTTTCATATTGCAATATAGATTTCCAGAATAGCTTAGCATAATTATAGGAAACAACTCTTGTATAAAGTTACGTTCTATGATTCAATGAAATTATTTAGGCAAATATTTTTTTTCCCTTTTTCTCACATGGTATCACAGCAAGGTTGACATGCCCTAGCTCTCTGTTTTTTTACTGTCTCAATTCTCTTTTGCTTTGCCGCTACTTATCATCATGAAGAGTGAGCAATCTTCAAAAGAAGGCAGGAACAATGCCTTCGATCCCTTTTTCCTCTACCATTTTGACCATCCAGGATGGGTGCTTGTTTTCAAGCCTCTCAACGGTGATAATTATTCAACTTGGTGCCGATCCATGACCATCTCTTTAAATGCCAATTCTAAATTGGTTTTATAGATGGTACAATAGCAATGCCATATGCCAAGAGCCAACCAGATGCTCATGCTTCATGGAGAAAGTGCAATGATATGATTCTATCATGGATCCTTAATTCAATCACACCAGATCTTGCAGATAGTGTGATCTATTCAACTACAGCCCAAGAGGTTTGGGAAGACCTTTGGGATCATTTTTCTCATAATAATGCCCCTCGTATTTTTCAGATTGAGAGGGATATCGCTTGTCTTTCCCAAGCTCAGATGACTGTTGCAGCCTACTATACGAAGCTAAAAGGATTATAGGATGAACTGGGTTCCTATAACGGAACTGTTTGCTCTTGTGGGGTAGATCATAAACGACGCCAGTTGATGCAATTCCTCGTGGGTCTAAATGAATCCTACAAAGCAATCAGAGGGCAAATCTTATTGATGAATCCGTTACCTGATGTTCACCAGGCTTACTCTTCCATCGTTCAAAGAAGAAAAACAGCGCAGCTTATGTGACATACGTGAGACAACTGAAACTGCAGCCATGACAGTTCAAAGAAATGAACCCACAGCCTTGGCTGTTCGACCAGGACATGGTTCTTCCCGCTCCAATTCCTCTAATCGTAAGCCATTGCACTGCTCATACTGTGACAATGATTATCATGTACGAGACACATGTTGGAAGTTGCATGGGTATCCACAAGGTCATCCAAAACATAAATCACCTCGATTTAATCGCAGAGGCAGTCGTTCTCAGTTTGAAAATTCTGCTCAGTCTTCAGCCAATCATGTTAAGGAAGGACCAACACTACAGGAAATGCAGTCCATGATGAATGGACTCTTTGATATACAATTTCAGCAGATATTATCTATTATGAACAATAAGGGGACGAATCAATCCTCCAATCCTAAGGCCAATGATGCTAGTATTTGTTCAGGTTTGTCACAAACATCGTTGCGCCTCTATCAATTGGTCCTCGATATTGGTGCAACTGATCATATTATCTATTCTCTGAATTTGCTTATTAACAATCATCAGAACACTGTTTTACCGCCAGTTATTATGCCAAGTGGAGAACAGGCCCCAATCACATCTACTGGAACTTTACCTTTGAACTCTGTTATTTCTCTTAAAAATGTGCTTGGTGTGCCATCTTTTAAGGTGGATTTGATGTCTGTGAGTAAATTTACAAGAGGTCTCAATTATTCCATAACCTTTTTTCCTTATTGGTGTATTTTGCAGAACTTGACGACGATTGGTTTGGGTAAACAACGAGGCAGACTTTATTACTTAACCGCATTGGCATCAACCACACCGAGACCTACAATCAAATCCTCCGCTGCCATTGCTAGCCGACCATCTTGTTCTCATATCATCTCCTCCACCGACTTATGGCATCGCCGATTAGGGCATCTATCTTCCTCTAGATTAGATTTTATGGCAGAAACTTTACTCCATTTCCCTTTCAAATTAAAAAATGCTTGTGAAGTTTGTGCACTTTCCAAACAATGCCGACTTCCCTTTTCTACTAGTTCACTTTCATCTGTTAGATCTTTTGAGTTAATATATTGTGATATTTAGGGCCCTACAAAATTCCTTCTCTTTCTGGTGCAAAGTATTTTTTGACAATTGTGGATGATTATTCTCGATTCACCTAGGTATTTTTTTTGCAGCACAAAAATGAAACACAACATTTACTTACAAATTTTTTCTCTTTTGTCAAAACCCAATTTAATACTTCCATCTCCAATATTTGAGTCGATAATGTGGGGGGAGGGAATTCTTTTCTATGCGTGATTTTTTTTGATAAAATAATACCATTTATCAACACTCTTGCATTTATACACCCCAATAAAATAGGGTTATCGAACGCAAACATCGTCATATCCTTGCATCAATGGTTGTTGTTGAGCTCCGAGTGTGAGTAGAGAATCACATATTTTAGAAATAAGAAATTTAATCAAATCCAAAACCCATTACTTTTCGTTTTTTAGTAAAAGTGGTGTCCAACGCTGTGTGGAAGTCATCGAGAATGATTAGACCATTAATAGTGGTGGTAAGTATTAGCGATCAGTATGATTGCTTAGTGCTTGACTTCCGGCCCGATATTATCAAAAACATGAAATCAAGAAATTACTTGTAGCCCTAAGCTTGTTTTGCCACCAAAACCTAGTTAATTTAATGAGGGGATATGATTAAGATTCTTGAAACTTTAAAGAACACCAATATTGAGAAAAAAAGCTTTTGATTACTAAGAATTAAGAATTTTTTACACTAACAAACCGTTTAGCTTATAAACTTAGATTTGTGGGCTTGCGCTACGCTGCGAGCTAGAATTTTTTTTATTGAAAAAAAATCATACAACAAAAGTGTGCTTTGAACAAAAATATGACCTGGAATATAGATACAAACAAGAAAAAAAGATTGATACATAGACCAACCTAAAAAAAACATGGGAACCTACAGGAAAAAAAAAGAACGGTTAAAAAATCATATAGAAAGCATAAAAAAAGAGCCTAATCATTAATGATATAAATATTAAATGATAAAATTAAAAAAATATCAACATAAAAATAAAAAAGAAAACGAATAAAAGAAAAGTAAACTCGGGTGAAGGTCTCACACTCACAACTCATTAAATCTTAGACTCGGACTGAAACAAAAAGATCAATTACCAATCAATTTAATATTGATTAGCTAAAGTAAATCCAGCAAAGAACAACAAATAAAAAGATTGGAGAAATCCGAGTCATTTTCAAAATCGATGAAAAATCTTAGAGAAAATAAATAAAAGTAAATTTAAAAATTTATCTCAAACAAAACAAATAACAATCAAGATAATGAGAATTAAATTTAAAAGATTAAAAAATTAAAGGGTGATGAAATAAAAAAATTATAATATTATAAATTATTTTAGAAAATCATTTCAAATATTGAATGATTGAATTAGAAAAGAAATCAATTTAAATCTATATTCAACCTAAATATAAAATTAAAATATTAAAAAAAAAACCTAGGAGTGCATGCTTATGGCCCAACGCGCCTGAGCCATTTAAGAACGAGCCTAGGCATGTGGGTCTTTTAGCCTAGGCCCGCGTGCGATGATACATGGCATGCCAAGGCAAACGATGTGTTAATTTGGAGCCCATATTTCAACCATCATGGTGGTGACCGAAAAATTGAGCTAATGTTTTTCTTGCTCAAAATACCCAATTTTTAAGTTATTTCAACTCAAAAATACCCCACCAACACCTTTAGAACATCTACAAACTAATCCATCAACACAAACACATGCAAAAAAGGGTTAAAAAAGCCCAAAATAAAATTAGGTTAGATTTTTCTTCCTTGATTTAGACTTGTTTTTTTAAGCAACATTGATGCTCTAAAGAACTAGTATTAAAACCTTTATATCACATAGAATCTATGGACATCAAGAACAATCATTTTAGTGTTTAGAATTGGCACAAATGATGATTTTTTCTCTCATTTCCCGACTCCATTAATCTCTTTATTATCTCTCTAACTAGGAATTAAAAATAATAAAAATAAGTTTTTATATCAAAATCAAATTTCTGAAATTTAAAAGAATTTAAATTATATAAATTGAGTTATTTTTTAAAATAGAGAAACTAAATGTATTTTGTATGTAAACTTTTGACATGTCACCTATATTTGGCACTTTTTTAATCTTGGTTTTTATTTTTTTAATTCTATTTAAGAAATTAAAAGTAATTGATTTTTAATATGGAGAAATTAAGTGACCAAAATGAAAGGTTGATTTCCAAATTGAAAAAAAAGATTCTTAAGTTTTCTCTACAAGGAAAAATTCTTCGCCTTTTAAGTGTTTTACTTAATAATTAATTAA
>Ga0325400_1008060_pt1 | contig 10098 bp, 8 predicted proteins | sample PopdelMetagenome_2_FD_205662 | JGI IMG/M metagenome (GOLD analysis project Ga0325400, IMG submission 205662) | Populus deltoides microbial communities from Bellville, Georgia, United States - Xylem-PdKOR-R1 | ecosystem: Host-associated > Plants > Phyllosphere > Stem > Wood/Secondary xylem...
TTCCTGAAGTCAGCAAGCGTACCATTGTTGGAACAAATTGGAGAAAATATTTTTTTCCTCAAAGAAGTTGAGAGAGGGCAAAGTGAACTGCTCAGGGGTTATTGCAGGCATGATATTGAGGTCCAGGTGCAAGACTTTTTTTGCCAAGAGGGTCAAGGGAGCCATGAACAACTTATACATGAAGGTACTTCATATTGGCGGACTTTTTGAGTGAGATTTCTTACATGTATCGGCACCTTTGTCCACCTTGCTGGCTTTTGTTTAGGTGGGAGACACTCTGCATTTTGTGGGTTCACCACCAGCTTGATTTTTTATAAACTGTTTGTCGACTAAAACTTGACCAAGACATTGATTACCAAATTGAATGAATCTGCTCTCGTGGGATAGCCCACCAGTCCATGAATTGCTAGATTGAGAAAGACCTGATTTTTCTTCTAATTTTACTCTATCCAAAAAATGATCCTACAATAATTTTCTTCTTCCATCATCCACCCTTGATTTGAGCTGTTCGGTATACGGTCCTACCATAATTTTGTTTCTGTCTTTGCTCAGTTCTTGTAAAAGAGTGAGTCATAAATGTCAACAGAACCAAGATTCCGATAGGTCAGAACAGTGACGAGATGTCTTTCACTGATTTCTATAGATGCAAAATATGATAGAACCATTGTAATGATGTTAAGAACGAAGTGGCCATTACTGGGTCAATAGGGTGAACCAATGAACTGGGCTGGATGTGACTGGAACCAGCTGTGAGCTTGTATTTCGAAGCTCCAGACAAGGGGATCGGGATCACTGGCACTGCTAAATAGCATCACATGCGCGGTCCATGATCCCTGGACCCAATCTTTATCAAGCTCAAATCTCGACCCTCAGATTTTCATTTCCTTGAAAATCAAATCATTCAACATCAACACTGTAAAAAACCCTCTTCAAGAACCCACAATATTTTTCTTTTCTTGCTATTTACTTGATAAAAGGCGGACCGCTAATACTGCTAAAATGCTATTGATCTAGCATCATTGATGATTAAGCAAAAACTGTATGTACAAGATTATAATTTCTAGAGGTTAGTATAGTATCCCGTGTAGTGTAAGTAGACTATCCTGTGCCATCATCACCATGGAGACACCGTACTGGTAGAGGCAGAGGAGGGATTGAATATACGTTGGCCAGTTGCTAAAATACGCCGGGGATCAAATTCCATTTTCCTCTGATAAAATCGGTCCCATTTATCCCCAAAGTGGTCCATCCATTCCTCTCGTGTAGTGTAGTGAGGTAAATACTGTTTCACCTTGATCCCTGCATCATCACAGAATCTGAGGATCTTACGGTTTTGATCAGTCAAGTACTCCAAGGACTGAGTCTCTTCGCCATTATCCAATGCTGATCTTAACAACGCCACCAGATAAAACACATCCTCATCTGGTGTCACAACTGAGCTCCTTTGGTCCCACCTACACAAGATTAAAAAAAACCCAACAGCAATAACGTTAAGAAAGATCATCTGCATTTAGCAAACAAGAAATAATCAAGACAGGACATCAGATTTGGATCTTTCTCGAGTGAGAGTTCAGTTTTCTTGTAATGATGTTAGTTGGGATTTGATGGTTTTGGACTAATCAATGGTTGATCCCATCAAGGCTAGGTTTTCGGAACTCAATAGACAAGAAAAATACTAAATACCCTTCACAGTTTCATGCCCTATCAATCATGTCAGGTCTTGTTTAGCTCTATCCTTGCTCATTGAAGGCCTGGTAAGAGTTTGGAGGTGGACATGATACCATCTTCTCCCGGGGGACCCATAACGAAGATCGCCTGACAAGAGAATCTGCCACTGGGACGATCACTACCGTCAATTTATTGGGTTCCAGTCAACAAAAGAGAAAAGGGTTTGTCAATCCTAGCTGGCCTTTAATACAAAATATTCATCTGTTGAGCTGGTTCTTTTGCATGTGGGCCACGTGTTTCGTTAGATACATATGCCACGTGTATCAGTGTGACTCAGAGGACCACCATAGTCATGGGTCTACCCGATTTTTTACCCTGTCTCTTTCCTTCCTCTTCGTCTTTTCCTTATCATCATCGTTTTCAAGTCCTCAAGAACTCGTCCGATTTGTAATTAACTAACAACATATTATTGACACAAGGAAGTATTATTGCTAAGAGTGAGGGTAATGGTAATGACAATGCCTTGTATTATTGAAGGAAGGCTGATAGCTACCCCTAACGTGAAGAGGTAATCTCTAGCTTGGCTCTAGCTAGCTAGCTAGCTAGCCAGCATTATTTGTTTTTGTCTCGTATGTATTATTGGCAGGCAAGAGGTGGTTCAGAGCATGCTTTCTTGTACACAAAACTTAAATGTACGTTTACATGTATTCAAAAAGTATATAGTTACATGTGCTTAATTACGTGTGCGGTTGGACGACGACAACAACATGAAGACACTTGATGAGAGACTTGTCGTGATGAGAGCAACACAATGATAGTCCCATGTTGCATGCATGCAGTACTTGTGAAAAAGATAAGAGATAAAAGATGAAATGCATGTTATGGAGCGCTAAAGAGCCAAGAATCACTCACTTGTTTTTGTTCATGGGGTAAATGAGGATGGGCCCACTTGTCTTGTTGTTTCCCAAAATGCCCTTGAAGACACCCCTGTCAAGGTCAGCAATCCTTGATCTGGGAACAAATAGGTTGAGCCAAGGGTGCGGCACCTCCCACAAACCCTTGGCTCTCAGCTTTAACTCGGCCCTGTGGACGCGATCCAGAAAATCAGTGTAGGGCAGATCGGTTGTGAAGACTGTTGATGGTATGAAGTTCAGGTTCTTCATCAAAGCCTCTACTTCCTGCAGCAAGCAACCACCAGACAATACTTAATTATGATTTGTTGGTGTCATTATAAGAACATTAATAGAAAAATATAATCCAAGTACAAAAAAGAAAAGCTGCTGCTACCAGACATTGTTGCTTTTGTCAAGATAAGTTGATTCCAATCAATTCTTAATAAGATCAAGAAAGGAGATATTAATTAGAAGAGAATCATTTGGTGGGTGGCCGGCTTAATAATAGATTTATTAATATTTAATGCAGTTAAAAAAAATAGAAAAGTAGCGTTCAATCTGAGGCTCAGACAGGACGATAGATTGCACTAGATCTCCCATGTTTTCTTGTACATGTTTTCTAGCATTTTTTATAGTAGCTAGTACGTATAAAAATACATACTCAGCAATCACAATCATATAATCTAGGAGTAGTGGGGGCAACCCTTGAGGGCAGCATATTGCTAGAAGTAGAGAAAATGTGTACAATAATACAATTGAATGACAGCGATGATAGTAGAAGGTTCTATATTATTGTAAGAGGAGATGATTAAACAAATTATTGAGAAGAAATTTAATTGGATTAGCATGCATTTCGAACCCACATTCAATGAGGACAGACGTGGTAGCTTTCTAAACCTGTTTTTTTTAACTACTATTGTAACTAGTCTTAACAGCATGGTTAGCACCATGATTAAAGACATGTATCATGAGGGATTGGGGTGATCAAAAAACAAAAACAAATCATGGGTAATATTTATATTAACTAACCCAAGTCAAGTTGTCGTCGACAAAATCATAATATCAGACATGTTTGTGTTTCTAAGGAAGATAACGAGTAAGAATTTTTGAAATTCGATCAACCTGATTTTTTTACAATTCATTCTATTTGTTTTTTACAATTTATTCTCTGCTTCAATTGATCTAATTGATTTATTAAGTTTAAATTATTTGTTACATTTTATAATAGGTTTTAAGCTAATTTATTAAGCCTAAATCTTAGTTACATTTAAGTCTACCTCATGAAGATAGATAATATAAATCTAATATATTCATGAAAAATTCAGCTGAAAATCTAATATATTCAAAATTGGTAATATAAGTCCAATTTATAGATACTTATAGTATCTATAAAAAATTTAGCTGAAGGTATAATATATTCAATTAATCCGGTCAGGTTTAAAAAATAATTAAATGGATAATTTTATAATTTATAAAATAAACTGAGTTAAATACAGTTATGAGTTAAATATATACTGATTGGAGATCGTCCAGCCACCAACTTAGGAGAAAAACATTATCAATATCTATTATTGTAGTACTCTGCATTAAATTAATAAGCCATGGTGCCAATTAAGACGAGCAGCAAGGCGATCGTATTATTATATATTAACAAGTTCTTGCTGATAATTTTACGAGAAGTCCTGTAGCCACAAAAATATGCACGCATAATTCTGTGGACGAATTAAAGGGATTTTACCTGATCAATGGTATCGCCAGTGGATTCATCGTAATTTTTGGTGATCTCTAAGCAGTAGAGCACACCCCCATTAGCCCCAACTGAGCTAATCTTGACAGGATTACGAGGGGAAAAGAAAGAGGACCTCCAATTGTTAATAAGCCCTTCATCAACAATAACAAATCCCTCGACATAATCGAATTTTAAGGTAGAAGGTTTTCCATGCATGGAAATGAGGTATTCTTGGTCCCTGGTAAAAGTCGAGAAGTTGGAATACAGTACTCTTATCCACCTCACCTGCGATAAATAAAACAAAGAGAACGTGAAAAGGAAAGAAAAAGACCATGTTAGCGGCAAAAGCAAGACGTCAACAACATTGCCAGCTTTAGAACAGCCGTTTGAATGAGTTAAAAAGCTTACATGGACCCAATCTTAACTCATCAGTCATGAATAATTATACTTGCTTCTTTCGTTTTATCTTCTACTAAGACTAGGAAATTTATGCAAAGTTATGTGCCCCACCGTGGAACAAAACCAAAATCTGTCACCAACGAGTGAAAAATATTGATGTTGTTCAAAGAGAGAGAGAGAGTTATACCCTTTGAGGAGCTGGTTCAAGTGCAATTCTAGCCCTAGTGATGATTCCAAATTGCCCTAGACCACCAAGAACAGCATGGAACAGCTTTGAATTTTTTTCTTCGGAGCATGTCATGAGCTCACCTTTGCCTGATATCCAGTAGTGGAATATTAATTACATCAACAAAAAACCAATTAGAACCTATCTCCCAAGATATACAATTGAGGCAGCCAAGGAAAAACCCTGAATTAATTTGTGCAAAAAATAATTATCCAAAAACAGGAAGACAACAAGAAGAAACCAGCCATGCAAGAAAGCCATGGATATTTTAAGGACCAACCTGTGACGACGTCAAGCTCATAGACATTGCTAATTTGAGGTCCATGGTTAAAAGCTTGCCCACTAATTCCACCATTAGATAAGGTACCACCTACTGAAAGATACAAATAATCTGTCCATGATTTTGGTGCTAGCCCATGCTCTAATGTACTCCTTAACACATCTATCCACAGCTCCCCTCCCCACACGTCTACATGCATCTCCTTCACAGCTACTTGTGGCTTTGCCAGGTTCCCCAACCCAAGGCGACTCCCTCTCGAGCCGCCACTCATTTCAATCACCACCCCGTTACTTGTCTGTGCCTGACCGTTTATGGAATGCCCATGACCCCTAGCCGAGACCGTGAAACCCTGAGATGAGAGGTACGCCGCTTGGACAAGCCGAGCTATGTCATCAGCGGAACCCGGGTGCAAGACTGCCATCGGTTCGGATCGTCTTATCAAGCCGAAATCAAGAGAAGCCGTTTCGACATCAAACGGATCAACGCTGAGCTGACCGTCAACCCCAAGACGAAGTAGCTCCGATGGGTCAACAGTCAACCCTACAGTCACAATCAAACGACAGATAGCGAACGTTAAGAGAAGCTTAGTAGCCATTTCAAGGATTTCTTGTTTCTTTTCTTTGGTTTTCTTGTATATTACGAGTAAGAGTAATAATCCTTCATAAGGAAAAAGTCAAGAAGGTGGTGTCAGTTAGAAGTAGGTGGCGGTGGCGGCGGCGGCGGCGGCGGCGGCCGAGGTGGTGGTTTCTCGATAAGGGTGAGAGGTAAAGAAAGAGAACAAAATTTGGTGCCCCTGTTTGTGGTGGTGGGGTAATGTAAGCTGGATTGCGCTTTAAAGATTTTCTAGGCCGAACATGCAAAGTTCAGATTCCCCGCTAATCCTCTCTCTGCTCTTTTTGCACGTTGCACAAAGTATTACTTACACACACATGTAAGCATAAGAAGGTAATAATATAAGGTAATTCAACGACAGAAATATTAAATAATATTTTGATTTTAATCTCTTGTGTGTTTGTGGTAGTGCAGGTAGAGGGGGAGGGGGAGAGAGCCTGACTATTGTGTCCTTGGGACGTTTATGAGTTGTGCCTGGGATATAAGATACAGGCTCTCAATTTATAGGACAAAATGGGGTCGGGGAAGATAGAAGGGACACGTGGACGATCACGTGCAAGAGGTGAGGAGACACGTGTGGAGGAAGAGAGTGAGGCAGTATGTGGGGCCAGGTTTTTGAATAAGGGGCCCAGGTATGGATACGGAAGATCCATGTAGGGACGTAGGCAAGGGAAGGTTCACGTGGTTTCAGAGACTGGACGATGTATGCAGCCAATACGAAAGATTCTCTCAACGTATCTCCTCCCTTTCTCATCTCCACAGGGAGAAAAAAATTTATCAGCAAAATTCCACCATACCAAGTATGAACAGTCAGAATTATTGGCTGCAAGGGTGGGAAAAGGCCTTTAGGTTGCATGCACGAATAGATACGTTCTCTCTATCTTTATTGTATCTGTTTTTTTCTTCTCGAAATAATAACTAAATATTAAGGTAATAGTTTAATTAAAATTCAATAGAAAAAGACCTTGAAGTGATCAACTGGGACAAGAAATATTAGCTTATATGGTGATTATCAATGACAAAAGCATATGCTTAAACCGGTCATGATCATTGGATAATGTTTCAGCAAGTCAATTTTGAATTCCAGAGAAATAGCCGCATAAAAAAAAAAATATTCCATCAAGACATGCAAGCCAAGTTTGCAATGTGGGTTAGATTTAATTAGGCTCTAGCTAGCTTGCCATTTATAGATATAAATATAAACAACAAGTGGATTTGGTGGACAATTTAATTATATTGCATGATGTTATGGTGATCAAGGATATTACTCCAAGGGACGGTCCCTTTTTTCAAGTGGATGTTCCGTGACAAAAATGTACTCTTCTAGTTTTAATTATTTTGAGTACGCTTTGAAATGTAACAAGGGAAATGAAGAATATATATATATATATATATATTGAACCTTCTAGGGTTATTTAAAAGTGTTTTTAATTAAAATAGTTTTTTGATATTAGTATATTAGAATCACTGAATATAATTAATTTAATATTTTTTTCAAGTAATTAAAAAACGCATTAAAAAACCGAAGCTACCACAATATTAAACCATCACTTAATATTCTATATTGGGTTTCGCAGAGAAATTTGCAATCGTTTTCTTATGATATGCTTCAATCTACATTTTCATGTTGGGAAACATCCGAGAGAATGGCTAGAGATTAAAATTCTTCAACTTGTGAAGCTAGTTGGAAAAGGTTTTTCAAGCGAAATCAACTAAAAACATTCCTGTGGTGATCAATTATGGTTTTCGTGGATCATTTACGGAAAAAATAAACTAAGATTTTTATAACTCTAAAACTAAAGCTTTAAGAGAAAATCTTTGAATTTATTAGATTCCGAAAAAATTATAAATTTAATAAAAATAATCTCTCTAGACATACTACCTTTTAAATAAGAGTTTAAACTGCTTTTTGAAAAAAATCAATTAATTTTATAACTAAAAAAAAATCCTAAAATTAATAACTAGAAATTAAATATTTTAGTTAGCAAACATAATATATAACACTGGTATTACTGGGCCAAGATCAAATCTCCGGACTCATTAATTAACTACAATGATTCTTTCCTTGATGTTATATTAATATTCCAGGTCATTACTAAATTAGAAGAAAAGATTACAGAGAATAAAGTAAGAAAGTTAAAACTTACAATAATTAAGGTGATGAATGATAAGAAAATTATAGTTTTGAATGGTTATTTCCAAGTAATAATTCAAAGGAACGCTGGGCGGTAACGCTGGAGTGCACCTTAGCTATTAAAAACACAGAGTATACTAGAATCCGTCGATGTACAGAAGTCAAGTCTCGATCAAAGGGATTCGACAAATTTGAATGATGTTAAGCAGATTAACTGTTTTCAAATGTGAAATTGGCTTTAACGAACCACATTCTCTAGACAGAGGAAGATGGGCTTGAGTGTGATGTTTTGGCACGCAATATTACAATGACTGGACAGACTGTAACAACTAACGAGAAACATGTGGGGTAAACCTAGGACGATATACCAGAGGTTGATTGGCACGGTTTGAGATTGACTAAATCCATGTAAACACATTTACTTCCAGGAAACAAACCCATAATTTTCTTTTTGTCATATATATATTTATATATGCATTTACTCAGTTGGCTTGAATGGTTGATTTTAGACCAAGTTTTGTTTCCTGTGTTTCTTCCTTAGAACTGGGTCCAAGCCTTTGGTCACAGGTCTTATCCATGTCTTACACGCGGAAAATGTTTCCAAATTATCATAACTCTAATGTTTTTTTGTTCGCTACAATGACAAAATATAATTAAAACTCTTATCTACCATTCTTGTGTCCTTTAGGCAGCCAAAACAGACAAATCAGATCCCAGTTGCGTACAGTAAGAGAGATAATACCTGGAAGCTTTCTTTGAACAATGTTCTTGACCAGAGCAGATAATGTCACAAATGACAGCTTTCATACCTTGGAAACAACATGAGTATTATCTTCAGGACTCGTGTCTCATATCCTGCATTGAGCATACGATCCAATCGGCTGACTATTACCATAGAATTGAGATTCACAGCGACATATTCTAGGAGATTAATTTTCAAAGTTATTATATTGTGTTTGAATATTAGTGTTCTAACATAGAAAAAATAGATATATAATTAAAAGAGATAGAAATGTTTTTAGTTAAATAATAAATTCGCTTTTTTGACACTCTTAAAATAAATTTCTGTTTTTAATTATCTTTTTAATATCTAAATAATAAATTAACAGTAATTAACAGTAATTTAGATTCAATATTTAAATCTTGGAAGATAGAATCTTGGAATGTAGTTTGATTAGGTAAGCCATCCCCTTGAGTACGCTGATGCTTTAGCAATGATTAAGATTAATGATTTGATTAAAAAAACCATTCCCTTGCACAATTATTCCAAATATTTACGGAATTAAGATGTATTTAATTTGTTCATGTAAATTACAACATACAAGGGGAGGGAGTTTTCTCTCTTTCCTTTTCTTTGCAACAAATTGTCGTGATACGTGTCCACGATAGTGTTCTGTGCTGCGTATCTTCAAAAAGATTCAGTCTTTTTTGAAGGATGAGAAGGGTTTCGTCAAGTCTTTTTTTTATATCAAGTGGACTTTCTGTAGCCACTCTTTTCCTTAAAAGAGGCAAGTACTGTAGCCACACCACACCAATCCATGTTTCGCTACAGCCTCTCTTCCAGTCTGCGCAGAAGAAACCTGTAAATAATTATTTTTTTAGGTTTTTCAAAGATGGCCACATAGATTGCTTTGATTATATCAATGATAATAAACTAATGGTGGTCGGAGGGTTTGACAATTTCTGTTTTCATTACGTACGTGTTCATATTTATGATACATTATATTTTTTAAAATAATTTTTTTATTTTATAATATATTAAAACAAACTTTTCTATATTTTTATTTTTATTTTTAACATTATTATATTAAAACCATCATAAAGTACTAAAACAAACCTTTAATTTGATATATTTTCAAACTAAAATTCCTTTTGAAAGGCACTCATAAGCAAAAATTAGAAACGCTTTCAAATAATTTCTAAGCAAATTTTAAAAGTATGTTTTATTTTTTAAAAAAATAAATTAGTGTTTTTTTATTGATTTTGATATGCTAATAAAAAATAATTAAATTAAGAAAAAAAAATTTTTTATTTATTTTTAAGAAAAAATCACTTTTAAAAAAACATCCCATAGGAAATACACCCTAAATCAACTTTCTTTAATGCATAAAAAAATTAGCTACTTGTGTTGAGCATTAATGATACAATCAATCTATT
>Ga0325400_1008065_pt1 | contig 10096 bp, 15 predicted proteins | sample PopdelMetagenome_2_FD_205662 | JGI IMG/M metagenome (GOLD analysis project Ga0325400, IMG submission 205662) | Populus deltoides microbial communities from Bellville, Georgia, United States - Xylem-PdKOR-R1 | ecosystem: Host-associated > Plants > Phyllosphere > Stem > Wood/Secondary xylem...
TCTGCACCAGGTACCAGCCCTCGTCGCTGGTGAGGGTGAAGGGCATGGACGTCCCGCTCTCGTGAGGGATGAGCTCAAAGGTCGCTACAAGCGGCAGGTGGTCGCCACCTGACCAGCACCCAGCAGTCGGCCTCCAGGGGAGCTGCCGTAGCTGGGTCAGGACCTCTTCCGCTGGAGCCTCACTGTCCAGCGTCGTCGAGAGGGTGATTGGTTGGGCGGCCACGTCTTGATGTCGGCAGCGACGTGCTCGTAGCGCCTACGAGCGGCGCGTCGGCCAGTTCACCGGTCGATGTGATTGCGCAGGCAGTGAGCGTCGTGGCGTCTGCCCTGTTCTGAGAGCGACCCCTTCGCCGTGGTCCCGCAACGTCCTCGAAGGCCACGGAGGGCCGATTCTGGCCGGCAGTTGCAGGGAAATTCCCGGAGGACGGTACCGACGGCTGTGAATGACTTGTCCACACCCCATTCGCACAGGTGTGCGAATCACACCAGTGTCATCCACCGGTTGTGGGCACTCCTGTGGACCGCCGAGCCGCTTTCCCACAGTCATCCACAACGTGTGGACGAACCGGTGGACAAAGTCTGTGGACACGCGACCACGCCATCCACACCTCATCCCCAGGTCGTGGACAACCGTGATCAACACCCGGCGATCGCCCGGGTCACGGCGAGCAGCCGGTCCAGACCCGCGGGGACGGCGCTGCGGCGCCAGGCGTAGCGCACGACGACCGGGGGAGCGTCCCGCAGCGGGCGGTAGCTGACGCCGTCCCGCCGGTGCAGGGCGGCCGTCCCCTCGGCCGTCACCCCGACCGCCTGACCTGCGGCGATGGCCGTGAGCCAGCCCTCGGTGTCCACGACCGGGAAGACCTCGCGAGGCCCGCGACCCGGGGCCCACAGACCCAGCGACGTCGTCCCGTTCACGCTGTTCACCGCGATCCGCCGTTCCTGCAGGTCGGCGAGCGTCAGGCTCCGACACCGGGCCAGCGGGTCGTCCGAAGCCAGCACCGCGTGCCGCCTCTCCATCCACAGGTCCAGGGTCGCGAAGCGCTCGGGGACGGGCACCCGCACGACCGCGACGTCGCACCAGCCCTCCGCCAACCCCGACGTTCGGGCTGTGGTGCTGGGCGAACGTGAGCGTCCACGAGGGGTGCTCCCGGGCCCACAGCCGCTGGACGGCCACGGTGTGCCGGCCGAGCGACGCCCACGCGTAGCCGACGCGCATCGACGTGTTCGACCGGGTCGCCGCCAACGCCTGCAACCGATCCGCCTCGGCCAGCACGTTCCGCGCGCCGTCGACCACCTCCCGCCCCACGTCGGTGAGCGCGAACGACCGGGTCGTGCGACGCAGCAGCGTCGTACCCAAGGACGTCTCCAAGGCCGCGACCGCCCGCGAGACCGACCCCTGGGTCACGCCCAGCGCGATCGCGGCGTCGGTGAAGGTGCCCTCGTCCACGACCGCCACGAGCGCTCGCAGCTGCCGCAGTTCCACGCACCCATCCTGATTCATGCGTCACTCGCATGAACAGATCGCCTCGCGCCTTTCTTGCCCACGAGACGCCCGACGAAGCTTCCACCGTGTCCAGACCGTCCCGCGGCGTCGCGACCGCGCTGCTCGCGGCCACCTCCAGCCAGTTCGGCGCCGCCAGCGGCGCGACCGCGTTCGCAGGACTGTCCCCGATCGGCGTCGTCGCCGTCCGCCAGCTCGTCGTCGCGTGCGTCCTGCTCCCGACCGTCCGGCCGGACCCGCGATGCTTCACCCGCACCCAGTGGCGGCTGGCCCTGTCGCTGGGAGCGGTCGTCATCGCCATGAACTGCGGGCTGGCGCTCGCCGTCGACCGCATCGGACTGGCCCTGGTGACCCTGGAGTTCCTCGGCCCCCTCGCCGGGGCCGCCGCCGCCCTCGGTGTCCACGTCCTGCTGCTGCCGGGCGCCAGCAGCGACTGGGTCGGGATCGGGTTCGGCTGCTCGGCGCGGCCGGGTGGGCGGGCTACATCCTGCTCAACCGTCACGCGGGCCGGGCCCTCCCGGGGCTGCAGGCCCCCGCCGTCGGGTCGTTGGTCTCCGTCGTCATGGGCCCGGTGCTGGTGGTCGTCGTGCTGAGCTACCGCCCGGGCCTGGGAACCATCGCCCTGGCCGTGCTCGCGGGGGTCTTGAGCAACCTCGTCCCCAACGCACTCGACCTCGTCGCGCCGCGCAGCGTCCGGCCCCAGACGTTCGGGGTGCTGATGAGCGCCCAGCCGGCGCTCGCCGCCGTCGTCGGACTTGTGCTGCTCGGCCAGGACCTGCGGCTGCACGAGTGGGCCGGGATCGCGATCATCGCGGCCACCAACGCCGTGGTCGTGCTGGGTCAGGACAGGCCGGGTCAGGAGAGGCCGGGTCAGGACGCGGTGTCGACCTCGGCGAGCGTTCGGGCTGCCAACGACGGCCAGTAGTCGCCCTCGCCGAACGGAGCCGGCGCGAGCCAGCCGTCCTCCATGTGCGTGCACACGGCTGGGTCGGCGGCGGCCAGCCGACGACGCTTCGACGGCTTGCGGACCGAGGCGAGGTCCACCGCCGTCCGGAACGCCGTCAGGTACAGCGAGCGGGCCAGCTTCTTCGCCGGGTTCGTCGAGGTGCCCGGGTGGTGCCGGACCAGGTCCCGCACCGTGAAGCGAGGGATGCCCTGCACGGCCAGCAGGCTCGTGTGGTCGAAGTCGCCACCGGACAGGCAGCACAGCACCAGCAGCTTGTGGTCCTCGCGCAGGGCACCGACCCGCACCGCGAAGGTGCTGGTCGTGGACTCGTGCGGTACCCAGCGCACGACGTCGGCCGGCACGGCCTCCTCGCCCCGGCCCGTGCGCGGACGCCGCCACTGCGGCACCCGACCCTCGATGTCGTCGTGGGTGCCGACTCCGTAGGGTGCGAAGTACTCCGCCCGCCCGCGAGCGCCGGCCTCGGCCAGCGAGGTCAGAGCGTCGGGCCGCCACAGGTAGTCGTCCTCGGCGAACAGCACGAGGTCGTCGTCGACCCAGGCCGAGTCGACGGCGAGCTTGAGCCCGGCCAGGTAGCTGGCGCGGTTGCTGCCGCCGGTGATCGCATGCACGCGACCGCCTTCGCGCATGGTCTCCAGCCGCTTCGACGGGATCGGGCCGTCGTTGAGGAACACCACGTCCAGGCCTTCGACGCGGGCGGCGGCGGTCAGGAACGAGGTGAGCGCGAGGTCCTTGGAGTACCAGGACGGCCGTCCCTTGGCGTTCTCACCGCCGTGGGATCGGTAGACGACGTGCAGCACCAGGCCCCCAGGTGGGTGTCGGAAGGTCTTGGCCACCCTAACCGTCACGTTCGGGAAGAGTTCGCCTCCGGCCGTCCGGGGTCACCCGATGCGACGAACCTCAGCGCCACCTGGTGGTCATCGCGAACCCCACCAGCACCAACCCGAAGCCGGCCACGAGGTTCCAGTTGCCCCAGTTGGGCACCGGGAGCAATGAACTGGACAGGTAGAACACGACGATCCAGATCAGGCCGATCACCATGAACGCGACCATCAGGAAGATCCACCACCGCGGGGTGAGGGTGTTCTTCTTCTTGATCGCGCGGTCGGCGTCCGCGACGGCGTCCGTCTCGTCGGACTTCTTGCGGCGGGGCACGTCGACCTCCTGCTTCGTTCGGTGGGCGGGACGGGTGACGTCCCCTTGCTCTCCTGCTCCCGGTTAGCGTAGTGCGACCAGGGGTGTGCAGTCTGTTTCGGGAGGGGTGCGGAGGGTGACCGGTGCTCGGCTGGCCCGTCGCGCCGGTGTCGTCCTCGTGCTGGCGGCCGCCGGACTGCTGTTCGCCACCAGCGCCCTGACCTCCGGCGGGACCGACCTGCGGTCCGAGACCGCCGACCTCGGCACCGTCATCGCCCAACGCTCCCGGGACAACGCCGGGCAGTCCGATCAGGTCTCGAGCCTGCGGGCCGACGTCGACCGGCTCAGCCGCTCCGTCTCCACCGCGGTCGAGGACGATCCCTTGGACGATCCCGCGCTCGGCGTGGCCTCGGGGGCGCTCGCGGCCACCGGTCCCGGCGTCCAGGTCACGCTCGACGACGCCCCGGCCGACTCCCGCCCGGCGAGTGCGGCCCCCGACGACCTCGTCGTGCACCAGCAGGACGTCGAGGCCGTCGTCAACGCCCTGTGGGCCGGCGGCGCGGAGGCCATGATGATCATGGATCAGCGCGTCGTCTCGACCTCGGCCGTGCGGTGCGTGGGCAACGTCCTGGTCCTGCAGGGCCGGACGTACTCCCCGCCGTACACGATCACCGCGCTCGGCGACGTCGACGCGTTGCGCACGTCCCTCGACGACTCCGCGGAGGTCTCGATCTACCAGCAGTACGTGGCCGTCTACGGGCTCGGCTACCAGGTCTCGCAGGACGACGACCTCGAGCTGCCCGCCTTCGACGGAACGACCACCCTCGAGCACGCCCGCGCCCTCGAGAACCCGCAGGCGGCGTCGTGATCCGCCGCGCCGTCTCCGTCGTCGGCGAACTGCTGGTGACCGCCGGGGTCCTGACCCTGTTGTTCGTGGTCTGGCAGCTGTACTGGACCGATGTCACGTCGGGCCGCGCCCAGGCGGCGACGGTCACCAGCCTGGAACAGCAGTGGGCGGTCCCGGCCACCCCGACGCCGACCCCCACCGAGAGCGCGCCGACCGTGACGGTCGACGAGACGCCTCCGACGGGCGACGCCTTCGCGATCGTCTACGTGCCGCGGTTCGGCAGCGACTACGCCGTTCCCGTCGTCGAGGGCACGGGCACCGAGGAGCTCAAGGAGGGCATCGGCCACTACGCCGACACCGCGATGCCCGGGGAGGTCGGCAACTTCGCGATCGCCGGCCACCGCGTCACCTACGGCAAACCCTTCAACCGGATCGACGAGCTGCGCAACGGCGACGCCGTCGTCGTCGCCACCGCGACGCAGTGGTTCACCTACCGGGTCCAGGCCGAGGAGATCGTCAGCCCGAAGCAGGTCTCGGTGATCGCTCCCGTGCCCGACCAGCCGGGCGAGACACCGACGCAGGCCTGGCTGACGATGACGGCCTGCCACCCCAAGCACTCGGCGCGGCAGCGGTACATCGTGCACGCGCTGCTGGAGTCGGTCACCGACCGCGCCGACGGACCGCCGGCCTCGTTGGCCGCGGTCGGATAGAGGAGACATGTACGGGTTGTGGTGGCGGGTCCTGCCGGGGCCGTGGTGGGTGCGGGTGCTGATCAGCCTGGTGGTCGCCGCGGCGGTGGTCTGGGCGTGCTTCGAGTACCTGTTCCCGTTCATCGCGGACCACCTCGCGATCAACGACGGGACGGTCGACGGGCAGTAGCGCGCGGGCTCTGGGACGATCACAGCCCACGATCAGGGAGGACCCGATGTCCAGCGAGTACGCCCCGCCGCCCAACTACGGGAACGGCTACGGGGACTACGGCCAGCCGTCCACCGCGAAGAACGGGGCCGCGATCACCGGGCTGGTCCTGGGGATCCTGGGTCTTCTCCTGTGCTGGGCGGTGCTCGGGCTGCCCCTGGCCATCATCGGTCTGATCCTGTCGATCGTCGGTTTCCGCCGGGTCGGGCGTGGAAAGGCCACCAACAAGGGCGTGGCCGTCACCGGCCTGGTGGTCAACGTGATCGCGCTGCTCGCCAGTGCCGTCATCACCGCCCTGTGGATCGCGGGCGCCGTCTACATCGCCCAGAACGGCGGCACGGATCTGTGGAACTGCATCCTGGACTCGAACGGCGACCAGACCATCGTCAACCAGTGCGTGGACACGTTCGCGCAGCAGAACGCGGCGTGATCTGCCGCCCTCGCTTGTGAAGGGCTCGCGGACACGCTGCGCAACTGTGTCGATCCGCCTCAGGTCGGGCCCCGGTCCGGCCGTACGGTGACGACGTGTCCACCCCTCCCACCGACCAGCACGACCACCAGCCCGGCGGCGCCCCCGAGGTCCCCGGCGCCGGTCGTCGTGCGCGCGGTCGGCACTCCGACCACGCCCACGGCACCGCGTTCAAGGTCCTGCGCGGGTTCATCGTGGCGGCCGTCGTGCTCGTCGTGGTCGCCGCGGGTGGCGGGGTGTACGCGTTCTACCAGCTGCAGGGCAACATCTCGGCGCAGGACGTCGACAAGCTGCTCGGGGACGACCGGCCCACCGACGAGGCGTCCCAGGACCCGACGACCGGGCAGGACGCCGTCAACATCCTGGTGATGGGCAGCGACACCCGGGCCCTGTCGGACGGTACGGGCGACGAGTACGGCGGGGAGTCGGCCGACCCGGGCGCCCGCTCGGACACCACGGTCCTGGTGCACCTGGCTGCGGACCGCCAGAGCGCGACGATGGTCAGCATCCCGCGCGACTCCATGGTCGACATCCCGTCCTGCACGCTGGACGACGGCACGACGACGAAGGCGCAGAAGGGCCAGTTCAACGCGGCCTTCTCGATCGGCGGCGCAGCCTGCACGATCCGCACGGTCGAGCAGACCACGGGTGTCCTCATCGACCACTACGTCGTCGTGGACTTCTCCGGGTTCCGCTCGATGATCGACGCCCTCGGCGGGGTGACGATCTGCACGCCCGAGGAGATCGACGACACGAAGGCCAACCTGCACCTGCCGGCCGGCACCCAGGACGTCGACGGTGAGACCGCGCTGGCCTACGCCCGTGTCCGGTACATCGGCGACGGGTCGGACCTGTCGCGGATCAACCGCCAGCAGGCGCTGATGAGCTCGATCGTGCAGAAGGTCACCAGCTCGCAGATGCTGCTGCGCCCGGACCAGCTGTACGCGTTCCTCAACGCGGCCACCCAGTCCGTCACCACCGACACGGGTCTGGCGAGCCTGACCGAGATCGCGTCGCTGGCCCAGAGCCTGCAGAAGATGCCCTCGGACGGCGTGCAGTTCATCACCGTCCCGACCGAGGAGTACCCGGCGGACAAGAACCGGGTCCAGTGGACCGACGCCGCGGACACCCTGTGGACGCAGATCAGCACCGACACCGCCGGCCCGGCGTCCTCGACGCCCACCGCGACCGCCACGGGTGACCCCTCGGCCAGCTCCGAACTGCTGGTCGCCCCCTCGAACATCTCGGTGCAGGTGCTGAACGTCGGCGCCCCCGCCGGGACGGCCGGTAGGGTCGCCGAGGACCTGACCGGGGTCGGGTTCGTCAGCGCCGGCACCGGCGACGGCGAGGCGACCGATCCCTCCGCCGACGTCCTGGTCCGCTACGGCACCGACCGGGCCGACTCCGCGAACACGGTCGCCGCGGCGCTCGGCGGCGCGAAGACCGAGCTCGACACGAGCCTCGGCCGGAACATCGTCGTCGAGGTCACCAGCGCCGACGTGACCGTGACCGACGTCCGGTCCCGCGTCACCGGTTCCACCGCGACGTCGACGCCGAGCACGAGCATCACCGCCCGGGTCGCGACCGACGACATCTGCGCCTGACGTCCCGCCTCGCGAGTGGCACACGCGTGGGAACACCCATCGGTGTCACCGACGGCAGGACGTCAGCGAGACGGCGTCCCGACCATCTGCAGGACCAGTGCCGCGAAGAGGTCGGGCCGCACGCCCGGTCGCGCCAAGGCGGGGCTCAGGCGGGGCCGGGAGGCGATCGACCTGAGGATGCCTGCGGCGTCGCCACGGCTGCCTCGGGACTCCTGGTTCAGTCGCCACCCACCGATCGCCTCGACGTCCTCGCGGTGGGCGTAGGCGATCGAGAGCAGGTTGAAGAGGTCCTCGTAGTCCTTGGGCGCTTCGCGGGAGGTCGTCGCGTAGGCCTTGAGTACGACTGCGACCTCGACGGTGGGGACGCGCACGTGAACTCACGCAGGGAACCACCGGTGAGCAGCGCCTCGACGTCCAGGACGAGCGGGTCCGACGCCAGCGCGAGCAACAGACCTGGAGCAGCGTCGAACGCGCGACCTCCCAGTTCCTGGCTCCCGAACCGTCCGTCGGAAGCCGGCACCAGCAGATCGATCGCGAGGTCGCCTCTGACGTAGTGGTTCCCTGACGTGGGGTCGTACCCGGCGGCGAGGAGAGCTGAGTGCACGTCTCCGGACGCGGCGATCGTGGTGGAGATCGCCGCGTCGGCGTCGGCCGTTCGCCGAAGGACCGTGCCGGCGACCGGGAAGGCGGTGACGAGCAACCCAGCCATGTGCCCACCGACGATGCGCGCCTCGTCGAACCCGGTGGTCACCGCCGCAACGTCCTCGAGGGCGAGGAGGGCGGCATCGTCCGCGCGTGACGTCGCAGTCGTCACAACTCTGCGGCGGATCACAGGATGACTCGGTCGATGAGCTTGCGCGCGGCCTCGTGGGTCTCGTTTCCGTTGCCGCGCAGGAGATCCCAAGCCACCAGTACGGGGTCGACGGTCTTCCGGGACGTCTCGCCGTCCCAGGCCGCCGCTGTCGCCCACACGGTGGGGTCGGCGGGTACCCGGTACTCGAGGGTGGCTCCCTCGGGGGTCGACGGCGCGAGTCTTCCGGGGGTCAGATCCACTCCGCGGGCCGCGTACCCCAGAGCTCGCGTGGGGCGCCGCCACGGAGAGAGCGCATCCGCTGCCGCATCGCCGGACAGCAGCAGATGAACGCCCTGCGACTGTGCCGTCACCGCGGCTCGTTCGGCCTGGAGGACGACCGGGTCGAGGCCGAGCCAGTACGTCGAGATTCCCCCCGGTCCGCGGTAGTCAGCGAGGAAGCGGTCGAGGAGTGCGGCCCGGTCCGGCGCGCACCATCCTCCGTTCTCACGGGTGACCAGGGACCCCAGACTGCTCAATGCCTTCGACACCGCCGGTTGCGAGATCCCCGTCTCCCCCGCCAACGTGGTCTGAGAACGCGGAGGGCCAGATCTTGCGAGGACCCTCATCAGCGCCCACCTGCCCCAGGGAGGGCGCCGTGGCAGCTCCTCAGGTGAGGTCGAGCGACCGGAGTCCGGGGATTTCACCTCTGGGAGCAACTGCTCCCCGTCCCAGAACAGGAACTCGTCCTCGAGCGAGACCACGCCGAGCCGCGAGTGGGACGCCGCAGTCTCGAGGAGGCCGGTGGTGGCCCGGGGAACCACGACGAGGAGTCGGCCCGCGGCGTTCTCGAGGAGTCGGTGTGCGTCCCACGCGTAGATCGTCCGCCGTCGGACGATCACTGCCACATGCTCCTCGCCAGCGCCGGTGCGGATGACGAGGTCTGCTCCACCGACGGCCCACACGTCGAGGCCAGCGCGCTCGAGCAGCGAGAACGCAGTTGAGGCCGGCGAGTCGTGAGGCGGTGACACCCACTGACTACAACTTTCAGAGCTTATTTCGTCTATGACGAATGGTGCTCGCTGGCTGCCGCCGTGGCACGTGGAGGCTCGTCGCGTGCCCGCGCTCCGAGACCCGTCCCCGGCGCAGCACAGGTCCCTCCTCGACGCGCTCGCCGAGTACCTGCTCGAGGGTCTGCACACCGACCTGGACGTGAGCTCGCTGACCGACGTCCGGACCTTCGCGCACTGGATCGCCGAGGGCACTCCCGACGCTGTCGTCCCCGAACGTGACCGCGTCCCGCACCGCATCCTCTGGTGGGTCGACGGACCGGAGTACCTCGGCAGGCTGCGGCTCAACCTCGACTCAACGACGAACTCCGCGAGTTCGGCGGGCACATCGGCTACGACGTCCGGCCGAGCGCCCGGGGTCGGGGTCACGCCACGGCGATGTTGGCCGCCGCCCTGGTCCTCGCTCGCGACCACGGGCTCGAGGAGGTGCTGTTGACCTGTGCCCCGGACAACGTCGCCTCGCGACGGACCATCGAACGCAACGCCGGACGCTTCCTGGACGTGAGCGATCGTGGCCGCGCGCGCTACGTCATCCGCGGCGGTGGGCGGTGAACGCAACTCCTGTCGTGAACGTCTGCACCGCAACCCGTTCCCACGCCCCGGACGGCACGGGGTCGGGAAAGAACCGGCGGCCCTGCCCGACGACGACGGGGTAGGTGAACATCCGGACCTCGTCGACGAGTTCGGCCCGCAGCAACGCGTGCGCCAGCGTGATGCTGCCCGTGCACCCGATGTCCCCGCCCTCGCCGGCCTTCAGGTCGGCCACGGCCGCCAGCGGGTCACGCACGACGCTGGT
>Ga0325400_1008066_pt1 | contig 10095 bp, 6 predicted proteins | sample PopdelMetagenome_2_FD_205662 | JGI IMG/M metagenome (GOLD analysis project Ga0325400, IMG submission 205662) | Populus deltoides microbial communities from Bellville, Georgia, United States - Xylem-PdKOR-R1 | ecosystem: Host-associated > Plants > Phyllosphere > Stem > Wood/Secondary xylem...
TATCCTAAATCTTTAGTCTAGAGTTATTAACTTTTTTATTTAAATTTTCTCTCATCTCATTTTTTTTAAGTTTATTTTATTTAGGCTCTTTTTATTTAAAAGTTGTTTTTGGAATCCAAATTATATGGAAAGAATTTCTAGAGACATTGAATAGGTATTTATCGTAATTTAGTGTGTCATAAAAATAAATATAATGTTTGATTGTAATATAAAAAATAATCTGAAAAACATTAATGTTTGATTCACTAGTTGTCTTAAATTTTACAAAGGATTGCATAGTTTTGGAAAATATTTTTCTACAAACAAAACAGAATATTAATAGCCTATATATATATATATATATATATAAAAATGGGACAAGTAAAAAGAAAATGTGACGCATAGACACGAGTCAGCAATGAAAATCTTTTCGACGACTCATTAGTTTTTTACGGATAATCAGGTTAATATTTGAGCGGTCGGTAAAGCACGTGGAACATTCTAGATTATCAAGACCACCCTCCATTCTAAGCTTGCACGTACCTCCTGTCAAAAGTATTGGTCCCCCTCTTTATGCATCAGTAATTTTTCGCCTATTTTTGCTACCAATTGAAGAGTTTTAAATTGTAAATTACGTTGTCGCTAAAAAAATTGAGTAACTATAAATAAATAAATTATAATACAAACATATATATATATATATATATATATATATATATATATATAATGTAACCATATGATATAATTTGACAAGTTTCTTATTAAAGCTTAATTATTTCAAATCTCTAACAAAAATTTAAAATTCAGATTTTTCTATAAGATATTTGTTTGTTTGATATTATAATAGTTTTTGTGGTTTAAAAAAATAGATTTAAAAAAAATCTTTTTAGTTATAGTTTTTAAAAAGTAGGTTTTTAAAAATACATGTTTGATTAAAATTATTATAAAATAAATTTTTACATTTAAAATAAATAAAAAAACAGGCCTTTCATTAATAAATAACAAGTTATTTTATCATCTACAAAACCAAGATTCATAACATAATTATGTGTGGGGGTTATTGAAAAAAAAAAAGAAGCTATTTAGTTTACCTAGCGATTTTTTTATGTGGTTGAGTAGAAATCAGAAATTACAACAATACCAAATGATTTTTTTAAGCATTTGTGTATGTATCATATACAATAAAAGATTAATTTATTAATAAATAGGAAAATATTTACAATTTTTTAATTGAAAATAACTAAATATACTAAAACACAAGGGTGTTTTGAACAGTGTCAAACATTGTCCAAACACCGTGAGCTAAAGCAGTGTCATTTTTATTTATTTTTTACTTTGATCTCTCAACTTTTTTTTATTGAGTCTTTTAGTTGCAAAATTAGTATCTAATTGCATCAATTTTATTAGCTAGGGATAAAATAGAAAGACAGATGATCAACTTAGAAAATGCGTAAAAAATGGGTAGCATGTTTAAAGTTGACATAAAAATACATTTTAATCCTCTAATTTATAAAATTATACCTTTTCGATCCCTTATGTTTTTTTCTAAATTCAATTTTGGTACACAACTTCATTTCTGTTGTTTTTAAGTCCCTGTTTTTTAAGGAGAGAGAAATTTTTACTGGATTTTAGTTTAAAGAGAGAAAGCCATCGTTTTTCACATATTTCAACCACTAAATTGATTGATATTGGTGTCCACAGGTTCTCTTTGATGAAAGGAGTTGAATGGTGATTGTTTCAACCCTTGATATTACCTAAAAAAGTAGATAAAGATCAAGAAAGAAAAATCTAACCCGGTTTGATTTCATGTTTTGGGGTTGTTTTTGAAGTTTATTAGGTTAATAAATTGGTTTCTAAGTGTTGTGAGGGTGTTTATTGGTAAAAATTGGTTGAAAAAAAGATTTAGGGCTAAAATATCTTTGTCCTAATTTTTCGGTCACCACATTGGTGATTGAATTATGGACAAATGAGAGTCAAGTCGTCTGTTTCAATATGCGACATGTCACTTGATTTATTTAATAAAGGACCCCTTAAAAATTTTTAAAAAGATATAAGGCATAGATGCGTGGGCTTGGACTTTTTTTTTCATATGCCCAGACATGCTAAGATGTTAGGCTCGCGCATCTAGGACTTTTATGATTGTTTTTTGCAATTATTTTTAGTCTTTATTTAGAGGCAAAATAAATTTATTTAAAAAATTATTAGACATGTTAAGCCCTTGGTGTAAATCACTGATTCTACGGGTCGTGCACAACATGCAGGGTTGTTTTTTAATGCATTTTTCCCTGAATTTCAAAAAGAAAAAAAATAATTTAGTCCTTTGTTATCATTAATTTTTTTTATTTAACTTCAAATAAGAAAAAAACAATTTCATTATTTTTTATCGCCTAGCTTAAAAAAATTATGCCAAATTGAGATTATATTTTGACATGGTTCTAAATTTTGTTTATTAATCAAAGTTGACTAAGATCAATATGACATGATATATTTTTAAAGTTCAACTTAAAATTTATTATAACTCTTTTATTTTTTTTAAGATTTAATCTGATTTGTGATTAATTAAAACCCAATGAATGTTCGACTGGAAAGAGAATGAGGAAAAGAACATATTTATTGTTAAAGAATGATGCATAGGCTATGAGTTTTTAATTGTTCGAATGGTATATAACACTTATAGTAGTCAATTAATTTATTCTACTATACTAGTTGAGTTTTTAATTATTGTTTCAAATATTTCATGACATACAGCAAAAACAACATCATTTATATTTTTTAATGTGGTTATATACTTTTTATATGATACGCATTGAAGCGTGAGCTCAAGACTAATTTGTTTCTATAGATTGATTCCAAAATTTATATTTCTTGGTTTAAAAAATAAATTATAATTATTTTGTGTGATTCAATGGCAAACACTATTAAAAAAAACTTTGAATTACCAAATCATCCAAGATAATCTAGGTAATAAAATTTTAAAAATGGTTAATTTGGAAAAGTTTGGATAATTTGATTAAAAGAAAAAAAAATCAAGTTACTTAAGTTATCCCAATTAATATAATTTGGTATAGTCAAAAAAGTTTTGGGCCTAATTTTATCTAGTTATTGAAATTTATTGAGGAATTTTAAAAATAGATTAAAGGGGCGACGAGTAAAATTTTTGGGTAATCCAGGTGAATTACCTAAAATATGATTCGAAGAATAAAATAATTACTCTAAATTCAAATATATGGAAAAGATTTTGAATAATTCAAGAAATTATATGAAAATGATAAATGTTTACTCAAATATTCAAATATCTGATTAATAGCCCCTTGCAAAAACAAGCCTCTCAAAGCTAGAGAGATCTGCGGTTTATTTAAAAAAAACTCTAAAAATATATATTTTATTTTTTAATCCTTCAAAGCATAGTATACCAGGCTAATGTGGAAAGTATGCTTTTAAAATGATATCAGGAAAGTGTTTAATATCAATTAACATACAAACTGATTTAAATATCAATTAATATTTAAATATATTTTTTATTATAAAATAAAAAAATATATTTTCTTTTTATACAATCATCCCATTTTCTTATAATATCTTTTTTTTTTTTTTAATTGACACACAATTCAAATACAGATCAAATAATAAGTTAATACAATTTCTTCATAAACCAAAAACAATTCAAGGACAAACCTCAACAATTTGAATACCAAGTTACAAGAGAAATTTCAATTTATAGTATATTTTGGAGTGTTGTTGTAGTTGTTTTTTAAAGTGTTTTTCACTCAGAAATGTATTAAAATAATATTTTTTTTATTTTTAAAAATAATTTTTGATATCAGCACATCAAAATGATCTGAAAACACTAAAAAAATATTAATTTAAAGTTAAGAAAAAAAATAATTTTAAATTTTTTTAAAAAAATATTTTTGAAACACAAAAATAAACAGGGCCAAGTCCCAACACAAACACACGCACAAGTTATATATATATATATATATATATATATATATATATATATATATATTATCAATCAAATCTTTCTTTTTAGTTTTAAACAACCACTTAAAACACATATAATCTTTTTTCTCGTGAAAAGATCAATGTATTTATGAAAAATAATAATAAAGCATATTATGTAATAAAAAAGCTTCCATGTTTCTTTATATAATTGAATCTATGATGTGAGTTTTACATGATCCAAAAGGTTATAAGGAATTTGATGGCTTTGTTTGAAAAAATAATATCACATAAGTTTCACTCGAATACTTAATAATTTTATTAATTGAGAATTTCAATAGATAAATTTAAAATATAATTGGAAAATAAAATACAGCAGGCCTAATTAAAATGACCGCTGTAAACTGGGACTACTACTACTTTTTTTTTTTTTTTTGCCTAATATCCAAATCCAAATTAGAAAAGAAAAATAGATTTTTGGAGTGGAGTAAAAGTTAAAATAGAATATAAACTTTTCTTTCTAAACAAGAAACGAAGTTAACCCCTCTATAAAAGACCAAACACCCAGCCAGTCCTCTAGAATTAGATCCCACTATTAATATTAATTTTCGAAAAGGAAAACAGATATTTTCAATCCCTCTGAGTTCTGCCTCTCTGTCTCTCGACCATGTCTAACCAAGCTGAATCCTCTGACTCGTAAGTACATCATTACTTGCACAGATCTACACTTCTTATCTTTTGTATCTTTCGATTTCGATTGTAAAGTTAAAATCTTTAATTTATCTCTTTTTCTTTCTTAATTTGTGTTTTGCAGTAAAGGAACAAAGAGGGATTTTAGTACCGCGATTTTGGAGAGAAAGAAGTCTCCGAATCGTCTTGTTGTTGATGAGGCTATTAATGATGATAACTCTGTCGTTTCCCTTCATCCTGAGACTATGGAGAAGCTCCAGCTCTTTCGGGGTGACACCATCTTAATCAAGGTTCGATTTTTCGATCCAGGATTAATCTTTGAGGGTTCTTTCTTGTTGGGGTTGGGTATTTTCTTATTTATGTTTCTGATCTGTTTGGGGTTGATTGAGGTTGAAATATGTTTTTCACTTGTATTTGTATACGGGTTTATGATGTTTTATGTTGGGTTTTAGGATCTGTGAATTGGGTGTCTTTGGCGTCGCTTATATCGATATTTTGTTAGGGTTGTTGCAGATGAAACTGTTTTTTAGTGGGTTGGGGGTTTAGTAGTTTTCTAATGAGCGAATACTTTGTCAAATTTCGTTATTTTGGTTTGTTTTATTACTAAATCAAGGAGATTGAATGGAGGATGTATATGTATGTTGAATATGGAATTAGCTTTCTTTGGGGACTACATATTGTTATGATTTCTTGTTCTTATTATTTTGAAGATTTCAAATTTAGTTTATAAGATGTATTAGGAGCACATTCACTTCTCTTTTCCATGAGGGATGCATGGGTATAGTACTCTTGTTCTCTCTCTACTTGTATTTGTTATGTAATAACGTGATTTTGCTTGAATTTTTTATGACATTGTGGTAATGGTGTTCTTGCACGAGGGGTGTTCAGGGAAAGAAAAGGAAAGATACTATTTGCATTGCCCTTGCTGATGACTCATGCGATGAACCAAAGATCAGGATGAACAAGGTTGTGAGGTCAAACCTGAGGGTTAGGCTTGGAGACGTGGTATCTGTACACCAGTGTCCTGATGTCAAGTATGGAAAACGCGTGCACATCTTGCCCATTGATGACACAATTGAAGGGGTCACTGGAAATCTCTTTGATGCATACTTGAAGCGTGAGTTTTTTTCTTAAGCCTTTCATTTTCAGCCAATATCAGTAGTTAAACTGAGATATACTACAACTAGTCCTTAATGATGGATTGTACTTAAAGGCTTATAAGCTCTACATTTGGAATTCATTAGGGAAAGTTTCCTCAAGTTAACAAAACAATTTTTTTTATCTTCTCAAGTTTGAGCTTGTTCTGAAAGTTGCTATCCTTTTAAACATGTCTCCTATGATTGCTTTAATTTGTCCTTGTTTAATTATAATATTTTTGGCATCTGAACTTGATATGTTTTTGTGTTACTTGCACTCGCTCAAATCACTTTTCTTTTTGTAAAGGTTTTAATTTCTATGTGGGGTCCTAGTTTTGCACATGTTTTAAATTTTTGGTCTGCTCTTTCTACTAAAAATTGTCTTATTGACGACCTGTCTCTGATTAATTTTTGCAATCCCCCTAACCATCCATGCTCAAAATCTCTTTTTGTGTGCCTGTGTGTAGATAGCTTTGTTATTTTGTTTTGCATGTATGAGATGATAGTTGTGGTGTGTGAAAGAAATGGAGGGTACCTTCTTCATTCTTCTTCATTCATTTTTTAATGAGAATTTTGCTGCTATCAGCAGTTTGTGAAGGAGTACTACTTGATATATGCATGTGGAAAACCCAATGGCTAATGATTTCTGCAGCTATCTCTTACTGCACTTGATTTTTAATGTAGAACTTTTTTGAGATTGTTGAATCTATAAAATATCATTGTCCATTTTTCTTGTTAATACTTTATCCTCATAACATAACGTTTTCATTTTTTTTTGGTATTTAAATTGCGATAAGAAAAGTTTACACTGCTAGTTCTTTTGTGGAAACTGCAAACATGGTTCTTGCTATTAGTCATTCTTTTGTTTTATAGTTATGATATCCTACATACGTGTTAAATTCTTTTTGTGCAAATGATGCAGCTTATTTCTTGGAAGCATATCGCCCAGTGAGGAAGGGTGACCTCTTCCTTGTACGAGGGGGAATGAGAAGTGTGGAATTCAAAGTTATTGAAACTGACCCTCCGGAGTACTGTGTGGTTGCTCCAGACACTGAGATCTTCTGTGAGGGAGAGCCCGTGAGAAGAGAGGATGAGGATAGATTGGATGAAGTTGGTTATGATGATGTTGGTGGTGTTAGAAAACAAATGGCTCAGATTCGGGAGTTGGTGGAGCTTCCTTTGAGACACCCACAACTATTCAAATCAATTGGTGTTAAACCACCAAAAGGAATTCTGCTGTATGGACCTCCTGGTTCTGGGAAGACTCTAATTGCCCGAGCTGTTGCAAATGAAACTGGTGCTTTTTTCTTCTGTATTAATGGACCTGAAATTATGTCAAAGTTGGCTGGAGAGAGTGAAAGTAATCTCAGAAAAGCATTTGAGGAAGCAGAGAAAAATGCACCTTCGATTATATTTATCGACGAAATAGATTCAATTGCCCCCAAGCGAGAGAAAACAAATGGAGAGGTTGAGAGGAGAATTGTTTCCCAACTTTTGACACTCATGGATGGACTAAAATCCCGTGCACATGTTATTGTCATGGGGGCTACAAATCGGCCCAATAGCATTGACCCTGCTCTGAGGAGGTTTGGGAGATTTGATAGGGAAATTGATATTGGTGTTCCAGATGAAGTTGGGCGCCTTGAGGTTCTTCGTATTCATACTAAGAACATGAAGCTTGCTGAGGATGTAAGCAACAAACACAATAACCTTCCATGCATTCCTTTTCTGTTTTTCTATTTTTTCACCAAAATTCTGGGTTTTTATGCAGGTTGATTTGGAAAGAATAGCCAAGGATACCCATGGTTATGTTGGTGCTGACTTAGCAGCTCTTTGCACTGAGGCTGCGCTTCAATGCATCAGAGAAAAGATGGACGTGATTGACTTGGAAGATGAGACAATAGATGCTGAAATACTCAACTCAATGGCAGTGACTGACGAACACTTCAAGACTGCTCTTGGAATAAGCAACCCATCTGCATTGCGTGAAACAGTAAGTATTGACGTTGAGATGTTTGGTGTGGGTATCATTTGTTTTCTTGTCTCTGACTAAGAACTTTTGATCAGGTTGTTGAAGTTCCTAATGTTAGTTGGGAAGATATTGGTGGTCTTGAAAATGTTAAGAGGGAGCTCCAGGAGGTAATTGCTGTATTTCAACAGTGTGCAATTGTTAAGTGTTTTTTGTGTTAACTTTTATAACTAAATGTAACTATTGTGCTGTGTGATTTAGACTGTTCAATATCCAGTGGAGCACCCTGAGAAATTTGAGAAGTTTGGAATGTCACCATCAAAGGGAGTTCTGTTCTATGGCCCTCCAGGATGTGGGAAAACCCTTCTGGCTAAAGCTATTGCCAATGAATGCCAGGCAAACTTCATTAGTGTCAAGGGTCCTGAATTGCTTACAATGTGGTTTGGTGAGAGTGAGGCCAATGTACGAGAAATTTTTGACAAAGCTCGCCAATCTGCTCCTTGTGTCTTGTTCTTTGATGAACTTGACTCAATTGCAACTCAGGTATATTAATTTATCTAGAGTGCAGTCGAATGTGTTACCCTTTTCAAGATCATGGCGATCAACTGGCATTTGATAAGATTGTTATTCATTAAGCATGCATGTATGATTCTAGGGTTAATCTAGCAAGTCATGGAGATGTATTTTATTTTGCCTCTTTCTTACGCTGTTCTATACCACACTTGCAGAGAGGAAGCAGTGTAGGAGATGCTGGGGGTGCTGCTGATAGAGTTTTGAACCAGCTTCTGACGGAGATGGATGGCATGACTGCAAAGAAAACTGTTTTCATAATTGGGGCCACAAACAGACCCGACATCATAGACCCTGCCCTATTGCGTCCTGGGCGTCTTGATCAGTTGATCTATATCCCTCTTCCTGATGAGGAGTCACGCTTTCAAATATTCAAATCTTGCTTGAGGAAATCGCCAGTCTCCAAAGATGTTGACCTCAGAGCACTTGCCAAGTACACACAGGGTTTCAGTGGTGCTGATATTACAGAAATATGCCAGCGTGCTTGCAAATATGCCATAAGAGAGAACATTGAGAAAGTATGCTTCAGATTTTTTTAATGCTACCATCTTCTTATGTCTTCCCTAGTTAGCTGTCTTGTTACACAGATACTTATTTTGGATCTGTATTTTGTAGGATATTGAGAAGGAGAGGAGGCAAAAAGAGAACCCTGAGGCTATGGAGGAAGATGTTGAGGATGAGGTGGCAGAGATCAAGGCAGCACATTTTGAGGAATCCATGAAATATGCCCGTAGGAGTGTTAGTGATGCTGACATCCGGAAGTATCAGGCATTTGCTCAAACACTGCAACAGTCAAGAGGGTTTGGAACTGAATTCAGGTTTGCTGAAGCTAGTGCTGGGTCCGATCCGTTTGCAGCTTCTGCTGGCGGAGCTGATGAAGATGACCTTTACAGTTAAGTTTTCGTAAAATGTCTAGGCTTATAGATTTGGGCCCTAATATGTGTATCTGGTTAAATCCGTGCATGTTTACTGAAAGTTCCTTGGGATTTTATTATTGTCACCAAATTGGCCTTGCGTTTTTCAAAATTGAACGCTTCCTTTGACTCCTTTCAAGTCAAAATTGAACATGTTATCTTATTTTGAAAGATTATTACTGATACTATCTGAAACTAAGTTTCCTTCTAAATTGCCAATGACTTGCGAATTAATTACCATCAAAATAATCATGTGATTAGCTACTTGGAAGTTGATAGAAACAGAACCGTTTTATGGACTTGTCATGCATTAAATTGCATCTTTTAGAATCCTCCAATGGAGAAATCGTCGATTGTGCACTGCAAATTTCAGTTTCCTGATCAAAATATCATGCAATTTTTATCATGTTGGGCAAGTAATTTCTTGGGTGAAGAATGGGATATGGACACAGAAAATCGAAAGGCGCCTGATTGAATGAAATATCATGTGCCTATGAAGGGCTGCTGACTGATTGAATGATATGTTGCCAAAATGGAGAAATTGCTTTGAATTTGCGACATGCAAATGTATGTATTGATCTATGTTTTGCTTTAGAATGGATTATTGATTAACAAAGGGGAGACGGTCAGAATCTGAAGAAGAATACTAAGAAGCAAGAAGTCCTTTGATAAACTCAAGATATCCCGGTTTTCTATTATTTAAGATCTAAGCATCTGTCACTTCCACACAACTAAAAATCATTCAACAATATTTGGTAACGAGGCTGACTGCTTGTTAGTTAAAATTTATTTATTTTTATTTTTAAATTGTTTTAATATATTAATTTTAAAAATTTATATCCAACAATATTTTATTGCGGCAGACAAAATGGAATAAAACTTGCTGTGTTAGCTC
>Ga0325400_1008069_pt1 | contig 10093 bp, 5 predicted proteins | sample PopdelMetagenome_2_FD_205662 | JGI IMG/M metagenome (GOLD analysis project Ga0325400, IMG submission 205662) | Populus deltoides microbial communities from Bellville, Georgia, United States - Xylem-PdKOR-R1 | ecosystem: Host-associated > Plants > Phyllosphere > Stem > Wood/Secondary xylem...
GTTTAAAAACAATTTAAATGATATAGTTTAAGTCCAAATAACTATTTAAAATAAGATTGTTTTTAATAAAAATTAAGATAAAAACATACTGGATCGATTTGAGTCAGCCTAAATTAACTTGTTAATCAACATATCAAGTCATAAGATCATGATAACCTCATATAAATTAAATTAAAATAAATTAAGAAATCAATAAATCTAACATTGAATGATGAAACTGGAAAAAAAACCCATAAAATAACCCGAGTCAACTCAGGTTAACTCGCAAAACTTATGTCTCGAGTCATGAAATCAGGATAATCCAATAGAAAGCAAATTAAAAAAAACTATAAAGTCAACCAACTCAATGTTTGAAAATAAAATTGTAAAAAATAAAAAAAAATGATAAAAAAAGATGCAAAAAATGAATTGAGTCAACAATGATTAACTCGTCAAACCCGTAATCCAAGTTATGAGATATGAATAACCTCAAAGAAAATATATCAAAATAAATTACAAAACTTAATTCTTAATCAATCTAATATTGAATGATGAATTTGAAAAAAATATCAATTAAAAACAGAAAAACAAAACCTCAAGTCAATAAAATTAACAGATTAATCCATACTCTAGATTACAAGTCTAAAATAACCTCATAAAATATAAATTAAAAAAATATAAAATATAATTCTCAATAAATATAATATTAAAGAATGAAATTAAAATTGAAAAAAAATATATATTAGCAAAAAAAAAACAAAAAAAGAAAAAAAACATTATTCTAGTGAATAATGTGATATGAGGAGGTAAAAAGCCCTTATCTTTTAGTTTTTTTTAATCAACTTAATATTAAATAATAAAATTAAAAAATAAAAAATAATTAAAAAACCTAAGTCAACTGGTTTAATTAGCTAAATTCGCTATCTGTATAATGAAAATAAGATAAACCAATAAAAAATAAATTTAAAAATAAATGATATATAAAAAAAAGGCACCGCTTCAAAATTAATAGTATAAAAACTCCTCCTTTAATTATTTTGTAATTGTGAACTGGACTATCGGAGGTGTTGCTTTCAATTCTCTTTTGGCAACATGGTGGCTGTCTCCATCTGAACATAAAACTGTCAACTACCGAAATGTTTTTGCACATCGAAAATATTCTCAACTACCGGAAGAGGAGAGGTGGCAACTTATAAATATCAATTCACCCAGTTGATCACTAATACTCAACACTTGTAGACAAAGATTTGTTCCATTTTCAAAGTTGCTTTAACCATGAAAACATACTTTCCCCTCAATCTAAGGTTAGAAAATCAATATTGTCGAACATGTCCCAGATTCTAGTTGGGAAATTGCTGGTTCCAAAATTCCTCTCGTTTGAGATTGGCTACGATTTCCCTGTTCGGTAGGATCAGAGACAAAGGTCCATGTGTCTTGCTGAGTGGCGAGATTAATGCCCAGTTATCTTTGCTTCACCAATATATTCTATCTCACACAGATCTTGACATTTTTCTTTTCACATTCAAGTTTATACTTTATTGGATTAATTAAAATTAAAAATATACATTCTATAGCTCATTGCGTCCAAACCATGTTTTATAGTATATCCAAAAGTTTTTTCAGCAAGGAAAAATGTCCCAGGCCGAAGTGAAAAATAAATACTTTTGATTTGGACCCATCATAAAGCCTCTTTCTTTTCACATGCATACAAACAAGAGACATTGAGAACAACACCCACCAAAACCATCCCCTCCCCTCCCCAACAAAGGAATGACCTTTTATCTGTTCCTCCACAACCGAGCACATCCTTCCACTCTCACCATCACCACCATTAAATTTAGATCATTATATCAAAAACCCGCACTGCAAAACATCGAGAAAGATTAAGTTGGAGGGAGAGGGAGATTGGTTTGGTTTAGGGGCTAGTGTGTTTGAGAGATGTGGGATGCTTCAGGCATTGATGAATCTGTTTTCGTTATGTCTTAAGCCATTTGGGCATGGTAGAAGTAGTAGTAACAGTGATTCAAAGCTTGAGTCATTTGTCGGTGGTAGCAAAGAAGGGAAAGATGGTTTGCTTTGGTATAGAGACGTTGGAAGATACTGGTCTGGTGAATTTTCAATGGCTGTTGTTCAAGCTAATCAAGTAATTGAAGACCAAAGCCAGATTGAGTCTGGACCTTTCGGAACTTTTGTTGGTGTTTATGATGGTCACGGTGGACCTGAAGCTGCACGTTTTGTCTGTGATCACTTGTTCAGGCACTTTCAAGGTCTGTTCTTTTTAAATATTTTTGATCAAATATCTAAAAAAGATTTTTACTTAAAAGAAAAAAACTTTGCCGTGTTCCTTTTATGTCATTGAATTGGCCACGTTTCTCACTAACCTTTGTGAGATTCTCAATCAATCAGCTTTTTTGCTTTGGAGATTTTGAAAGGTTCTGGTAGTAATTTTCTTTCGTTGCTCTGGATTTTTTTTTTTGTGAATTTAGATGAGAAGCTATTTTGTACAGTTGTATTGGATGATAGAAAGCTACTTGTTTTCAGAGTATGATATAGTGAAGAAAATTTATTGGGATTTTAAAGACGGGATTTTGCATGTGAATGTCATGGACTGGGATGTCAGTACTTATTGGTAATGCTTGCTTTTAATTGCTGAAAGTGATTCAGTTTTTTGGAGCTGTTCACTTTTGTGGTTGTATCTGTCTTGTCAATTTCATGGATAACTATGAAGTGATATTCAATCGGATTTTGCTTTCTGTGTAAGCTTCTGATTGGCTTTTATGAGTTTGGAGTATTTTTTTTTCTTACTTTAAATTGCAGTTTTAAACTTGGAACAGGATGATTAAATGTAAGCTTAATGATTATTGTTTAGCAGCCAACTGCCTAGTTTTTGGTATCGATACCCAAAACCAATGCAATTTCTTACTTCAAAAGTTTTCAGATTCTTCAAGGCACTATTTGCAGTGTTTAGGAATTTAACATTTTGGCTTTTAAAATCTAAATTCCTACAGCTTTTTTTTTAGATTAAAATCCAAGCTAGTGCTTCTAAAATGTGTGCTGGACAAATACATTAGCTCTGGGTAGAAACTAGATTTTGCTTAAGGGTGACGGGGGCTTTGAATTCCAGTGAAAAAACAGGGCATATATCTTACTCTTTTTTTTTTTTTTATCATTTTTGTTTGTAAAATGTTTTGATATTTTTTTGGTTTAATGTCGTTTAATCTTAAAAAAGTATTGTGCCTTGTGTTGGCATTCTTAGGCTTTGTGGTTATGCAGCCATTTCAGCAGAGACACATGGTGTTGTGACAAGCGAGACCATCCGAAGAGCTTTCTGTGCAACAGAGGAAGGGTTTACCAATCTCGTGTCAGAGTTATGGAGCAGTCGTCCCCAAATGGCAACAGTTGGATCATGCTGTTTAGTTGGAGTGATATATCAGCAGACCCTCTTTGTAGCAAACCTGGGAGATTCCCGTGTTGTACTGGGCAAGAAAGTCGGCAACACTGGAGGTATTGCTGCAATACAATTATCAACTGAGCATAATGCAAACCTTGAGGTCATCAGGCATGAACTCAAGAACTTACATCCAAATGATCCCCAGATTGTTGTTCTTAAGCATGGAGTTTGGAGAGTAAAGGGGATTATTCAGGTTATTTCAAACCCCAATTTAACCTTCAGAATATTTCAAATTAAAACACCTCTTAGGTGCTTTTGTATTCTTGTGTTTTTTTGTACTCTCGGAGTGATAAATTATGAAACTACTTGGTGGGCTGGAATTTTTACGGTTCTTGGTTGTTTATCATTTGGTATTCATAATAGCTGTCCCGACTTCTTTCAAGAAGTCGTCAACTTTGTTGTAGCTGTTAATGCGAAACCAAATTTACCCGTTGCTATACAATTATTTTTAAAACAATTTGTTTGAGTTATAGAATTGTGTCGAAGATTTACAAGTCCATGAACTGGAGATGAGAAAGAACAACATATAAGCCAATACCAAACCCCAGCACGATTCACATGCTCTGACACCCAGGTCTTTTGCAGATATGACTTCAAATATAGTTGAGATGGTTTTATAGTCATTGGTCAGAGAAAGGGTTCATGTATAGAGGCAAATTAGTTGATTGAAGATAATCTTCGCTGTTCTAGGTAACCTGAAATTCACTTTTTCCCCATAGGTATTCCCTTTTGTGCTTGATGGATAAAATGCACCCCATCTCAAGCTAGATGCTTGTTATTTATATTTTCTGACACGTTTAAGAAAATAAGCATGTTGATTATGAAAGGGAATTTGAACATCCTTTATCTAGCCTTTGCATCGATGAAGATTACTTTTAAGTCAAGTATGTTATGGAAACTCCTTGGAGTACATCTTGGTTTGCATCGGATTATCTTCATCTTGCTTCTTATTATTCATGGCATGTTCCTTTGCAAATTCTAATTTCAAATAATGAAATCCATGATTATATTTGATGCAGGTTTCTAGATCCATAGGGGATGTGTATATGAAACATGCACGATTCAACAGGGAACCAATTAATGCCAAGTTCAGACTTCCTGAACCAATGGACAAGTCAATCTTGAGTGCCAATCCAACAATCATTTCACATCCTCTCCATCCAAATGATTCGTTCCTTGTATTTGCATCTGATGGTCTTTGGGAACAATTGAGTAATGAAAAAGTAGTGGATATTGTCCACAGTAATCCATGTGCAGTAAGAGTTTTCCCTTGTGTATTTGGTTGTCATACTTTCTACATTGAATTTACTTTCATGCCTTTGTGCTTCTATTAAATAGGAAACAGATGACCATAAAGTTTTGACCTTTTTCTGGAACTCATATGCTGCTTGGTATTAGCTTAAAACTTGCTTGCTTGGTCATTTCATAAAAAACTCTTGGAAGAGTTTGGAAGGCAAACCTATGTCCTTTTCTCTAAGATGTATATAGTAAAAGCAAAATATCTTGGAATAGTTTGAAACGCAAACTTATGGAAGCATTACGGTGCATTTTATTTAGTAGATATGTTTGTCATAATCATCGATGAGTTTTTTAAAATGATCTATTTGAGTTTTGACAGAGAAGAGAACTGCAAAGTATCATCATTGATGAGTTTCTACTTTGTATCGTATTTGGATTGTTCATTCATTACCTTTTTTCTCTAGTTCTTTGCATGGATTATGCATTGATACCCAAGGTGATCCATGGTCAGTTCATTTTCATATAATTAGGCAAAGCGCAGCCTTGGAGTTAAATGCGTTTGATAAACTGTGTGTTAGCTTGTTGATCATTGTGCTTGGGATGCGTGTCAAGGAACCATTCAATGAGATTAGATATTGGTGGTTTATATCATCATAGCATATTTGAAACTTACTTTTTAGATTGACTTCCTCTCGACTTTCATGAATTGCCTTCAATTGTTCGTGCATATTTGGTGTTTTAGATGGCTATTATCCACAGCAAAAGTAGATGTTATGCAAATTCTGCCTTCCATAAGACATGTGCATTGCTGGGATATGGATGCATGCACAGAAATGTAGATCATGCACTATGATCCAAAACTTATATAGTTGTCTCACAACAGGTCTCACAGTTCTTTTTTATTATTACCAGTGAAGCTATCAGCCTCACTGCGACTATTCTTGCATTTGACTACCCAGGTTTAGCTCTTGGTTCATTCTTCATCTTTTTTTTCCCTTCATGTGTTCATTTTTTTTAACTTGAAGGATGCATTTAAGTGGTGGTTAACTGTATTCTTAAATTTATGCTTCGTATATGTAGTTCTTGTTGTAAATTTATCTGTGTTTCGACTCGTATTCACGAGCTTGTTTTACTGCAGGGAAGTGCCAAGAGGCTTGTCAAGGCTGCCTTACAAGAAGCGGCTAGAAAAAGAGAAATGAGATATTCAGATCTACAGAAGATTGACAAGAAGGTTCGACGACACTTTCATGACGATATAACTGTAATTGTTTTATTCTTAAACCATGATCTTATATCCAAAAGCGCTGTGCAAACACCGCCGGTTTCCATCCGAAGTGCCTTGGAGCGCTAGTTAATCACCCGTTGGCATATTTCTGCTGCCTTATCATGGACACGCGCAAAAGCATCCTAGCGGATCAAGACACGTATCAAGGCTACAGAGCTGCACTGACAAAGCGGTCGCGGTACCTGAGTGGGAATTCCAAGATTTAATTAAGAGCTTTAGAATTTGTAAAAATGTTGTTTGTCAGGCAAATAAATAGATTGCTGCTAAGTCCGTGGACACCCTGATTATATTTTTACTTAATATGTGTTTTGCATTTTTTTCAATAATCTATTTGCATGTCAGACGTATATATCAAATGTTATAAATAGTGTTTGGAAATATTTTGTAGTAATTATGGTTTAAAGTGCTGTTTTTTTTGTTCAGAAATATATTAAAATAATATATATTTTTTTATTTTTAAAAAATTATTTTTTATATTAATGCATTAAAAAATATATATATATATATATAATTAATTCTAAAAAAACATGATTTAATCTGCTATTTCGAACACACTCTTCCTTCATACAAGGTGTGGTAGGCCCAGAGGGGCAGGCAACTATCCAAGAATATCGAAAATACCATGGGGTCATCAAAACCTTTGAACGACATGTCAACATGCCTCGAAACACGAGGGCTTATTTATTTACCAAAATCAACCCAAATTCAAATTCCATGGCCGTGTGAGTCCCTGACTGGCCTCCAGCGGAATTCCTTTCTTCCCTACGCAATCCATCAAATGCAAACTTCCCTTAATTCCTCTTCTTCAAATCTAACAGTTATCAAACATAACTTCATGGCTACGAAACGAAATCAACCTCAAGCTTTTTATTATTGCTTTATTTCACACTGACTCTCCTCTTGTCTCACTCCCACTCAGCACCACAACCCATCCGTCGTGACCCCGGCCCCCTCCCTGGCACCATAGCGCTTTTCACGATGTCCGTGACAGCGTCCGATCCGACGTCCGCCGCATGCTCCACTCTCGCGCCGAGGTATCACTACAATATTTAATCATCAATTAGATTACAATTACAATTTAGATTCGCAATAATTCATTCGTGCTCGTTTTAGCTAAACTTCACGTCGTTTTGAATCATGTAGTAATTGTTTGTAATTCCACTGAACAGCGTCTTTTATTTTCAGCTGCCAAATAGTCCGCAATTCCAGTGTTGCTGATTGTCTGTTCGTTTAAGTTAAAAATTTTAATATCTACAGCGTAATTCAAGTGAAAAACACAGATTCTTGCATTTCTGTTAACTTGTATTTATTTATTTTGTGTTTATGAGATAATTGATTTTATGTGTTGTGGTGCAGGTTCCATTTCAGGTTCCGTTGGAGGTGAATGCAGTACTGATGGGTTTTAATGGCGATGGAGGGTGTAGGTTTATTGTAGATTCACATAAATTACAAGATTTTCTGAGGACCAGCTTCTAAACTCACAGACCTTAATGTTTGGAGACCGGTGAGCCTCTTGACATCGAGCATCAAGTCGTTTTTAACGTGTTTCCGGCAAGCTCTCCCTAAAGTTAGCATTGTTAAGTAATTGTGTTTTGCACGCTTTAAGTTACAAAGTTGTGTTTGTAATGTTGTAGTGGAAAGTCTTCAATACTACCATTGCACCGTTACATTTTCAGCTAAGAGTTCATTTTTGTGGGCTGCATTTGAGTTTTGCTTGAAGGGACCCATAGAGAGGAGATGTATTACAATGGGAGAATTGGAGAATTTCCAGAGTATTAGTAGGTTTTTTTTACTCATTATATGATAGGAATGACACGAGTTGTGTTTATATTTGTGCTGTTTTGTCAAAAGGCTGGGCAGCCAGAACTGATCGCACATGAGAAGGCATCGAAACAGAATATGGTTCCTGCTGGGAATGCATGAGAGGTGAGTGATGCTGTGGATATAATATATTCATTGTTTTGGGGTAGTAAGGTGGAGTGTGTTTTTACAGGAAATTCTGAATTCTGTATTTTCTTTTACTTAGACTGATTTTGGAAGGGAAGTGCCAGTATTTCGCAAACTACATTCGTACTCTGCCAAAGATAATGACCAGCCCGCTCCTAATGCAATCTTTCTTGTAAATTTTGATAAGGTATGGTTTTCAATTTCAATCCTCTTTTTCTGGGAAAATCAGTTTTTTGACTTCTAATTTTCATATAGAAACAACCATTTTGAGGTTGGAAGTCAAATGTTCATAATGTTTTTTTCCAGACTATAGCATTACTAGTTTCGGTTATGTCGGTTTTGTGGTGGTATTATTCATAATGGGTTTAATTTTGGGTTGTTATAAAAATGCAAATATAGCAGTCTAAATGGACTTTGTGGTTAAGGATTTAGATCGAATATGAAATTCTTATTTGATAGCCAAATCTTGCTTCTTTGGTGTATTTGTTGCTCAATATAATCATGTATGAGGTGATGCAAGCAGAAAATAGTCGATCCTTTTATTACATTTCTTGTTTGTTATATTTTCATGAAATTTTTAAGATCCCTGGTTCAGCTTCAGCATACAGTTACCTTGAAATAGCAAGCTATGAAGTTCATAAAACCTATTTCTGGCATATGAAAATCCATTAAAAATCATAGAAAAAGTTCATTAGCTAGTACTTACAAGATTTTATTTTAGCTGCAGATTACTAGTTCCAGTCGAGTTGGACGTGTGTAAACTGCAGCTGGTGAATTATCTTTATGGTTGTGAATCTCAGGACAATTGCTACAGAGTATCTAAAACCCCCCCTCGGTGAACCTGTCAAAGGCAAGAACAAGACAACAACCAAACTATGGTTGGAGAAGTTCTACCAAAAGACAACGAACTTGCCAGAACCTTTCCTGCATGAATTAGTTGAACGGTTGGACAAGTACCTAGATGTAAGTCACCCGTGTCTAGAATAGCGCCTTGGAATTCAGAGTTGCAGAATTGTTCTGTTGATTTTATTTTTGGTTTAAATAACAGCGCCTTGAGGAACAGCTTGTAGATCTGTCTTCTTTCTTTTTGTATGATCGCCGGTTCCAAGAAGCACATTTGAACAGTTCGGAAGTTCTTCAAAGCGCTCTCTTAACCCATCAGCAAGTTAGCTTTGACTATATAATCCTCCATTAGATGATTATTCGTCGCAGACTTGTATATACGGAGGGATTCTGCCTGCTGGGTTCTTTGTGTATTTTGTCGTCATTTTCTTTTCTAATCCCGTCCCCTGACGATCCCAACCAAGAGACTATTCTCATTTTTTGAAGGCATTGATGTTTTGCTAAAATTGTCATAGAATCATATCCTCCCTCAATTTGTTAAAATTTTGCCCATAAAAGTTTTCTATATTCACTGGAATATTCAGGTAAGATTCCATTTCCAGTATCAGGTAAGGTTCGACAGCGTCTGGACTTCGACATGGTACATCACCCTTCCATGGACAACAAAAATGAAAAAAAAGAAACAATTTAAAATAAAAACAGATCAGACATAGCTTTCTAGGCGGCAATTGTGCATCAATTAAAGCAGCTGATAAACAGCTTGCTAAGAGCCCAGTGCATATTCATCATCTCCGCATCAAACAATCCTTACAAAAACCTAATCAAAGTAAAATGAATAATCACGGTGTAAAACAAAATCACCACACGAGAAGAAAAACCCATCAATGGAAAACCATCATTAATAACAATGGATTAACGAAGGGGTCCTCAGCAATTATGCTTGTAGTTGTCATCCAGTGAAAACAATCAGGTCTCAAAGATTACATGACATCATAGAATCCCCGCGTCATATACACACTGATCCAAAACAAAGAATATTTCACAACTAGAAAGAAGATAGGAAAATAGATTTGGCAGGGTATAATTCACTGCGCCTGTGGAGAACAGAGGCGCAGCGACTCAATTTCTGCTCAAACTCTAAGCCTCTTGCAAACGAAAAAATATTTTCAAGAAACCAAAAACAATTACTGTATTTAAGGTTTCTATCAAGAGGCATCAAATGAGTAAACAAGATTTAAAACACGCAGGAACATACATAAGAAAAATGAGAGAGAGGACACGAAAGGGCAAGAGAGAAGCATAGCGAAACTTGTTGATCGTCACATCATGATAAAACCCTAAATGGCTTC
>Ga0325400_1008071_pt1 | contig 10093 bp, 10 predicted proteins | sample PopdelMetagenome_2_FD_205662 | JGI IMG/M metagenome (GOLD analysis project Ga0325400, IMG submission 205662) | Populus deltoides microbial communities from Bellville, Georgia, United States - Xylem-PdKOR-R1 | ecosystem: Host-associated > Plants > Phyllosphere > Stem > Wood/Secondary xylem...
CCATGAGTTGGGTCCGTTAGACCATTTCCATCATCCATTTTTCTTCAAGATGGGTCCGGTGGATGGTGCCATCACGCATTTTTTCATGTTTTGGGTCTGAGAGAACATTTCCATCATGCATTTTTTTCTAAAAGATATTCAGATTAAAAGTATTATAAAAAGAAACAAAGGGATTATATATATTAAAGATAAATATTAAATGAATCAATTCAGTTATTATGAATTATATACTAAAATAAAATAAAAGAAGTTGTTTTATAAAATATTTTTTTAAAAAATATTTTTAACATCAATATATCATAACAATAAAAAAACATAAAAAATTATTTTAAATAAAAAAATTATTTTTTAAAAAAATGCATATCTTTTAGGAAAAAATGTATGATGGAATTTGAGTTGGAAAAAAATATTAATAGGCTTTCGGCCAATTGAAATATTAAGAAAAAAACAAGAGACAGAGGATGCGACTATGAAGTGGAATTTTTTTTAACCAAAAAAATGAAGCTTCTAACTTCTGTGGCTGTTAAGTGTGTTTTTCATTAAGATATTTTTTAAAATTACTGAGATTTTTTTCAGATTTTTTTTAAAATTTATTTTGCTTAAGAAAGTCATGAACATTGAATTATATATATTTATTGTCCGTTGCCATCAAGCAGTTTTTTTCCACGGGGTGGGTCCGCAAAGTCCTCTATAAAAGCCTAAACCTCCTCGCTGCCATTTGCAACAATTAATATTGTAATAGTTGATATATATTAAGATGGGGCTGTTCCTTCAGGTGTTGACGGTGTTAGTGATAACGGTTTCGCTGCAAGGATGGCTGCCTCTTGGTTGCTTGGAGGAAGAGAGGATCGCTCTGTTGCACCTCAAAGATTCTCTTAACTATCCCAACGGCACCTCCCTTCCCTCCTGGAGAATAGCCCACCCCAACTGTTGTGAGCACTGGGAAAGTATTGTCTGCAACAGCAGTACAGGTCGAGTCACCAGACTCGTTCTTGACAGCGTAAGGAATGAGGAGCTGGGAGATTGGTACTTAAATGCCTCCTTGTTTCTTCCTTTCCAACAACTCAACACTCTCTCCTTGATGGATAATCGTATAGCTGGTTGGGTTGAGAACAAAGGTTTGCTCTCTTAAGTATTACAAAATATTTATATTACTTTTAATTTTTTTAGAATTAATCAAATAAGGTGTTGTTTAATTACTATCATTAATTTTGGTTCTCTACAGTAATTCATCATCGAAGAAATAGAAATCATATATGTAGTAACAAGGTGTTGTTTAATTCCTTACATTATTAATATAATCATACCTCCACAACATATATTATTAAATTGCCAATATTATTATAATCATGACATAGTCCGTTACTTTAATAATTACTCCTTTTATTTTTACTTTTACCGCCTCAACCTCTTTACATGATGTTACTGGAACAATTACACGCCTCTTAATCAATCATAATTAAATTACTTCAATAATATCTTTTTTATTCTTTACCTAAAGTCTTTATTTATTTGTTTGTTTATACAGGTGGTTATGAGTTACAGAAATTGAGCAATTTGGAGTTCCTTTCCTTGGTATATAATAGCTTCAATAATAGTATTCTATCATTTGTGGAGGGGCTTCCGTCTCTTAAAACACTATATTTAGATTATAATAGATTAGAGGGGTTAATAGATTTGAAAGGTTAGTTTTTTTTATATACTGTTATTTTTATAAATATTAAATTTAATTAACACAATTATCTATTAAATTTAATTCCAAAAAACAAAATTAATGAGTATTGTATTAATTTATTTCTTTATATAAATATCAAGAATCTTTGAGCAGCTTGGAGCGCTTGGGTCTGAGCGGCAACAATATTAGCAAGTTGGTAGCCTCAAGAGGTAATAATTAGTAACACACTCACATTACCTAGCTGGCTGGTAGCATCATGAAGATAATATTAATTATTCTTGTTTCTTCCCTAACTAACTTGCAGGTCCAAGCAACTTGAGGACTCTATGGCTACAAAATATCACAACCTATGGAAGTAGCTTCCAGTTACTGCAATCATTAGGAGCATTCCCAAACCTCACAACACTTTATCTGGGATCCAACGATTTTAGAGGAAGAATATTAGGTGACGATAAGTCATATATTATATTATATATAGTGATGTTTATATATTTGGGTTTAATTGAAAAATTCAATTTGCTACTTTTGAACAAAACAGAGTTGCAAAATTTGAGCTCCTTGGAAATGTTGTATCTGGACGGTTGTTCTCTAGATAAACACCCCCTTCAAAGCCTTGGAGCACTGCCTTCTCTAAAAAATCTGTCATTATATGCTCTCAGCAGCACTGTACCTTCTGGAGGTAAATTAACAAATTCCAACTCCACTATTACTTATCATTGATCAATTAAGTGTCTGTATAGATTTCTTCTTTTATGTTTTAGCAACCTACAAAACAAGTCTTGGAGGGACAATTAAATCTCAAATTTAGAAATTAACTCAATTGAAATCTTTATTATTTTAAAATTCTACCATCAATTTAATATAAATTATATTTCAATTTAATTTTGCCCCACCCTCTCTCTCTCAACACTATTTCAGTGTAATGTAAATAAAATGACAACATAAAAAACAATAATTTCTTTAATGAAAAGGTAACTTTATACATAGAGAATGCTATTTTTAGGAGGAGAATAAATTAACAATGGTGTATTTTTATTTTTTGGGTCAAATGTATAAAAATCCTTCTCTTAAATGGATAGTACAATTTCTACACTCAACTTATGTTTTTAGTTTTTTTAGCCATAATTAATAAGTAATGAATTATTTCTAATTTTAATTCCTTCTACCTTAATATAATTTTTTGTTTAATTGATTGCGGCAGGCTTTCTTGATCTCAAGAACTTGGAATACTTGGATTTGAGTTACAATACTCTCAGTAATAGCATCTTTCAAGCTATCGAAACGATAACCTCTCTTAAAACTTTATATTTACGGAGTTGTAAACTAGATGGCCGAATACCTACAGCCCAAGGTAAGGTTAATAACTCTTACTCTTTCATTTCCTTTATAATTTTAATTGCTTCTACATTATTATAATTTCTAGATTGTGGCAGGCTTCCTTAATCTCAAGAATTTGGAACTCTTGGATTTGAGTTCCAATACTCTTAATAATAGCATCTTTCAAACCATGGGTAAGGTTGATTACTCTTACTCTCTCTTTCTCTTGAGGTTATATATTTTCAATTAGACACTCGGAGATTTAATTTTCTCTAAATTATAATGTGATCAGGCCTTTGTGACTTAAATCATCTCCAAGAGCTAGATATATATGACAATGATCTCAGTGGTTTCTTGCCTCCGTGTCTGGCAAATTTGACTTCTATTCAACAACTAGATCTCTCTTACAATCACTTCAAGATCCCTATGTCATTGAGCCCATTATACAACCTTTCAAAACTCAAGTCTTTTGATGGTTCAAGTAATGAAATATTCGTAGAAGAAGATGATCATAATCCAAGCCCAAAGTTCCAGTTAGAGTCCCTTCATTTGAGAAGTCGTGGACAAGGTATGGGAGCATTACCCAAGTTCCTTTACTATCAGTTCAACCTGCAATCTTTGGATCTTACAAACATCCAAATAAAGGGAGAGTTTCCAAATTGGTTAATTGAGAACAACACATACCTACAAGAACTTCATTTAGAAAATTGTTCTCTTTCGGGTCGATTCTTATTGCCAAAGAATTCTCATGTGAATTTGTCATTCCTAAGTATATCCATGAATCACTTCCAAGGCCAAATCCCTTCAGAAATCGGAGCTCATTTGCCAGGGTTAGAAGTTTTATTTATGTCTGACAATGGTTTCAATGGAAGCATTCCTTTCTCGTTGGGTAACATTAGCTCGCTACAATGGTTAGACCTGTCCAACAACATTTTGCAAGGGTAGATCCCTGGATGGATAGGGAATATGTCTTCTCTTGAATTCTTGGACTTATCAGGGAACAATTTCTCCGGTCGTTTCCCACCTAGATTCAGCACTTCTTCAAATTTGAGATATGTTTATTTGTCTAGAAATAAGTTGCAAGGGCCGATCACAATGACATTTTATGACCCCGCTGAGATATTCGCATTAGATCTTTCCCATAATAATTTAACTGGTACAATTCCAGAATGGATTGATAGGCTATCTAACTTGAGATTTTTACTCTTGAGTTATAACAATCTTGAAGGTGAAATCCCAATTCAATTATCCAGGTTGGACCGATTAACCTTGATTGATCTTTCTCACAATCACCTTTCTGGTAACATCCTCTATTGGATGATATCTACTCATCCTTTCCCACAGCCATACAATTCTCTTGATTCTATGTCCTCATCACAACAATCCTTCGAGTTTACAACGAAGAATGTATCCCTTTTTTATAGGGGCAGCATTATCCAGTACTTCAAAGGAATTGATTTCTCATGCAACAATTTCACAGGAGAGATTCCTCCTGAAATTGGAAACCTCAGTATGATCAAGGTATTGAACCTTTCGCATAACAATTTGACGGGACCAATTCCACCAACATTTTGGAACTTAAAGGAAATAGAGAGCTAGGATCTTTCCTACAACAAACTAGATGGAGAAATCCCACCTCGACTTACTGAACTATTTTCTCTAGAAGTTTTTATTGTGGCTCACAATAATCTGTCTGGGAAGACTCCTGCGAGAGTTGCACAATTTGCCACGTTTGATGAGAGTTGCTACAAGGACAACCCTTTTCTTTGTGGAGAACCGCTATCCAAAATATGTGGTGTAGCTATGCCACCATCACCAACTTCAACGAACAATGAAGATAATGGTGGCTTCATGGATATGAAGGTTTTCTATGTGACCTTTTGGGTTGCATACATCATGGTGCTGCTAGTGATAGGTGCAGTTCTGTATATAAATCCATATTGGCGACGAGGATGGTTTTACTTTATTGAGGTGAGTATTAACAATTGCTATTATTTTCTGGTGGACAATTTTCCCATTTTATCCAAGTGTGGGTTTTCATAGCCTTGATGGTACCAAGACTTGGTGCATCGTTGTGTATTCTAGTTTTAAGATTTAAACAAGTTTAAATGCATGCTCAAGCGATGTTGTATTAATTTATACAATTCCATTCGGTTTTGTGGGTTTTTACACAGCGGGGGCTTTTCAATTCCATGAGTTTTTACTTTCCTTGTATATTATATTATTACTTGATATTTACAGATGATCAATTCAAATTTACAACACAAATATCCAAAAATATTTAATATTAAAGGGAATACATTACAACACAAATATCAATTCAAATTTATTTCACTGATTGTATATAAGCTTGTGAGCACTTAGATAATTTGCTTGATCTACAACTTCAGTAACTGAGAGTATTGAGCTGCCTTAGATTGAGTTTCCTAGCTAATATCAAAGGGTAATGTCGAGAACGAATCCCTTCAGGGCCGACCCTTGCCCATATGGCACTCCCCGGCCACTTGAAATGGATGACCACCGGTACTGAGAAAATTAATGAATCAAAGCAGTCTCGAGATTCCACATAACAATTCATCTCCACTTCTGAATACTCTAATCTCAAACGTCCAGCATATGCTGCAATGCTTGATTAAAGTCATTTGATTACGCTTAGACTAGGTATCGGATGTTCCAAAAGTGATGTACAGAAAACTAGAAAACCTTGTATTTGATATCATTAGCTTTCACCTGGAGGTAAAAAGAAAAAAAATTAAACTTCCTCTAAAAAAAACTAGAAAATGAGAAGTACAAGAATAATAGATCCAATTAGACATGGACAAATATCCGGTGAAAGAATACATGAAAATAAAGTTAAGTCTCTTGTTAGAATCTTTAATTACCTCCACTTCCACTTGCTTAAAACACTGACAAATCAAAATGCATTTCTTCTCTTCCACTTCCACTTGCATGTCCTTTAGCTTTATCATATTTCCAGCTGCAATTGCCACAACAAGGAGAAAGTTAAGAAAGCAAAGGGAGCATTAAAAAACTAAACTGGCCTTATTTGTTTCATGAAAAATATTTTCATGTAAATGATTTATGGCATCCCTTAACAACTTAAAAGGTGTCAAGTGCATTTTATTTCAATCCACCAAAATTCCCCCTGCATTCCCTCCTTATGTTCTGAAAAAAAATAGTTTTAGCATTCTTTCCGCAATGAACTTGCATTATTTTACAGCAAATGCATGTAACAATCCAACAACCATTTTCATTCTACAGAAACATACTCATGCGAGGGTAAACTATACATTTCTATCAGCAAGATAGAGATCCTTGCTCAAGCTCTTAAGAACACAACTTACCATTCAACATTTTGGCTGTAGTCATCAACCAGAAGATACAATCCCTCCGAATGCACTGCTCAATGGCTAAAAGAGGCCTCCAAGTTTTCAACTTTTCCACCTCTATATGCAACCGATATTTGGAATGTAACCTTATCTCTTCATCTCCTCATTCAGCAATTGGTATATGTTCTCCGAATGATGATGTAAGCTGCCACCAGCATGAAATTCATGAGCACGAGCTCCAACGTCAATCCAGCTACAGCCAGGGGTTTTAGAGACACCACACTGCCTCATCTTTGCAGAATCATCCCGCCTTCTCATATTTGCATATATCTTAGATGAGATAATTGCATCTCTGGAAACAATTGAATGACACTTTCACCAACATCTGCATTTCTACGCCTCTGACAGGCACCGAGCAATGACCCCAACACAATTTCATCTCGTTTTCCAGGCATCTTATTGATTAAGTCCCAAGCTTCGTTCAGAAGTCCTGCACGCGCACAAAGATCAACCATGCAAGAATAATGCTTGACTTTTGGGACCAATCCAAATAACAATTTCATTGATTCAAACAATTGGCGGCCCTCATCAACCAATCCGGCATGCACACATGTAGAAAGTACTCCTATGAAAGTGATGTCATTAGGTTGAACAGTGTCATTATCCTTTGACATGCCTCTGAATAATGATAATGCTTCCAGGGCCTGCCCATGGATAGCAAGAGCAGAAATCATGGCATTCCATGAGACCTCATTTTTTTTAGGCATCCTCTCAAAAACCCTGAGTGCATCATCCAAGCTCCCACATTTTGCATACATATCAATCAATTCACTCGCAACGTAGACATCGTGCTGTAAACCTCTTTTTTATGCATGTGTCTCAACCCATTTCCCCAAATCAAGGGCCCTTATTGTGGAACATGCAGACAATACTTCAATCCTTGTGACTTTATCTGGATTAGGACCTGCCTCTCTCATTCAATTTGGATTAGGACCTGACTGACTTTATCAATTGCTTCATTGGAAGCTCCATTCTGTGCACACATATGAAGTGATAGTTGAACAAAAAAAAATCATATTAACTTGAAACGCATTTACAAATTTCATATATTTGTGTGGTTTTTATTTCATAGCTGATTAATTAGGAAGAATTCAAATTTCAAGTTAGTTTAAAGGAACAGAAATAAACACAATTCCACTATATGTGACAATTACAAAGTATAAAACCGATCTAATTACCATGTGATAATGGCATTCCAAGTGACAACATCCTTGTTTGGCATTGAATCAAAGACCCTCCTCGCAGATATCAAATCCCCACACTTACCATACATGTCAATCAAGGCAGACCCCACATACGAATTTACCTCCATCTTCTTCTCCAAAACAAGCCCCTGCACCCATCTCCCCAAACCCAAATCCCCACACGCCCCAAGAACATTCACCAGCGTCATCTCATCTGGCTCAAACCCCTCCTCCCTCATTTCCATAAACAACCAAATTGCCTCTTTAGCAAAACCCATCTTAGAATACCCCGAAATCATCGAATTCCACGACACCAAGTCTCTGTCACCCATTTCATCAAACACCTTCCGTGCAAACCCCATTTCACCACACCTTGCGTCCATTGTAGTCAAAGAATGATTCACATGCTCGTCACCATCCAAACCAGCCTTAAACACCAGAAAATGACCGATCTTTCCATGAACCAAACCCCAAACATTCCCTCACGCTATAAACAAAAAAGGGTATGTGAAATTATTTGCTTTTAGGCCTAAAGACTTCAGCTTGTAATACAATTCAACACAAAAATCATACTTTTTCCATGTGGTAGCTAACCCACGAAGCATGAAATTGAAGGCATAAATATTGGGTTTGGTGAGTTGATTAAAAACAAGGGATGCATAGGCCAAGTCTTTGAGGTCAACGATTTTGGAAAGAAGGAAATTGGGTTTTGGTATTGAGTTTATAGGCATTTGTGTGTGGATTTGTTTTAGTAGGTTTTTCGATTTGCATTGTTTTATCAGAGATAAAAGCTTTTCAGTTAGGGTTTGATGATGTTTTTTTTGGGTTTGGAAGTTGAGGTTGGAAAGAGAGAGGTGGTAGGGGGATAGAAAAGAGGTAGGTCTTGTCCTGTACTGTCTTCGGACACAACAGGCATTGCATAGATAGTTACCATCATTGTTTTGATTAAAAAAAAGGTTTTTTCTTGCAACACCAATTTGATTTCTTGCATGTTCTCATGTAGTCACCAATCAATATTTGACAGATTATATGCCCGGGAGAAGAAACTCTACCAAGAAGTCAGGGTACATCTCAAATCTTCTGCATAACTTTTTGAATGATGCATTCTGAGCGTCACTAGTTTTCAAGACTATGGTTATAGCATAGAATTTCAATGTATTTATTTTTGCTGCTGGAATGGGTTTTATCTATGCACAGCAGCTACGAGGCGATACACACAGGGTCCCAATCCGTTCAAAGAGATTTGGAGCAGGGTTGTCAGTTGAATGAGGCAGAAGTATGGAAATGGTGGAGGTTGATGAAGTAGAAGATGTAATGACTACAGAGAAAATGGCTGAAATTCCCATAAAGGTACTTTGTGCAGGAATGTCAGTTGCAAACAGCTCGCTTACTGAATTTGCTATTGGTTCTGCAGGGGATATGCAGAATATGTTAAGTAATGGGAGAATGCCATTGCCAAGTGCTCCAGAGTTCTAGCAGGCCTAGAACATAATTTAGGATATCCCGGTGGCTAACATTGCTAGCATCAGTGATGTAATTACATGTTATAACCTAAATGATCAAGGTAGCGTAGAGCAATTGCTGCTCCTCCTGCTAACATATTTCTTTGTGATCTATTAGTTGGCAAGCTAACCAAAGATGAACAGCATGTATGCTTAGAAATATCTGGGATTGGAAACTGCCTGAATCTATCCAAAGCTCCATATGCAATTTTCGCTCTCTTGTAGATCTATCCATAAATTAAAATAAAAAAATTGCAAGGCCATGGTCAAGGAAAATTAACAGAAAATGAAGCAATATATAAACGGGTAAAATCATTCCACAGGTGTATGCTTTCTAACACTAGTGTATGTGCGCAGATTTGATATCAACAAGTTGCAGAAAAATATCATAAACGATAGAAGTGTAACCTCTGCTTCCCTTCGTTCAGCATTTTCTTTAGTTATCCCAAGTCGCTGCTTAACAACGTGCACTTGTTTCATTAATAGAGCCTTTCCTATCAACCAAGGGAGGCCAGAGTGATAAATTGTTCGGGCAGAGGTTCCATCAGACCCCACCCAGAGTTCATACATGATTGCATCTGCAAGCCAGGTGCTAACCATCGCTTTCATTGATATCCCTTCTGGGAGCGAGCTGAAGTCAGTGTCTAAATCAACAATACCATCTTCCTTTAAACTTTTGATTACCCCACCATTCTCGTCATTGTAGGCCACATAAGTACCTGATTCAATATATGGAATTTGATCTACAACAGATAGTCGGATAAGTGTTTAGAAGACAATTTTGATATTTGCATGATATATTTGAGAAAACAAACATATACTACAACATGAGCAAAGCATGCACACACATTAAAAACCAGCTGCCATTGACTTGCTACTTCTGCAGTGGCCCGAAATGTTACATGGCAAATTCCAAAGATCAGCTTGGAGATTAATTTCAAGTAGTACTATTTGGGGTATATGGTTGCTGAGGAACAAAATTGTTTTTGAGGAGGGAACTATAAACTTGTTTGATTGTTTTTCCAT
>Ga0325400_1008072_pt1 | contig 10091 bp, 7 predicted proteins | sample PopdelMetagenome_2_FD_205662 | JGI IMG/M metagenome (GOLD analysis project Ga0325400, IMG submission 205662) | Populus deltoides microbial communities from Bellville, Georgia, United States - Xylem-PdKOR-R1 | ecosystem: Host-associated > Plants > Phyllosphere > Stem > Wood/Secondary xylem...
CACAAGAGTTGGGCTAATAGCTTATTGAATTTAATTGTCTATACTTTTATATAGAATCCAAGACGTGTTTCTTATATCCATGTTACAGAAAGGAGAAATGAAAAAGATAAAGAAGTACCTAATAATAGTTGCAAATATAAGTAGAAATCCAAAATTTTGAGGACAAAATTTCTTAAAGGAGGGGAGAATGTGAAATTCTGAAAATTTATAATTTAAATATGCGGATGTGTAAACCCTTATGTAAAAGTAAGACTGAAAGTGATATGATCTCAATGAGTGGTGGGAATCAAGATAAGAAATAATAGATAAATAATGATATATAATGGAAGGGATGACCTCCATAAAATGAATTTTGGTTAAGAATTCATAAGGATAGAGAAATTGGTAATGTGTTTTGAGGGATAAAATAATGAGAAAAATGACAAAATGTTTGTAAGAAATAAGTGAGATAATAAAAAATACATTATAATAAATAATAGTGCAATGAAAATGGTAGGACTGAAGGTGCAAGCACTGATTAAAAATCAGTGACGTTACTTTGGTTCAACCTAAAAGCTTAAGCTATTAGGTGAGGTTCCAATATATGATTTATATTATTCTCTAACAAACACAAACATGCAGTGAAAATAGTAAATTTGATTTTTTTTTCAGGAGTCTTGAGAATCTTGTTAGAACAATTTAGAGTTGTTTAAGATTTATGCGAAGATTACCTGAAGATTTGAACTTTATTTTGACTTTGAATATATGCTTCAAGGCTGGTTTGTCATAAACCACAAGTCTTCCAATTGTCTGGCCTCTAAAGGTAATCCACACAAACTACCTGTGAAAAATCTCATAAACCTTTTTAGAAGAGAGAAATTATTATACCTTAAAGTAATAGCTCTTGTTTTTTGTGTTCTAGGTATTTCAATATTGTACTCTACTCACCTTTTTCACCATCAACGTGAAATAAGAGGCATAGCTTTCAATTTATAAGGAAACCTAAAAACCTTATAAATGATAAAATATCAATTTGCCTCTTTAATAATATATATACATATATATAAAGGAAACACTTAAAAAAATTAATAAAATATGATTGTTTATGTCGCGAGGTCATGCCGACTTGACGTTGTCTGGCGATGGCGGACGCTTTTTATCATGCCTCCTTTGTGTGGTTTTTTGTGTTAGAAATATGTTTTGGATTTAATCATAAAATTATGATTAATGTTTAGGAGTTGCCACCTAGTATTATGGTCACTAGGAACCTATGGTTTGCGAGAGTTTGAGTAAGGGACTAGTTGTGCAAGGGGAAGACGCATCACCCCTAATACACCCTAACTAAGGTAAGCTGCATTGTTGTTTGATTGTTATATTGTGTCGGGATTCTATTCGTTAGTCTTTTCTAAGGTTTAAAGTAGATTTCTCTTTATGAGAAAGTTTCTATCTTATCGAGTTAAACTCTAACCATTCAAAAGTCTGAATTTTAGCATTGTCTTTTTACACCTTATATCTTTAATACGTGAGGGTGTACTTTATCATATAATTTTACACCCCACAAATATTAAAGTCTACATCTAGACCCTAAAAAAATATTGGAAAAAGGTTTTTGATATTTTGGCCAAACCATAATGGATAATCATAAACTGGTTATGATATCCATATTTTTGGATTTTCAAAATATGAGAAAGATACAATTTTTTTAATGAAAATGTGCTTGGAAAAATTTTAGGATTTGGCTATATGCATAAAAACAATTTTTTTTTAAAGGGAAAATTAATTTAAAGGTTTTTGAGATTTTTTTTAGAAAATGTTTTGAATTATTTTTTGAAATATTTAGGAGAAAACCAGGTATTTTAATACCAGATTTATATTTTACAGTGTAAATATACAACCTGATATTATGCAAAATTGGTAGAAAAATATTTGAGAAAATCACAATTTTTTGAAATGATATTTTGAAATTTTTTGATTTTTTGATTTTTTTAAATATATATATATATATATATATATATATATATATATATAATTTACATCCTACATGAACAGGAGGATGTGAATTATAATTCACGCCTACTGTTCACATAGTGAATAAAGAAGAAGAAAAAGGAGGAAAGAAGGGGGGCTCGCCTGGTTGAAGGGTCTGGTGAGGACAGTGTAGTGCAGGCTATGGAAACTGTGGCAGCTGACGGTGGTTGTGACAGGAAGAGGAAAAAAGAAGAAGACATATGCAGAGGGAGAGGACCGGCGGTCACAGTGGTCGTTCTGCCACTGGTGAAGATTTAGGTTCGTAGGGAGGTTGCGCCGTTGTCTGTTGGTGGAGGAGAAAGGTGTTTGCGGGGTCTTCAGGAGCTGAAGACACGGTGGAGAGAGAAGGAAGGGAGGAAAATGTTGGCTGGAATCGGGAATGGCTGGTTTTTTGGCTGACTTTGGACCCGATTTCTCCCCCCTCAGGCCATGAAATCAACCTCTATTTATAGGCGGTAGGATGAGCAATCTTGTCTATATCGGGGGAAAAAAATTGAAGCCTTTGATTTAGTTGGGAAGGATCCCAACCGTTGATTTAAAGTAGGCATCCTGAGTTGTCAAATTTGCAGAAAAAAGCTGCCTGAGTTGGCCTGTTTAGGCTGGCACCGGGGCTGTCGTGCTGTCATTCAACCTGAAAAGTTCACATGAAATTGTAGAGAAATTGTAGGTGATCATTTTCGTGCAAGTTTTGTTAAATCTTATGGACGATAGATACATTAAATGTGCCTGCAAAGTAGGTGACAAGAGCAGCTTTATCCGGGTAAAAGAAGAAGACAATGAACAATGACCAGACGACGTGTCGTCTAGTCCTTTATATATATATATATATATATATATATATTCAAAACGGTGCCGTTTTAGGTTTGAATTAGGGATTTCGCCGAAGTTCAATGTAGTCTTGTAGCTTTCAATTTGTTTCAATTGAACCCTTAATTGACCCTAAATGTTTGATTTAATGCAATTAAGCTCCTGATGAACTTCAATTGGATCCCTGAAGTTACGTGCCTATTGTGATTTAGTCCTTAGTCTCGGATTTATACAATTTAAACCATTAAACTTTTAATTTCTTCAATTTCACCCCTAAATTTCGTCAATTAAGCCTCTATAGTTTGGTGCCTTTTGCAGATTGGTCGTTGGCTATGAATTTCTTCAATTTAGCCCTTAATTGACCAAAAAACTTCAATTTTCTTGCAATTTGGCCGCCAATTTCAATCAATTAACTTGGTAAAAATTAAATTTGGTCTCTTAAAATTCTAATATTCTCAATTAAGCCTAGATTAGGCTCCCAAACTTAATTTTTCACCAATTAAGCCCTAGATAAAATTAATTTGACCCTTTTAAAGTATAATTAAGTCCTTGTACTTAATTAAATCCTTGAATTGAACCCAAATTAATTCTTAAACATAATTAAAATTCAATTTGGCTCACGATTAAATCAAATTGGCCTATTAAAAATTTAATTATGTCCTCGAACTTAATTTTTATGAAAATTCATCCAATAATAATTTAATTTGACCTTGAATGTGCATTTTGTCTCTATTTTGGGGCATAATGGGGTACAATTAGGTCTTTAATTTCCTTAAAAAATTGCAGTTTGATTTCCCGACTTACATTCTCCACATTGCCAACCTTTATTTTGTTTTTTTATTTTTATTTTGAAAAAGAAAGTGATGTTTGGGGAATAACCTAGAATTGAGTTATGACAGTTTATATAGCAACACACTCAGGATAAATTAACATTTATAGGTCATTGTCCAACCTTTAGTTCAAAAAAGGACATTTAGTATCACTATATTTTACTTCTAAATAGGTAAACTATCAATGGTCACTATTTAGACACTAATGATTGGAGTATAAAATATCATTCAACAAAAATACGAGTGATATCTCACCATATGATAAATGAACCTTTATTGATCTTTGTCCATGAACGTTGGATACATAAACAAATGTTTAGTACCTTAACCCTCTAAGGGTTTATTATGCCCTATTTAAACCCATCTAGTTCTTCACCAATATCACCTGAAAAGATTGTCTCTGGTTACGGGTAATAGTATCTTCTCTTTAGTATAATCAACTTCTTGTTGAAAACTCTAAAATACCAGTTAGAATTCTTAGTGAACATAATGTTAGGTGGCAACTACTTCACATTTCATTCCCTCTTCAAACCTTTTTTTCTCATTTTTCAACATAAAAATTTAAAAGAAAAGAGCAACCATTGTGATGTCGAGTGCAACACAAAGCATGTGTGTGACACAAACATGCATTAAAGCTATCAGACAAAGAGTCTGTTGTCGCTTTAGTGATAGCTATTGACGCATGGAAACATGGTGATCTTATGTATAAATATTACATCATAAATTTAAAGCTATCAGACAAAGAGTCTGTTGTCGCTTTAGTGATAGCTATTGATGCATGGAAACATGGTGATCTTATGTATAAATATTACATCATAAATTAGATGGATAATATACTTTATTATGTGTATAGTTTCATTGTTAGATCTAAGAAGCTACATGAATCCTTGGAGCAGAAATACAAGGATGAGGATGTTAGTTTGAAAAAGAAATCAAAGCAACAAATTACTTGTCTTTAAAATGGATGATTCAAAAATAGTTGTAAGCCAAGTCCAAGAGTTACAACTCATCCTATATGATATTTGTCGCACCCTTGTGCAGATCGCGGGGACCCTCCACGGGAGTGGGGATTCCATGTCGGGGTTTTTGTTTTGTTTTATAAGGGAGTCGCAACCTAGTATTATGGTTACCAAGAAACCTAACTATTCTTTAAGAGATTTTAAGGCAAGGGACTAGTTGCGTAAAGAGAAGGTATTACCACCCCTAGTACGCCTTACCTAAGGTAAGCTGCTTGGTGTTTGTTTTGCCTTGCTATGGTGTTCGTGTTCTCTAATAAGTTTTCCTGTGATAGGTTTGCTATGATGAATGAACTTGGGTTCAAAGTCTAAAAGTAAGAACCCTTGGTCAATATAGATCATACCTTTAGATGTGTCTAAAGAGTGCCAAGAAGAACCGATGTAGTCTCTTAAAATCTGTGTTTGATTTGGAATAAATTTATAACCTATGAATTAAAAGATAGCTAAGGTAGAAATCTAAGGAGATTCAATGTACTTTAAAAGCTCATTTTCCCCTTAGGATTTTAAGTGTTCGTGACTCGTAAATCGTAAGGAAGAGGGATAAAAATTTAGAAATCTAAGGAAATTCATAGCACTTTAAAAGCCTATTTTTGCCTTAGCGTTTCATAATCTCACGACTCGTAAACCGTGGAGTTAAAAAAATTTGGAATGTCCTCAATTATAATTGAAGCTTCTTTCAAGGATGTGTGATGACTTATTATTCCTAAAAAATTATTTTGGATATTAACCACTTGGGGTTTCTTTATCTAAACATTAACAGTGAATAATAACAAGTTATTCTCAATAATGTTTTGAATATTCATCCATTTAGGATTTCTTTATCTAAATATTAACGGTGAATAATAGATGAATTCCCCTAAAAATAAGATTTTTATATTTTTTGGAATATTGGCCAACACCTTTTGGAGTTTTACAAACATGTTGTAAATTCCAGAATGCAAGAAAATAATTTTTTGTGTTTATGAAATCCATGCTAAAACACATTTTTTTTAAACTTCGAATATTTGTTTTTTTTAAAGGAAATTTAAAATATGTTAGGGTATTGGTCGTATGCATGAAAACATATATATATATATATATTTGCTGCATTTGCATTGAAAACCGGGTATTCTAAATGCGAGATTGATATTTTTTTTTACAATATAAAAAAATTCAGACCTTAAAATAAATATGCCAGAAAATCATAAATCTCTTTCTCTTTCTTTTATTTTTTTCAGGAAAGAAAAAAAAAGTTGGAACCAGTAGGTTCAGCCGGGTCACTTGCTCAAGCAAGTGACCTAGCTAGACACAAAAAGGGCTCAATTACTGTTCAATGAAAATTGTCCAGTTACTGTTCAAGTGGATCAATTCACTTGAACAGTACAAACACAAAGGAAAATGCATGCAAAGAGACTCGGTTACTGCTCAAGTGAATTATAATTCACTTGAACAATACAAGCACAAAGGAAAATGCATGCAAAGAGATGGGGAGGAACAGACCTGGAGGCAGAAAACGAAAAGGAAGACGGTGATGGGGAAGGCGAACTGGCTTGTCTATCAATATTGTCATCTGTTTCGGCTCTTTCCCCTCTATTCTCTATTGGTGTCTGTCTCTTGAGCTTTATCTCTGCGTTTTCGTCCCTCTCTCTCTACTGGTTTTAGCTCCTTTGTTTTTCCTTGTTCTGCAGATTTTGTTTGCAAAACATGGAGCAGAGACCGAAAGGCAGTCCCTGCTTCTTTCTTGTTTCTCTTCTCTTTTTTCATCTTTTTTCTCTTCTTTCTCTTCTATTGTCTACCTTCTTTCTCTTTTTTCATCTTGTTTCTCTTCTTTTTTCATCTTTCTATTGCATTTTTTCCCTCTCCTACTGCCAGCCTCTCTTTTGTTTTTTCTTGTCTTTTTTCTTTCTTTTTCTCCTCTTTTTCCCTTCTCTGCTAGGTCAGTAGAAGGGGCTTATAAATAGCCTAATATATCTCTATTTAGAAAAGATTCAATGCACTAATTCTAGGATGTAAATCTTGGCTGATTTACAACCAAATAATGCAAATGAGAAAACTACAATATTCTCATTGATTATGTGTTGATTCCAGTGATTTCTTTCCAACATTAACACATCATCCCAGCCATCTATGTTAGGGATAAAATCCCAGCCATTAGATGATGGTGAGGTTTGTCTCTTCATGTCATTTTACAGCTATCAAAAGTTGTTGTCTCCTATGAATTAAAACTGCACAAAAACATGATCTGCAGCTCCAAAAAGGAAACTACCAAGAATTTGCAGAGAAAAGGAAATAATTGCATATGGGGAGGTTTGTGCAGAGAAAAAAAGGAAATAAAACTGCACAAGACTTGATAAACTCGGGCTAGAATCCTTCTTGCGGCAGGATTTTCTACTTTCATATTAGATATTCAAATGGGAATAACTTGGACTTCTAGTATTGAAATCAAGCAATTCAAAAGCTCAAATTCATCAGCACGTGATTGCAAAAGCTCAAATTCTGTCTATAACTTCCATGAGGGTTTAAAGTGAGATAAAATCGTTTTGAAAAACATAATTGCAACAAAACTCGGTTGGAAACCTTCTCGCGGCATGATTCTCTACTTTCATGCTAGATTTCAAAAGGAAATATCTTGAGCTTCTGTTATAGAAATTAGCAATTCAAAAACCCAAATTCATCTAAACTTGTAGCATTATAACTTTCATGAAGGATCCAAAATGAGATAAAATTGTTTTGAAGAGCAAAATATGGCCGCAACTTGAAGGTCAAAAGAATTTCCTGATCTGATTCGAGAAAATGCTAATGTCGAGCATCCCAAATCTGATTGAGGGTCTGACCTAAGGACAGTGAACAATCACTACCAGAAAACCGGAGAAAACCAACGGAATTACCGACGGAAATATTCCGTCGGTAGTTATTACCGACAAACTAAATTCCATCTCAAAATCTGTCGGTATATACCGACGGACTAACTCCGTCGGAGATACGGTCAATATATACCTGCTGCGATGTCGCGGTCGCACAAATTAATTACCCTAACTTAAAACACACAAGATAGTATAGAGCAAGCAAGGGGTCGATCCCACGAGGAAGGTTTAGTTTAGATTTTTATGCTATACGTTATGTAATTGGGGGGGGTTTGATTTGCAATGATCTAAACTATGGTAGAAATTACACTAACAAACAAAATCAATTGAAACTGAAATATATCAAGAAAACAAACCTTGGTCGCAAGCACACATCCACCTACAGAAATCAGAACCGATCCTTGAAATGAAACTCCAGTTTATATTCTGAATTTTTATCTTTTCTTATCATTGGTTAATTAACGGATCCGCTGTACAACTAGCCCTAACTAACAAACAATCACAGTGTCCGCACTAATGATTTAATCCAATGGCAGCCTTAAGATCTAGATAAATTCATTAATCTTAACAACCAAGTTGTCATCTTGTGTTGCTTTGATCGAATGTTCTCCCTAAGTTTAATAACGTAGTTCCGCTACAATTATCAAGCTTAGTTGCTTCACAAGTTTATATACCACAACTCCGGTTTTGATATCAAACTTAGCAATAGATTGTTCACAACAATAACTTAAAGTCCACTCTAGCAATTAAGATAAACAATCATAGGAAATATGCATAGGAAAACAAACATACTCATTCATAATACAAACTGAAAATAAATCGAAGAATAAATCTCACAGTTCTTGAAATCTGAAGGTTTTTGTGTCTTTACAACCAAGAAAACGAGCTTAGCCTTGCATATCTATTGAAAAACTACTCCTAAAGATGAAAGAATATATGATTTCTGATTTGTAGAGGGGAGAGTTCATGTTTCTTCTCTTATGGCTGCCACCTTTCTTTCTTTGATTCTACTGCACTCTCTCTCCCTCTGTCTTGGCTCTCTTGGCTCACTTAATAGCATAAACTTAGTAGCCTATTTATACACAAATTGTAAGTAAGAAAAATCAAAGTTCAAGTGTGAACATCAAGAGATGGTGGTAGTGTGAAGGCGGCTGGTGGCTGGCGGCTGGTTTGTGGTTGGTGATTTGAGGTTGGTGGTTGCCTTCCTTGACCTTCTGGATTGATTTACTAGAGGAGCTAAATTGCTGAAATTAAAACTTAGATGTCGGTTTGGATGCTTCGGGATGTAATTTGGATTCGTTTCTTCACAAAACCTGTTTGCTGGCAGAATTCAGTTGTCATCTTTGAAAACTCATATCTCCCTCATATGACATTGTTTTTGGCTGAAATTTAGAGCGTTTGTATGCCTTTGAGTCAGGAATCTAACAAAAGTTAGTTTGCATCAATTGGACTTCTGAAGCTCCAGATATTGAATTTTTGAATGACCAAAGGTCAACACTGGCAGAATACAAATTTTGACTTTGAAGGATGTGATTTCCATGCTCTTTGTATTTTTATTTTTCTTGACTTAGCTTTCCAGAAAGGTATGGATGTTAGCTTTCTAATGCCACTGGAATCACTTATTTTGACTTCTAGAACTCACGCTCTGCACAAAACATCGACTGAGGGTAAAAGCTACCAATTACCTCCAATTTACTCCTTTTTGCATGTTTCATCTAAAGGTGCCTTCAAAGTATAAAACAAAGAATATCAAGGCATTTTATACATAAAACATAGGCAAAACACTAGTTAAATATGGGTGAAACTATCGAATAATATGGTTACATCAATACCGATGGAATATGTTCGTCGGTATATACCGACCGTTTACCGACGGAATGACCGAGGGATTCAAATTGAGATAGCCATACAGTGACATGGCACTGTCACCGATGGAATCACCGATGGAATAACCGACGGAATGTTTCCGTTGGTGATTCCATCGGTAAAGACCATTATATACACCCCCTCTACCGACACTCTCTTCCTCTGTTTCTCCTTCTTCTTCTTTCCCATCCCACCTCTTCCCTCCCAAACTGCAGCCAACCACCCATCCCAACTCTCCACTATTCTCAACACAAGCACTCAAGTTTCTTATACCTTATACGTGGTCACAATATCCGTTTCTTGTGGATTTTATTATTTTTTTAATAGTAAATCTATTCTTTTTAGTTTTAACATTTAAATGTGATCAATTTTATTGTTTTTTTAGTATATGTATTTTGTTAACGTATGTACTTGTTTGATTGTTATTTGTCAAAGAAACTTGTAGTATGAATGTATAATTTTGTAATTGTTATAGTTTGTTTTAGATTTTGTTAAATTATATTTGTTTGTAAATTGTTGAAATTTTGTTTGAGTTACACCGAATTAAATGTGTTGTGATGAAATAAATAATTAATAGCTTGTTTAACGGGTCTTTTTTAATTGTTATCAATTCTATTTTGAAGTTGTGATTTCTGTAAATTTATATATGTATAAATTTGTATGTATGAACGTTGATAGTTGATAATTGATAATGAATATTTAACATAAGTGTTGTTTTAGTT
>Ga0325400_1008075_pt1 | contig 10091 bp, 10 predicted proteins | sample PopdelMetagenome_2_FD_205662 | JGI IMG/M metagenome (GOLD analysis project Ga0325400, IMG submission 205662) | Populus deltoides microbial communities from Bellville, Georgia, United States - Xylem-PdKOR-R1 | ecosystem: Host-associated > Plants > Phyllosphere > Stem > Wood/Secondary xylem...
CTGGACGCGCTGCGCCGCAACGCCGCCGCGTTCGGCATCGACTATATCGACGCCGCCGCGCCCGAGCAGGGCATCGTCCACGTGGTCGGGCCGGAACAGGGCTTCACGCTGCCCGGCACCACGCTGGTCTGCGGCGACAGCCATACCTCCGCCCACGGTGCGCTGGGCGCGCTCGCCTTTGGGATCGGCACCAGCGAGGTCGAGCACGTGCTGGCGACGCAGACGCTGCTGCTGCGCCCGTCCCGGACGATGGAGGTCCGGGTCGACGGCACGCTCGGCTTCGGGGTGTCGGCCAAGGACGTCATCCTGGCGATCATCGGGCGGATCGGCGCCGCGGGCGGCACCGGCCACGTGATCGAATATACCGGCGAGGTGATCCGGGCGCTGTCGGTCGAGGGTCGGCTGACGGTCGCCAACATGTCGATCGAGGGCGGTGCGCGCGCCGGACTGATCGCGCCCGACGAGACGACGCTCGCCTATCTGAAGGGCCGGCCGATGGCGCCGGCCGGGGAGGCGTGGGACCGTGCCGCCGCGTGGTGGCGGACGCTGGCAACCGATCCCGGCGCTCCCTACGACCGGGTGGTGGCGCTGGACGCGACCGATATCGCCCCGACGCTGACCTGGGGCACCAGCCCGGAGGATGTGGTGCCGATCACCGGCCGGGTTCCCGATCCCGACGCCTTCGCCGACCCGGCCAAGCGGGCGGCGGCGCGACGATCGCTGGACTATATGGGCCTGGCGCCGGGCACCGCGATGCAGGATGTCGGCGTCGAGCACGTCTTCATCGGCAGCTGCACCAACAGCCGTATCGAGGACCTGCGCGCCGCCGCCGCCGTCGCGGACGGCCGCAGGGTCGCGGACGGCGTCACCGCGCTGGTGGTGCCGGGGTCGGGGCTGGTCAAGCGGCAGGCGGAGGCGGAGGGGCTCCACCGGGTGTTCGCGGCGGCGGGGTTCGAGTGGCGCGAGCCGGGATGTTCGATGTGCCTGGCGATGAACCCCGACAAGGTGCCCCCGGGGGAGCGCTGCGCGTCGACCAGCAACCGCAATTTCGTGGGCCGTCAGGGGCCGGGCGCGCGCACCCACCTGTTGTCGCCGGCGATGGCGGCGGCGGCGGCGGTGACCGGGCGGCTGGCGGATGTGCGCGACCTGATGGGATCGCCGCGTTGAGGCGCGCCGCCACCCCGCCCGCCGCCGGCATGGCCGGTCCGCGACGCCACCGCGCGGTGGCAGATCGCTCATGATCCCGGTGAGCAGCGTCAGCGGCACCGCCTATCCCTGGGGTGCCAAGAACGTCGACACCGACGTGATCATTCCCGCACGCTGGCTGAAGACGGTGACGCGGGCGGGGCTGGGCCGGGGCGCGTTCGAGACGGTGCGCGCGGAGCCCGGCAACGTCTTCGACGACCCCCGCTACACCGGATCCCCCATCCTGGTCGCGGGCGACAATTTCGGTTGCGGTTCCAGCCGGGAGCATGCAGCCTGGGCGCTGGCCGACCTGGGCGTGCGGGCGGTGATCGCGCCGTCCTTCTCCGACATCTTTTCCGGCAACGCGGTCAAGAACGGGATCGTGCCGGTGGTGCTGTCGCAACCGGCGGTGGACCGGTTGCTGGCGGTGGCGCGGGAGCACCCGATCGCCGTCGATCTGGAGACGATGACGGTCATCACGCCGTACCAGGATCGCTTTTCCTTCGACCTGGACCCGTTCAGGCGGCGCTGCCTGATGGAGGGGCTGGACGAGGTTGGGCTGACGCTGGCAAAGGATACCGCGATTTCGAATTACGAGGGGATCGCCGCGGAGCGGCGCCCCTGGGTCGCGGGGAGAAGCGGGTATGCGGGCGTTGCTGTCGAGAACGGTCGGCGGACCTGAGACTCTGGAACTTGCCGACCTGCCGGATCCGGTCGCGGGTCCGGGGCAGGTGGTGGTCGCGGTCAAGGCGTGCGCGATCAACTATCCGGACGTGCTGATCATCGAGGACCGGTACCAGTTCAAGCCGACCCGGCCGTTCGCACCGGGCGGCGAGATCGCCGGCGTCGTTGATGCGGTCGGCGACGGCGTCGAGGACTGGCGGCCCGGCGACCGGGTGATCGCGATGTTGGGCCATGGCGGGCTGGCCGAGCGGGTGGTGGTGGATGCCGCCCGCCTCCACCGCCTGCCGGAAGGGCGCAGCTTCGCGGAGGGCGCGTCGCTGATCCTGACCTACGGCACCTCCATCCACGCCCTGGTCGATCGCGGACGGTTGAAGGAAGGGCACACGCTGCTGATCCTGGGCGCCGCCGGCGGCGTGGGGCTGGCGGCGATCGAGCTGGGCAAGGCGATGGGCGCGCGGGTCGTGGCGGCCGTGTCGTCGGACGAGAAGGCCGCCGCGGCGCGCGCGGCCGGTGCGGACACGACCCTGGTCTACGGCCGCGCGCCGTTCGACCGCGACGCGTCCAAGGCGCTGGCCGAGCAGTTCAAGGCCGCGGTCGGGCGGGACGGCGCCGACGTGATCTACGATCCCGTTGGCGGCGACTATGCCGAGCCCGCGTTGCGGGCGATCGGGTGGGAAGGACGCTACCTGGTGGTGGGCTTCCCCGCCGGCATCCCCAAGCTGCCGCTCAACCTGACGCTGCTGAAGAGTTGCGACGTGTGCGGCGTCTTCTGGGGCGCCTTCGCGGCGCGTGACCCCGCGGCGAACGCGGCGCACATGGCCACCCTGTTCCGCTGGTGGGAGGAGGGCCGGATCGCGCCGCGGGTGACCGAAACCTTTCCCCTGGACCGCGGCGGCGACGCCATCGCGCGGATGGGTGCGCGCGGTGCCATCGGCAAGCTGGTGGTGGAGATGCGCTGAGCCGGACGGCGCTTCGCCCCGAATAGCCGGCGCCCCGCCCGATAGCGCACAGGTTCGGCTTTCGCGCGGGGCAAAAGCGTCTATGACGATGTCGGACCCGAAACGAGCCGGTCGTACAGTTGGAGGGCCAATGACCGAACTCTACCGCGTAGCAACCGAACATCTGAACCTCGCCATGGAGGCGATGGTGGCGCAGGACGACACGTTGGCCGTCGCCAGCATCGCGCAGGCGGCCGACGTGGTGGCGTTCGCCGCCGAGCGGGGCCGCGCGCGCCCGTCCCGGCCGGAGTTGCCGATCGCGGCGGAGTAGCCGGCGGACCCGCGCCATGCGACCGGCCGCGCCGAAGAGGCGCAGCGATGGCTGACGACGATCGGCGGCGCGGGCGTAGCCGATAACAAGGGAAGGACCATGACCGACCGGATCGCCATCGTCGGCGCGGGCTTCTCGGGCACGCTGCTGGCCATCAACCTGCTACGGCACCAGGGGCCGGCGACGGTGCTGGTGGAGCGGCGCGCGGACCAGGTGGCGCGCGGCGTCGCCTACAGCGCGACCCATCCGGACCAGCTGCTCAACGTCCGGGCCGGCGGGATGAGCGCCTTTCCCGACCGGCCCGATCATTTCGTCCGCTGGCTGGCCGATCATGGCGGCGGCACCGCGACCAGTTTCGTACCGCGCACGACGTACGGCGCCTATCTGGCCGAGACACTGGCCACCGTCCGGCGCGGGCAGGAGGCGCGGCTGGCGGTGATCGCCGGCGAGGTCCGCGACCTCCGGCCAGTCGGCGGCGCGCAGCAGTTGAGATTGGCGGACGGCACGGGCGTGGAGGCGGGCAGCGTGGTGCTCGCCACCGGCAACCTGCCGCCCCATGCGCCGCCCGGGATCGACGCGGACGCGCTGCCCGCCGACCGCTACCTGGACGATCCCTGGCGGGCGGATCCCGCGGCCGGGCTCGGCGCGGACGACACGGTGGTGCTGCTCGGCACCGGGCTGACCGCGGTCGACGTGGCATTGGAGCTCGGCGCGGCCGGCTTCGGCGGGCAGGTGCTGGCCCTGTCGCGGCGCGGTCTGCGGCCGCGGCGGCACCGCGACGGCCTGCCGCCGGTGGATGGCGAGACCGACCTGCCGGGCGTGCCGCTGTCCCGGCTGGTCGGCCGGGTCCGGCGTGCGGGGCACGAGAACGGGTGGCGCGCGGCGGTGGACGCGTTGCGGCCGGTCACCCAGCGGCTCTGGGCGTCCAGCGACCCGGCGACGCGCGCGCGCTTCCTGCGCCACCTGCGCCCCTATTGGGACGTCCACCGCCACCGGCTGGCCCCGGCGGTGGCGGACCGGATCGACGCCATGGTCGCGAACGGGCGGCTGCGCTTTTCCGCGGGCAAGGTCCTCGCCGCCGAGCCGGTGGAGGGTGCCATCCGCCTGACTTGGCGCCCGCGCGGACGCGATGAACGCCGGACGCTGCCGGCGGCGCGCATCGTCAACTGCACGGGGCCGCAAGGCGACCTGACCCGCAGCACCGACCCGTTGCTGGGGACGCTGCACGCGCGCGGCTGCATCCGCCCCGACCCGTTGCGGCTGGGGATCGAGGTCGACCCGCAAGCGCGGGTGATCCGCGGCGACGGCACCGCCGACGACCGTGTCTATTGCATCGGCCCGATGACCCGCGGCGGCTTGTGGGAAGTGGTGGCGGTGCCCGACATCCGCCGCCAGGCCTGGGACCTCGCCCGGCGGCTCAGCCATGCGCAATGGGTGGGGGGCGAGGGATTGTAGGTCCGCGCGCGCTCCACTATCCCCCCGGCATGACCGAGCCCCAATCCGCATGACCGCGTTCGACGATCGCCGCCGCGCCGCCGAGGGGCAGTTCGCGCGCGAGGAGGAGATGGCGTTCCGCATCACGGCGCGCCGCAACCGGCTGGTGGCGCAATGGGCCGCCGCCCGCATGCGGCTGACTCCCGAGGAAACCGACGCCTATGCCAAGGCGGTGGTCCAGGCCGACTTCGAGGAAGCCGGCGACGAGGACGTCGTCCGCAAGCTGCTGGGCGACCTCGCAGCTGCCGGTGCGGAAGCGGAGGAGGCGGAGGTCCGCCGGGTGCTGGACGAGCGCACCGTGGAGGCGCGCCGCCAATTGCTGGGGCTGAACTGATGCCGATGGCCGCCGCGGAGATCGAGGCCATGATCCTCGCCGCCATCCCGGATGCGCGCGTCGAGATCACCGACCTGGCCGGCGACGGCGATCACTACGCGGCACGGGTGGTCGCGCCGTCCTTCGCGGGTCTGTCGCGGGTCCGCCAGCACCAGGCGGTCTATGCCGCGCTGGGCGGGCGGATGGGCGGCGTGCTCCATGCGCTGCAGCTGACCACCGCCGCCGGCTGAGCGGCGCCAAACCTTGCGGGCGGCGATGCCGCACCCAACATCCGACCGACGCCATTCGAGGACCAGGCCATGACCGACGACGCCCAAGCCCGCATCGATGCGGTGGTGAAGAACAACGCCGCCGTTTTGTTCATGAAGGGCAGCCCGCTGTTCCCGCAATGCGGCTTTTCCAGTCGCGCGGTGGCGATCCTGGATCACCTGGACGTCCAGTATGAGAGCGTCGACGTGCTGCAGGACCAGGGCGTGCGCCAGGGGATCAAGGCCTATTCGGACTGGCCCACCATTCCCCAGCTCTACGTCAACGGCGAGTTCGTGGGCGGTTCGGACATCATGATGGAGATGTACGAGAGCGGAGAGCTGGCGGAGCTGTTCCAGGGCGCCGCCGCCGCCGAGTGACGTAGGGGAGCGGGGGGAGCGATGCTGCTGGAGACTGCCGACCTGCGGTCATCGCCGGATGCGCGCCCGCTTCTGATCTGCGACCTGACCCAGAGCTACTCGCCGTCCGGCGGAGGCGGGATCAGCACCTATCTGCGCGAGAAGCGCGACCATGTGCTGGCGCATACGCCGCATCACCTGCTCCAGATCGTGCCCGGGCCCGAGGACAAGGTGACGGTGGACGGCCGCCACGTCTTCGCGGAGGTGGCGGCGCGGCCGGTGCCCGGCAGTCCCAACTACCGCTTCATCCTGCGCACCCGTGCGGTTCGCGATCTGCTTGCCACCTATCGCCCCGATGTCGTCGAGAGCCTGTGCCCGTGGGTGCTGCCGTGGACCGCGATCAACCATCGCCGCGCGTTTCCGCGGACGGCGCTGGTTGCGGGATATCGCACCGATTTCCCGAACGCGCACGTGCACCGGGTCGGGCGCGACCTTTTCGGGGACACGGTGGCGCGCGGGTTCCGGCGGCTGTCCTACCGCTATGCCGAAGTGACGTATCGCGAGTTCGACCGGGTCTACACGCTGGGCGAGGACGCGCGGGCCGCGCTGGCGATGCACCGGATCGTCCATACCGACGTACTGCCGCTGGGCGTGGACACGCGGCTGTTCACGCCGACCGCGCGCGACCCAGGTTACCGGTCCGAGTTAGGCCTGTCCGCCGGCGGCCCGCTGCTCGTCTATGCGGGCCGCATCGACAATGAGAAGCGCGCCGACCGGCTGCTCGCCATGTTCCACCGCCTGCCGCGCGAGCTGAACGCGGCCATGGTGATGATCGGCGACGGCAAGCTGCGCGACCGGTTGCAGGCGGAGGCGGCCGGGCTGCCGATCGCGTTCACCGGGTTCGAGACCGATCGCGCCGGGCTTGCCCGTGCGCTCGCCTCTGCGGACCTCTACGTGTCGGCCATGGCCGACGAGACGTTCGGCATCTCTGTGCTGGAGGCGCAGGCGGCGGGGTTGCCGGTGGTCGGGGTGCGGGGCGGGGCGATGCCCGACCGCGTGCCGCCCGGACTGGGGCTGCTGGGACCGGTCGATGACGTCGGTGCGATGGCGGACAACGTCGTCGCGCTCTGGCGCGGCGATCATCTGGCGGCTGGACGGGCCGCGCGCGCCCATGTGGAAGCCGGGTTCAGCTGGCGTGCGACGTTCAACCGCTTGCTGGGGGAGATCTATCCGGCGGCGCTGGCCGCGGCCGCACGGCGCGGCGACGCCGCACCCGCGGCCACGTGGCGGCTCGCTCAGGCGAGTTAGATAAGGCTGCCGGGTGCGGGTGGACCGGCGCGAGACCGAGTGAGCCGGCCGATCCACCCTGCTGAAAGCGCTGACGCTTCGGCTGCCCCAACCTGAGCACGACCCGTGCCAGGTTGGGCGCATCCCCGTCTGACCGCCGCGAACGGTGGTTAACCGGTCGCGCCGACGAGATGGGGATGTAAGATATTCCGGCATACGCGTAGCCCGCGTGGCGCGGCTTCCGACCAATCGGACCCGTTCGATCTGAGCGAAGTCGAAGCATCTTAGGTTGGCGCATGGCCTTCGACTTCGCTCAGGCTCAACGGGGTTGGGGGGCGATGCAGATCGATCTGGAGCCGCTAGGGCCAGCGACGCCGGCGGCTGGGTTGACGGGCGCCCACTCGTTTTCGCGGCCTCTTGACTACAGCCGTAAACATGCTGATTACGTATGTAGTCGGTTGAGGAGAACGACGGTGACGGAGCGGATCAGCGATGCGGAGCATGCGGTGATGGAGGTCCTGTGGGATCGGTCGCCGCTGACCGCACAGGAGGTGGCCGAGCGGGTCGACCCCGCCCGCGGCTGGAGCGCGAACACCGTCAAGACGCTGCTCGGCCGGCTGCTCGCCAAGGCGGCGATCGTTCACCAGGAAGATGGCCGCCGCTACCTGTACCGGCCGGCGGTGGCGCGGGGCGACTATGTCGCGGGCGAGTCGCGGCGGCTGGTCGACCGGCTGTTCGGCGGCCGCTTGGCGCCGCTGGTGTCGCATCTGGCGGAGCGCGACGCCCTGACTGCCGAGGACATCGCCGAGATCGAGACGCTGCTGCGCGGATTGAAGTCGTGAGCTGGCTGGTAGAGACGCTGCTGGCGTCGACGCTGCTGATGGCCGCGGTGCTGGCGCTGCGCGCGCCCGTGCGCCGCTGGTTCGGACCGCAGGTCGCCTATGCCCTGTGGACGCTACCCGCGATGCGCCTGCTGCTGCCGCCGATCCCGGCGGCGTGGCGCCACGCCGCTGCGACGCCGATCACGCGCGCGGGGGACACGATCATCGTCATGATCGTGCCGGCCGATGCGCCGGCCGCGGCCGCATCCTCCGCCACGCCATGGGGGGCGATCGTGCTGGCGGCCTGGGCAGCCGGCGCCGTGCTGTTCCTCGGATGGCACGCGCTGGCGCATCGCCGCTTCTGCCGCCGCCTGCTGGCGGACGCCACCGAGATCGAGGTACGCGCGGGGGTGCGCGTGCTCGCCTCGGCGGCTGCGGTCGGCCCCTTGGCGTTCGGGGTGCGCCGACCCTGCGTCGCCTTCCCGCGCGATTTCGCCGCCCGCTACGATCCGCTGGAGCGCGAACTGGCGCTCGACCACGAACTTGGCCATCACGCCCGGGGCGACCTGGTCGCCAATTGGATCGCGCTGGCGGTTCTGGCGATCCATTGGTGCAACCCGCTCGCCTGGCGCGCCTTTCGCGCATTCCGCGCGGACCAGGAACTCGCCAACGACGCGCGGGTGCTCGCCGGCCGCGCACTCGCCGATCGCCATGTCTATGCCTGCGCCATCGTCAAGGCGGCGCATGGCGGCGCCGTGTCGGCGGCGTGCCACCTTCACACCATCGAAGACCTGAAAGGGAGATTGAGGATGCTGACCGTTTCCAAGACCTCGCGTCGCCGCCTGGCGACCGGTGCCGCCGCCGTCGGCGCGCTGGGGCTCGTCGGCCTTGGCCTGACCGTATCCGGGAGCCAGGCGGCCGCGGCGATCACCGACACCGTGGCCGAACGGGTCGGAGCCGCTGGCCAGGCCGTGCCGCCCGCACCGCCCGCGCCGCCTGCACCGGCCACGGCGCCGTTGCCGCCCGCGCCGCCGGCACCGATTGCGGGCGCGGGCGCGGTGTCCACCCAGCGTACGTTGGTGCGCGACGGCAGCAAGGTGCAGGCCTTTATCGCGCGCAAGGGGTCGGACGGCACCTACAAGGTCAGCGGCGTGAACGGCGCGCCCTTGCCGGCGGGCTGGGCGCCGCAGATCAACATCGCCTCGGGCGATTGCGGTCCGGACAAGGGCACCAAGACATTCGTCATCCGTCGCGGCGCGGGATCGGGCGAGACGACGGTGATCTGCACCGATCGCATCCAGGCCGCCGCCATGGCGGGGCAGATGACGGAGGCGGATGGCCAGAACATCGAGCGGCAGGCGCTGACCGCCGCCTTGTCGGGGCTGCGTGCCTCGCGCACCTCGCTGGCGGCGAACGCCGGCATGACGGCGGAGGCGCGCACGGAGGCGCTGACCCATATCGACGAGGCGATCAAGGAAGTGGAAGGCGACCTGGCCAGCGTCGGCAAGGACGATTGATCGCCGCCGCGCGGTGCGGCTTGCCCCGCACCGCGCGCGGCGCCATCTGTCCGCCATGGCCGCGCTTCCCACCGGTGTACCGACCGTACTCGACCCGCTGGTGACGCGGGTGCTCGCGCCCAACGCCTCGGCCTACACCTACACTGGTACCCAGACCTATTTGGTCGGCGCCGCGGACATCGCGGTGATCGATCCCGGGCCGGATGAAGCCGCGCACCTCGCCGCACTGGAGCAGGCGATCGCCGGGCGGCCGGTGCGCGCGATCCTGGTCACCCATCACCATCGCGATCATAGCCCCGCGTCCCGAACGCTCGCCGCCGCCACCGGCGCACCGATCGTCGGGGCGGCGGCTTTTGATTTCGGCGACGACGCGCGCGCGGACGCCGCATTCGATCGCGACTACCGCCCCGATCGGGTTCTCGCGGACGGGGAGGCGGTCGCGGGGGAGGGCTGGACGCTGGCGGCGGTGGCGACGCCGGGCCACACGTCCAACCATCTCGCCTTCGCCCTGCCGCAGACCGGCGGGCTCTTCTCCGGCGACCATGTCATGGGGTGGGCGACAAGCGTGGTCTCGCCGCCCGATGGCGACATGGCCGCCTATATGGCCAGCCTGGAGAAGCTGCTCGCACGCGACGACCTGGTCTATTATCCGGGTCATGGCGACGTCGTCGACAAGCCGCGGCGGCTGGTGCGCGGCATGCTGGCGCATCGCAAGAGCCGCGAGGGTCAGATCGTGAGATTGCTTCGCGAGGCGCCATGGTCGATCGCCGCGATGGTCGCGCGCATGTATGCCGGGCTCGATCCCCGGCTGTTGCCTGCCGCCGAGCGATCGGTTCTGGCGCATCTGATCGACCTGGGCGCGCGGGGCATCGTGCGCGAGGAGGGGGCCGCATGG
>Ga0325400_1008077_pt1 | contig 10089 bp, 10 predicted proteins | sample PopdelMetagenome_2_FD_205662 | JGI IMG/M metagenome (GOLD analysis project Ga0325400, IMG submission 205662) | Populus deltoides microbial communities from Bellville, Georgia, United States - Xylem-PdKOR-R1 | ecosystem: Host-associated > Plants > Phyllosphere > Stem > Wood/Secondary xylem...
GACGGCGACAGCGTTTTCCGTCTGTTTTACGATACCATCAAAGGGGGTGACTACCGCGCCCGCGAAGGCAACGTTTACCGCTTAGCCGAAGTCAGTGTCAATATTATTGACCAGTGCGTGGCGCAGGGCGTTCCTTTTGCCCGTGAATACGGCGGGCTGCTGGCCAACCGTTCATTCGGGGGTGCGCAGGTGTCACGGACTTTCTACGCCCGTGGTCAGACCGGTCAGCAGCTGCTGCTCGGTGCCTACAGCTCCCTGAGCCGTCAGGTAACCAACGGGAAAGTAAAACTGTATCCGCGGACGGAAATGCTGGACGTGGTGATTGAAGGCGGTAAAGCGCGGGGTATCATCACCCGCAACCTGATCACGGGCCGGATCGAATCACACTCTGCCCACGCGGTATTGCTGTGTTCAGGGGGTTACGGCAACGTGTTCTACCTGTCGACCAACGCCATGAACTCAAACGTGACGGCGGCCTGGCGGGCGCACAAAAAAGGAGCCTTGTTTGCCAATCCCTGCTTTACGCAGATTCACCCAACGTGTATTCCGGTGAAGGGCGACTACCAGTCGAAGCTGACCCTGATGTCAGAGTCCCTGCGGAACGACGGTCGGGTATGGGTGCCGAAAACGAAAGAGATGGCCGAGCAGATCCGGAAAGGTCAGCTTAAGCCAACGGATATTAAAGAAGAAGACCGCGACTACTTCCTGGAACGCCGGTATCCGTCGTTCGGGAACCTGGTACCGCGCGACGTAGCCTCCCGTAACGCCAAGTACGTTTGTGACGAAGGCCGGGGCGTTGCGCCAACGGGTCTGGCGGTATACCTCGACTTTGCTGATGCTATCAAACGCGACGGCCGCAAAACCATCGAAGCCAAGTACGGTAACCTGTTCGAGATGTATGAAAAGATCGTCGACGACAACCCGTACGAAACGCCGATGATGATCTACCCCGCCGTTCACTACACAATGGGTGGTCTGTGGGTTGATTATAATTTGATGACTAACGTTCCGGGTCTGTACGCGCTTGGTGAAGCCAACTTCTCGGATCACGGCGCTAACCGCCTGGGTGCTTCGGCCCTCATGCAGGGACTGGCCGATGGTTATTTCGTTATCCCGTACACGATTGGTGACTATCTGGCGACCATCGGTCCGAGCGACAAAGTCTCGACTGATCACCCGGCATTCAAAGCCGCCGAGCAGGAAGTAACGGATACCATTCAGCAGCTGTTGTCAATCAAAGGAGAGAAAACAACCGACGAATTCCACCGAGAACTGGGCCACATTATGTGGGAGTACTGCGGTATGTCGCGTACGGCTGAAGGGCTGAAGAAAGCCAAAGGCCTAATTCAGCAGCTTCGGAAGGAGTTCTGGCAAAACGTCAAAATCATGGGTACCAATGATGAGATGAACCAGTCGCTGGAACACGCTGGCCGCGTTGCTGACTTCCTGGAACTGGGTGAACTGATGGTTGACGATGCTTTGAACCGCAATGAATCCTGCGGTGGTCACTTCCGCGAGGAATACCAGACGGATGAAGGTGAAGCCTTACGGGACGATGCCAACTATACCTACGCAGCGGCCTGGCAGTACACTGGGTTTAATCAGCAGGAAGCGCTGCATAAAGAGAATTTGGTGTTTGAAAACGTGAAGCTAACGCAACGGAGTTATAAATAAGTTTGACCGTTGACGCTTGACAACGGCTTTTGATTCGTCCTGAACACAAAAGCCGTTGTCAAACGTCAGGCGTCAGACGTCAAACGTCAAGACAATGGATATTACCTTAAAAGTCTGGAGACAAAAAAATAGCAGCACACCAGGTAAACTGGTAGAGTATAAATTAAAGGAGATCTCGCCAGAAATGTCCTTTCTGGAAATGTTCGATGTACTGAACCAGGACCTGACCCACCGCGGTGAAGATCCGGTTATCTTTGACCACGACTGTCGCGAAGGTATTTGCGGTACGTGTTCAATGTACATCAACGGACGAGCGCACGGTCCGCAAACCGGCGCGACGACCTGCCAGCTACACATGCGTAGCTTCAACGACGGTGATACAATCGTGGTGGAACCCTGGCGGGCCCGCGCTTTCCCGGTTATCAAAGACCTCATGGTTGACCGTTCAGCTTTTGACCGCGTCGTACAATCGGGTGGTTATATTTCGGTTAACACGGGTTCGGCACCAGATGCCAACGAAATTCCGATTCCCCGCGAGGTTCAGGAAGATTCAATGGACGCAGCGGCCTGTATCGCTTGCGGTGCCTGCGTAGCGGCCTGCAAGAATGCGTCGGCGATGCTGTTCACGGCGGCTCAGGTATCCCGCTTTGCGGTACTGCCCCAGGGTCAGGCTGAGCGTACGCTGCGGGCGGAACGGATGGTTGCCCAGATGGATGCCGAAGGTTTTGGGGCCTGCTCGTTTACGGGGGCCTGCTCTGTCGAATGTCCGAAATCGATTTCACTGGATCACATCGCCCGCTTGAACCGCGAGTATCTGGGTGCGAAAGTGTCTTCAAACAACGTGTAAGCAATTGACACGATACGCTTAAAAGCAGAAAGCCCGGCCATTTGGTCGGGCTTTCTGCTTTTAAGCGTCTTTTTTTCCGGGAAACAGGTATTTGGTAACAATCACAAAGAACGCCGTTACATTGACGGTTGTCGAGCCAATCAGGGCCAGCGTGACGGATTCGGGAATGATCAGCCACTTGAGACCTTCGGCAATGATAATTCCGAGGATAACAACCAGCCAGCCAACGACCATCCAGAAAATCCACTGGGCAAATTTCTTGCGCTCACTGATATCCTGGAGCAGACCAGCCAGGCGCGCCCGACGCTCTTCTTCATTATACTGGTCGAACTCGTTCTGGGAAAGGCTGGTGTTGCGGGGGTCCGTTGAAGACGATTCAATCAGTCGCTGAAAAGCTTCCTTTGCCTTCTGATTTTCTTCATTCCCCAACATCCCGGCGTATGATTTCGTTAAAGTATTCCTTGATTAAATCGTTATCGATGGGCTCCTGTTCAGAGACATTTCTATAGCTCTGTGTAACCGATTGCGACCAGGGTGAGCCCTGCGCGTGCGTCCAGTTGGAAAGCTGAATGGCACTGAAATCTTTCGCAATATCCCACGCAAAGTCGATGGTATCCTGCGCCTGTCGATCCAGCGGGGTGGCCTCATCAACGTACTCCTCTCCTACCCAACCGCCAGTCGGCACAGGCTTCGTAATCGGGTTGTTGCCATATCGCTTATAGGCATTATATACAGCCGGTATGACAGGTCCGTACTGCCAGGCCTGAATTTTATCCTGAATCAAAGGCTTTTCGTGACGGGCCAGGTAAAGTCCGTGCGCTAAATAAACTAGCTTCTGGAGCTTCATGGGAGTCACCGGTTTGCCAGCGGCAATTCCTTTGTTAATAAACTGGTTGGCAATCTCTAACGCCGGATACATACGTATTTTTCCTTACTGAATTCAATCTATTGTTTACTGAGAATCAAGAGTAAAGATACAATGAACCGAATTGATTTCATAACGGTTGGCCGTTGCTCAAGTTGAAGCTACTGACCGGCGCGCTCCTTAAAAATGGGTCTTTTAGCCATCGAAATCTAGTGAGGAATGAAGCCTTAAATAACGCAGGTAATAGCCGTTGATTCAATTCCTGTTACTTTTGCGTATCCCTATCGTTCACTAACGCAGTTCTCATGCTCATCGCCGTAGATGCCGGCAATTCGGACGTAGTCATTGGTTTACACCATCAGCAGGCGTGGCAGTATGTCTGGCGAACGCCCAGTTCGCCCGCGCAACTGGACGGTCCGGCACCGGCGGCACACTATGAAAATCAACTTCGTTTGTGGTTTCTGGAAGCCGGGATTTCGGTGAGTGCCATCCGGTCGGTGGTGTTAAGCAGCGTCGTCCCGGCGCTGACGCCGACGCTTAAACGAGTGCTCACTCATTTGTTTGGTCGCGAACCGGTAGTGGTCGGGCCCGCCATTTACCCCAAACTTCCCTTAACGATTCTTCGCCCCTACGAGATTGGTACGGATCTGGTCGCAAACGCCCTGGCGGCTTACACCAGTTACCAGCGGAACTGCGTGGTGGTCGACTTTGGTACGGCGCTAACGTTTACGACGGTGTCCGCCGACGGAGTGATCCTTGGCGTGGCCATTGCCCCCGGCCTGAAAACGGCCGTCCGGTCCCTATTTGCCAACACGGCCCAACTCCCGGAAGTGCCGCTGGTGCTGCCCGAATCAGCGCTGGGGACGAGCACGGCTCACGCCATTCAGGCCGGTATTCTGATTGGTTACGAAGGATTAGTACGCTCCCTGATCCATCACGTTCGGGCGGAGCTGAACGATGATTGTGCGGCCATTGCTACCGGCGGGTTGGTAACGGCGATTCCAACGTTACACGCTGACTTTTTTGCCGTTCGCCCTAACCTGACTCTCGACGGGATTCGCGCGATTGGTGAGCGCGTTGAAGCCGCCGACTAACTTTCCTGAACAGGCTAGTTAAGGCCCGTCCGTTTTGTTCGTTGCAGATACTGCTCCACGGACTGACTGTTTCGAACGTCCAGCGAACCGCTGTTGATGGCGTTAACCACGGTTGCGGTTGGCTCAATCAAAATGATTTTTACGTCAAACCGGGTGGAGGTTAGTATATCCGAACCAGGCACATCGGTGACATAACGCCCCTGCAGGACAACCATATTGGGGTAGGCCGTCGTTGACAAGTCGAGCAGCCCATTGCTGGAAGAGTACGGCAGTGAAGTCAGCGTCCAGGGCTGCGTAGCATCACTTTTTCTGAGGTACACCAATACCACGCCTGAATTAGCAACCCGGACATAATTTTCGGGAATATAGGTCTTGCGGGCTAAGTAAGTGTACTTTTTCGTGGTTGCGTCATAACTGCCCGCGTCACCAGCCGGGAACTGTTCTGCGGTGTATATATAACTCCACGCATTCACGTTGCCCGGGGTGCCGGGTGTGCCCGGGTCGCCTTTGGGTCCTTGCGCTCCGGTATCGCCTTTGGGTCCCTGCGGCCCCGGTGTTTCGCTGGATTGACAAGCGACTAAACCAGCCGCACTAATAAAAGCAATTACTAAGAGGGATGCTGCCTTTTTCATCATTTACCGTATTACCCGGCCTGATTGAAGCGTGCCTTAAGCAATGAGCAACCAGTACCGGTAGTTTCTATTTCCGGCAAGATGACGCCCAGAAGCCGCGAAGTCAAAACGATCCTCAGCAAACTGGCAGAGTGTGATGATTAGTTGAGAAAAGCACCGGTTGAATTGTACCCGACCATTGGCCTGAAAACAGCAAATACCTTAATAAGAAAGAGCCTTAGTGGTATTCTTTTCGGGAAAGTCGGGCGTTCCCGAAAAGAAATAGAAGGACTAAGCTAACCGCTTCTCGTAGGCGACAAAACGCAGGCCCGGCCGAAAGTCCAGCGTGATTTCACCGGCGTACACATAGCCCATTTTGGGGAACAGCTTCTGAGTTACCTGATTTTCGGTATTCGTATCGATTCGCAGAAAAGCAATGCCCCGCTGGCGGGCAACCGCTTCAGCCTGGGCCAATAGCGCAGCCGCGATCCCTTGCCCGCGGAAATGGGCATCAACGGCGAGCCGGTGGACGACAATCGCCCGCTGCGTGATATCCAGACCGGCCTGGGCGTATTCCGGGTCCTGATCTTCAGTTACGGCGGCTACGCCGGCAATGGACCCGTTTACGTCGGCTACCCAGAGCTGACTGCGGTCAATATCGTTCAGGAAGACGGCTTCGTTGGGATAGTCATCGTCCCACTGCAAATTTCCGGTTTCGCGCATCAGGGGAACCACGCGTTTTAGCAGTTGCATGAGCGCCGGCAGATCGGCGGTAGTGGCGGGGCGGATAAGCATGGCTTTTAAGGGACCGTTAAAAAGAGAACAAAGCTACTAGCAGACGCGCTTCTATCCATTTAAAACGACCATTAATTGCTAAAAAGTGAAATCGCTTAACCGACTAGCCGCCTGGTTAGTGCTGTTCTTTCCTTCCAAAAGGAAAATTCAAGCGACTTAACTCTTAAAAATCATCAATCACCGGCGTTAGTCCCCCCGCTGATTGCTTTATGGGCTGTCCATCCTTCACCCCATTCTGAGGTTCGAGTTCCTCGTCCGGGCGGCATGGAAAAAAGGCTTATGAAGCGGCCCCTTATTTTTTAAGCCTTTTTTGCGGTAGCAACCGACATTACAATGTCCTTCCGATTCTCTGGCACATTTTTCCCCTAATAGCTTATCGAACAGGCAGATATCTTCTCCAGATAAGTTGTCTTTTCACAATACAGGTCCTGAACCCGAATAGAGAGAAAAATTGCTTATTTACTCATTCGGACGTTATGAAAAAATGGTTAGTGGCCGTGGGATTGGTGGCGGGGTTAGCAGCCAAGCCAAATGACAGTAAAGCACAGACGACCTGGAATCATGGTCAGTTGGTATTGAACAACAGCACCATTCTGGAAGGTGAACTGAATTACAATTGGGTAGCGGATGTATTACAATTAAAACAAAGCGAAACGACACGCGCCTATTCGGCACAGATGATAGAAGCTTTTACTTTTTTTGACAGGCAGAGTAGCGTACTTCGACGCTTTGTTCGGGTTGATTATCCGGTTAAACCAACGCAGACGCGACCCACGGTGGTTGAAGAAATAGCCACGGGTCCCTGCAGAATCTACCGGCGACTCCACAAACACCGGGATTTGATCCGGCTCGGTGTTCCGGGCTTACTCGTTAACGAAACGACCAATGCCAAGGACGTTGATGATTTTGATTACATCATTTATACGAATAACGGCTTTATGCTTTTTGATCAGTTTCGGCGGGAGTTGATGCCCCAGATGCTGGCCGAATTTAAGCCCCAGTTAACGGAATACCTTCGTACGCACCAGCTGGACCCCAACACAACGACGACTCAGCTGATGCTGTTGATCCGATACAATAACCTAAAAGAAGATCAGGACAAAACAGCACCAATGGCGCGCCGGGAGGCCATCGGTGCCGGAGAAGATTAAGGCGGTTGGTTGCAGGGTAAGAGCGCACGCGAGAACGTGCGCCTTTTTTGGTTGAACGGTTTACCACCAGTTAGTCATCGGTTGAGGCATCCGCATGGGCCGAGTCCGTTGGGAAAGACTCAGGCGCCGGTCCTCTGCGCTTCCGTTTGCGCAGGGCTTCGTGCAGAACAAACTCAATCTGTCCGTTCACACTGCGAAACTCCTCCTGCGCCCAGTGTTCGAGTTCTTTCAGCGTTTCCGGGTTAATGCGTAAAACAAAGGCTTTTTTTTCGGTTGCCATAAAAGCAGCAAAAGACAGTAGAAGCCGGAGACGGTGCTCCTCCTGCTTCTGTTTAACTATACAAGGTTCCCGCGTTCACGACGGGGCTGACGTTTTTCTCTCCGCACAGCACCACCAGCAGGTTACTGACCATCGCGGCTTTGCGTTCTTCGTCCAGGTGAACGACGTCTTTCTCGGCCAGCCGCGCCAGGGCCATTTCCACCATACCCACGGCTCCGTCCACTATCTGCTTGCGGGCGGCCACCACGGCACTGGCCTGCTGACGCTGCAGCATTGCTCCGGCAATTTCGGGCGCATACGCCAGGTGACTGATGCGCGCTTCCAGGATGTCAACACCCGCCCGTTCGAGTCGTTCGTTTAGTTCCTGTTCCAGAAAGACGTTGATATGGCCCGTACTGTCGCGCAGAGTAATATCCGCATCCTCGTCTTCCAGAATGTCGTAAGCGTACGAACTAGCCAGCTTACGGACGGCGGCTTCCGATTGGATCTGAACAAACAACTGGTAGTCATCTACTTCAAATAAAGCCTTGGCCGTGTCGCTCACGCGCCAGACCACCACAGCCGCAATTTCAATCGGGTTACCCACCTTGTCGTTCACTTTGATGGTCTGCCCATTGAGGTTGCGAGCCCGCAGACTGATTTTGCGCTTGGTGTAAAACGGATTGACCCAGCGCAGTCCATTCTGTTTCAGGGTTCCGCGGTAGTTCCCGAATAACGTTGTAACGATGGCTTCGTTGGGGTTGATCACCGCCAGGCCCGTTAAAATAATAATGGCAATCAGCAGATCCAGCACCCCCAACAGAAGCATGTCGCGGACGAAAAAGGGAACGGCCGCGGCAAGCATCGCCAGGCCAATCAAAAGCAGCACGTAACCCGAAATGGAAGTAAGCGATTTTTCGTTCATAGCCAATTGAATGATATCATTTTGATAGCATAATAATACCGCTATTTTGAATTGGCTGCTCGTTTATTTGACAGGCGGCAATTAAACTTCCACGAAAGGCTACTACAAGCCAGAACCTTGCTAAAAAAGTCGGCCGGAAACCATAAACCCTTCAGGTTAAGCTTTCCGGCCGACACATATGCACGAATTTCTCTTACTTAATTAACGCCGTCCGCGTTAGACGGGCTTCCCGCTTTGCTGGCTTCGTCCGTCACCGCGCCCTCTACCGAATGAGCGCGGGTTACGCGCTGAATTTTGTAGTTGCGGTAAATATCAGGTTGTGGCGTGTGAGGTAAGGTAACACCGCCCGTTGGCACGGCACCCGGAACCTGTTGTTTATAATTGGGTACCCGTCCGGTAATTGTGGAAGCAGCAACCGGCGCCCCTTTCGGGTTAGACCATTTCAGGGCAGCCGCTGCCTTATTGAGGTGTTTATAATTATGCACTGAATAGGTAACGTCGTTGCGTACTTTTGAATCATCCTGCGCGTAGCTGGCCAGCGTAGAAAGGCCAAGCAGGGCTATACTAAAAAGGTATGTTTTCATGGCTTGTTCTGTCTGTTAACGTAATGCCAACACAGCAGCAGCCATTCTGACTACCGCGCCGTTGACCTCACAAAGGTCGGGCACGGGGGTTAGGCTCGGGTTAGACCCGCATTAGAACGAGATTAGAAATGCACGGAATTGATAAAAAAGAAGGCATTAACCCGCTATATACGGCTGCGAACAGCGCCTGAGTGGTCAATCAAAGCCTAGCGAGGCAGATCCACCGTAAACGTGGTACCTTTTTCGGGCGAGGACTCAACGCGGATCTGACCGCCATGCAAACGGATAATGCGTTCGGTGAGCGACAGACCAATTCCGTGACCGGGTACCCCTGTGGCGTTGCGGCCACGCCGGAAAGGCGTAAAAATAGCCTCCAGCTGATCAGCCGGAATTGCGGGGCCTTCGTTATGAAAGGCCAACTGCGCAAGTGCCCCCTGCGCCATCAGCTTTACGTCGACCGCGTGGTTTGACGAAAACTTACCGCCGTTCTCCATCAGGTTCAGAAGAGCCGTACGCAACAGCGCTTCGCTGCCTTTCAAGCGCCAGCCGGTAACCGGATTAGGGGGCGAATCAATAAGCAACCGAATGGAATACGTGGGTTGCATTCGCTGTATTTCCTGCCTCACTTCTTCCAGCAGGACATCCAGTTGCACCAGTCCTTTAGGCACCGCCGACTGGTCCATGCTGGCGTTGGCTAACAGAAGCAGGCCGTTGGTTAGCTGATTTAATCCCTGTACGTCATCGAGCACGGAACGGAGCGTGGCCCGCAGTTCGTCCGGGTCATCGTCGGCCAGGAGCGAAACCTGCAGCTGACCCGTGATGGCCGTCAGGGGCGTCCGCAGTTCATGGGATGCGTGCGACACAAACGCCCGCTGCATCCGAAAGGCGTCTTCCAACCGGTTCAGCATTCGATTAAACCGCTGCGCCAGTTGGGTCAGTTCGTCGGTATCGGCCCCCTCGGGCAGCCGCAGCGACAACTGAGACGCCGTAATTTCATCAATCCGCTGGTTAATTCGGGTAATGGGCTGAAGCGCCCGGCGGGCAAACAAATGGCCAGCCGTCAGCATCAGCAGCGTCATGATCACCCAGCCAACACTCAGCATAAGGGCCAGCTCCCGGACAGTATCCACGCCGTAGGTATCTACGGCGGAGGCAAAAATCACAAATGGCGTCTTATTTTCGGTAAACAAAACGCCCACAATCGCGCGTTTGCCCTGCTGTTCGTACACTTCCTGCCGCCGACGGACGCGATCCAGGGTAGCGGGCGTGACGGCCAGGTAATCG
>Ga0325400_1008078_pt1 | contig 10088 bp, 8 predicted proteins | sample PopdelMetagenome_2_FD_205662 | JGI IMG/M metagenome (GOLD analysis project Ga0325400, IMG submission 205662) | Populus deltoides microbial communities from Bellville, Georgia, United States - Xylem-PdKOR-R1 | ecosystem: Host-associated > Plants > Phyllosphere > Stem > Wood/Secondary xylem...
TGTGAGCAATTTGAATAGAATTCTAGTTGTCATAATACATATGAGTAGGATGAGAAAGGAAAACTTCCATATCAACAAGTAACCAACGTAACCAAACAATCTCCTTGATAATAGATGTCATAGCATTATATTCTGCTTCGGATGAGGATTGAGAAACAATAAATTGTTTCTTGTTCTTCCAAGAAATAAAAGAATCACCTAGAAAGATACAGAAACCGGTAACAGACTTGCAATCTATAGGATCACTACCATGATCAATATCAGAGTATGCACGAAGCTCCAAAGAAGAGGTGGATGAAAGTAAAAGACTTTGAAAGACTATACCCCAAAAATATTGTTGTTACTTATTTTTGGGCTCCACGTGCTGAAAATCATATGTATACCTCTTGAACCAAATGCAAGAGTTTAGTTCGTGATTGTTGAAAAATTGACAAAAGCAGAGAAGAGAGAAATGTTTTTGAAATCCTGTTTGAGCTGTTTTCTGCCCTCTTTATCCTTCCCATTTGCTGCCAAAATCATCAAGTTCCTTAGACTGACTAGGAGTCTTCATAATGCTAAATTTGTTCCTTTTTTTATCTTGTTTTTAAGGTTGGATAAATCCCTCAGAATTTGCACTAAAAAAAACTGATTCTACTACTGTCCCAATTTTTTGTTCCAACATAGGCTCTGATTCTGACTTAGTTTCATACGATATCTGACCATCCTAACTATATTCTGTCACTTATGACATGTTGAAGAATTGACCTACGCCTTTATTGGGTTCTAGGGCTCACTGTTCTTATGGTAGACTCTTAGTCAGATTTGGATGCTCGACATTGTCAGTTTTCTAAATCAGATCAGGAAATCTTTTTGACTGACCATGTTACAGCCAGATTCTGCTTTTCAAAATGAATTTACCTCATTTTGGACCCTTCATTAAAGTTGTAGTTCTACAGGTGTAGATGAATTTGGGTTTTTGAATCGCCTGATTTCAATAACAGAAGCCCAAGATATTTCCTTTTGAAATCTAGCGTGAAAGCAGAGAATCCTGCCACAAGAAGGTTTTTAGCCGAGTTTTGTTGCAATTCTGTTCTTCAAAACGAATTTATCTCACTTTGAATCCTTCATGAAAGTTGTGGACCTGTAGGTTTAGATGAATTTAGGCTTTTGAATCTCCTGATTTCATTATCAGAAGCTGAAGATATTCTCATTTGAATATCTAGTGTGAAAGTAGAGAATCCTGCCGTGTGAAGGGTTCCAGCTTGAGTTTGTTTGCAATTCTGTTCTTTAAAATGATTTTATCTCACTTTGGATCCTTCATGAAAGTTGTAGTCCTATATGTGTAAACAAATTTAGGTTTTTGAATCACTTGATTTCGATATCATAAGCTCAAGATATTCCTGTTTGAATATCTAGTGTGAAAGTAGGAAATCCTATCGCGATAAGGGTTCTTGACCGCAGGTCTAATTCGAGGGATTATGAGCTGATTTGGAGGACTTTTTTTTTTATCAAGGACTGAATTGAAAAGTTTTAAAATTAGAGATTTAATTAATGATTTAAAGGAACCCAAAATTAATTACATTGCATGCAGAACAAACCAATGTTCTGCACGCAATGAACCCTGTAACAAGTACCGTCAGCTTCTTTTCATCTTTGGTCCAAAGGCAACGACTTTGAACACCTAGGACAGCTGTGGAAAGCTGAACCATCATTTAATGGCTGGGATTCTACACATGGAGAATAATTACCAAGATCACCGAATCAATCCAAATATTTTGCTTCCTAATTAGATTTATTTGATTGCAAGCCATTTACGATTGTGTCCCCAAATTTTGTTTCCTAAATATAGATGTGTCTTAGGCTATATAAACCTTCTTTGCTGGGAGAAGAGATAAGGGGGGGAAAGAAGGTAGGCAACAAGAGAAAAAATGAGAGAGAGGCAGGCATGATAAGGAGAGAAAGAAAGGAGGCAATCGAGGAGACGAAAAAATAGCAGAGAAATGAAATAAAGAAGAGAAATGGAAAGAAGAGAAAAAATCACAGAGAACAGGGGAGAACATAGGGAGTTTCTTTCCTTCATCTCTTCGTTACTGGAGACAGAGAAAGTAGAATAAAAGAGAGGGAGAGAAGAGAAGCCGAAGCAAACAAACCAGAAAGAGAGAATACACATGGACAAAGGGAACGAAACAAGGACAGTGACAGGGAAGAGCAATCCACACAGAAGAGGATAAAAGAAAACAGAGGCTGGAGCCTCTGCACAAAGAAGATAAAGAACAGTCATAGTCGCAGCAACCCCCCATCATTTTGTTTCGCCACCTCAAGCTACCGCTAGCGATGGTGAGCACGTTCCTTCACTCCAGGTAATCTTCTTTCCTTCCCTGATCTGTCTTGTTGTTTTGTTTCCTTTGCATACAGAACGTGAGCAATTCACGTTCTGCAGCAAATGAAGATATAATTAGTCAGTTACTCTGCTGTGCATAGTAACCAGCCATCTGCTCGGGTTAGACATTAGTAGTCCAGCCCACACGGCTGGGCCGAGCTCAGCCTCGTAGAAAGAAAGTTTTCTTTTTGGGCAGGGTCTGACCCATTTCAAAAAGTCAAAAAACAATTGTCAAGAAATTTGTAATTCTCTCATATTTTGATTAACGTTGGCTTGTACTACTTATACCGTAAAGATATGAAATCCGGTTTTTGTGAAAACATTGCAAAAATTATATAGCAAAACATCTTGTTTTCATTGCATACGGCCAATACTCTAACATATTTTGAATTTCCTCTTAAAAAAAAACAAATATTCAAAGTTTAAAAAAAATGTGTTTTAGCATGGATTTCTTAAACACTATAAAAATTATTTTCTTACATTCTGGATTTTACGACATGTTTGTAAAACTCCAAAGGGTGGTGGCCAATATTCTAAAAAATACAAAAATCTTATTTTTTGGGGGGATTTCATCTATTATTCACCGTTAATGTTTGGATAAAGAAATTCCAAAAGGATGAATATCCAAAATATTATTAGGAATAACTTGTTATTATTCGCTGTTAATGTTTGATAAAGAAACCCAAAGTGGTTAATATCCAAAATATTTTTTTAGGAATAATAAGTCATCACACATCCTTGAAAGAAGCCTCGATTATAATTGAGGACATTTCAATTTTTGACTCTACGGTTTACGAGCTGTGAAAGTATGAAATAATAAGGCAAAAAGAGGCTTTTAAAGTGCTCTGAATTTCCTTAGTTTTCTAAATCTTTGTTCTTTTTCCTCGCGATTTATTATTCCTAAGGGAAAAATAAGCTCCTAAGTACATTGAATCTCCTTAAGATTTTTATCTTACCTATCTCACAAATTATAAGTTATAAATTTAGTCTGAATCAAACAAAGATTTCAAGAGATTTGCATTGTTTCTCCTTGGAACTTTATAGACATATATAAGGGTGTGATCCATAATGACCAAAGGTTCTTTCATTTTAGATTTTGAGTCGAAGTTTGTTCATCATAACAAGCTTATCCTAGCAAAACTGATGGGATTAGAAAACACCAACATCATAACAATTATAAGGCAAACCAAACATCAAGCAACTTACCTTAGGTAGGACGTACTAGAGGTGTTAATACCTTCCCTTTACACAACCAGTTCTTTACCTTAGAATCTCAGAAAGACTAGTTAGGTTTCCTAGTGACCATAATACTAGGTGGCGACTCCCATATTCATAAAATTAAAAACCCCAAAATCTATCAAGGGTTGTCGCGACACCGCGCTATGCCGCGAGGGTGCGACAGATATCGCAAAATACAAAGAACAGTTGCCTAGTGAACAGTAGTAGGAGAAGAAACAAACTGAACAACATGAACAACATATGCAATATCTGGATGAATGGTAAGATATACTAAGCTCCTAACAATAGTACGGTATAAAGTAGGATCTGTCAAAGGTAAACCATCAGAAGAAGAATACCTTGCGTTAACCTCAATGGGAGTATCTACAGTCTTTTTATCAGTAAGTCTAGCCCGCTCAAAAATATCTATAACATATTTTGACTGAAAAAGAAGATAACCTCTGGGTGATGAAGTTACCTCAATGCCCAAGAAATATCGAAGATAACCCAAATCCTTCATTTCAGACTGTCTAACCAAATCTGTCTTCAAAACTGAAATACCATCAATGTCTTCACCAATAATAATCATGTCATCAATATATAAAGATAGAATGATTCGACTTGCATTAGTTCACTTAATAAAAATAGCAGAATCATGAGTACTATAAACAAATCCAAGAGATGAGATCACAACAAAGAATTTCTCAAACCAAGCACGAGGTGCTTGTTTGAAACCATATAATGCTTTCTTAAGTTTACAAATATACCTAGAGTCATGTGAAACAACAAGAGGGGGCGTTATATAAACTTATTCTTGAAGATCTTCATTCAAGAAGCCATTTTTATATGCCACTGACGAATCGTAGCTACTGCAATAAGAGTACGAATAATAGTTATTTTTGCAACAGGGGAAAATGTCTCCTCATAATCCATACCATATTGTTGAGAGTATCCTTTTGCAACCAACCTAGCTTTGTATCGTTCAATAGACCCATCAAAATTAGTCTTGATCTTTATACACCCAACGACAACCAACAACACTCTTATTAGGAGGTAGAGGAACCAGATCCCAAGTATCTGTCTTATATAAAGCAGAAAGTCTTCATCCATAACTTGCTGCCAAAGAGGATCAAGAATTGCCTCTTTATAGGAAAAGAGCTCAAATAGACAATGAATAAAAGCTAAAAAGAAAGTAAATGATGAAAAATAACAACATTAAGTAAAATCTAGTAGTTTGTGAACTTACGAATGCGTATGAATTGACGTAGAGGTGGATCCAGAATCTCAAATGAAGCTTGAGGAGCTGTAGTTGAGAATAGAGCTTCAGGTGTGCTGGAGAATAAAGTGTCAATACCTGCAGAATTATAAGTACAAATTGGTTGAACATGGATAGGAGTATCTGAGGTACTAGGAACCTGAGATGATAAACTATCGGAATCCTCAGAAAAAAGATCTATACGAATAAGATTAGGTCTAGTCAAGGTATGAATAGTGGATGGAATAGAAAAGAAAGGTATATGCTCAACAAAGACAACATGACGAGACATATAAAGTTTCTGAGTTATTGGGTCAAAACAATGATACCCCTTTTTACCTTCATCATAACCCAAAAAGACACAAATAACAGATCGAGAGGACAACTTACTGTGTTCTACATAAAGATGAAGAACGAAACAAGTACAACCAAAAACTCTAAATAAGGAATAATCAAGGACACACTCATATAATTTTTCATAAGGAGACAAACCCGAACTATAAGATGATGGAATGGTATTAATCAAACTTACAACAGTAAAGACAGCTTCTCCCCAAAACTCACTAGGAATAAAAGCAGACAATAAGAGAGAACAAGCAGTTTGATAATGTGCCTATGTTTTCTTTCAGCAACTCCATTTTACTCAGAAGTATTTGTACATGAAGTTTGGTAAATGGTTCCATTTAAGGCAAGCAACTGACAACATTTATTAAAGGTGTATTCTCTACCCAAATTACACATAAAACATTTTATTACAACAGAATGTTGAGTTTTGACAAGAACTCGAAAGACTGTATATATCTCAAAGAATTCAGAACTATATTTCATTAAATAAACCTAACAATAACGAGTATGATCATCAATAAATGAAACATAATATCAAGACCTTCCTTTTGTGACAACAGGAGAAGGTCTCTATACATCAAAATGAATCAAGTCAAAAGGTAAAGAAGAAACATAAATATTTTGATTAAAAGGTAAAGCGGAAAAATTTGTCAGTTTACATCCACTATAATTAGAAATATCACAAGTTTGCAAATTTCCTAAAGCTCTTGTGGATGCCAAAAATCTCAAACAAGAAGATGAAACATGACCTAGATGAGAATGCCATAAATAAAAACTAGAATATGAAAACTCAAATGAAAAGAAGACAAATCAACAGTAGTAGTAGCAGCAGCGGCACCTGACACTTTTAATTCATCTAAAATATATAGTTCATTCTCCTTACGGCCTATCCCAGTTAGTTTCGGAGACTGCAGATCATGTACATAACAAAAAAAAGAAAAAAATGACTAAATAATTACTAGAATCACATAATTGACCAACAAAAGCAAGATTCAATTTGAGTTTCAGAATAAGATAAATATTAGGGAGAGATAAGTGAGGTTTGATAATAGAACCAACACCTGCTAAGGGCATGAGAGTGTCATCAGCAGTCATAACAAGAATGAAAGGTGAAGGGGATACAGAGGTAAAAGATGAAGAATCTAGAGACATGTGATGTGAAGCATCATAATTTAAGACCCATTCAGAATATGACATACCTGAGGAATTATGAGGCAATTGACTTATGGAAGGAGAAGCGAACATTGCTTATGGCTGTAATGAGAGAAACTTCTGAAATTAATCAGTTAGAGTACTAGGATCGGTGATAGAGCTTGATGAAGTTACTGCTGCAGTACTGAGGTGTGGTGGTTTATAACCCTAAGGTGGTCTATGAGCATTAGATTACGATTGGTTGTCATGCTTCTAAGCTTGATTATGTTGTCTTAACTTGGGACACTAGGCATTCCAATGACCTTTCTGCTTACAGAAACTGCACCCATCGAAACCAACTATAGTGTAAGGCTTATTCTGATGATTAGAGAATGGTTTAGAGGGTATTGCTAGAATAGAAGAATTCGAAGCAGAAAGACTTTCCTTTTTAAAATATGATTGAAGATGTATTTCTTTAACCAATAACCCACTAACAACAGAGTCAACAGAAGGCAATGAAGAACGATACAGAATTGAACCTCTAAGTCCTTTAAAATCACTGCGAAGTGCTTTTAAAAACTGTACCAATCATTGATGCTTTCTACGCTCAATATAGACACCACATGCCTTTAATTCTGCCAATTCTATAAGAGCCAATTGATCCCAAAGATCTGTCATAGCAGAATAAAACTCCTAAATACTTATATTCTTCTGATGAAGAGCTCGTATGTCATTCTCTAATTGATATTGCTTTACAAAATTTGATTGCGTGAATAACCTTTGCAGATGATCTCAAACATCCTTTGTTGTCTCATACTTCACCAACTGCATACCTATGAAATGCTCAATAGAATTGTTGATCCAAATACTAATCTTTGCATTGTTTGTTTCCCATGTATCTATCAAAACAACATCCTCCTCCTCAGTATTCTTGGGTATTGCATAAGTTCTACCAATATATCTCTGCATCTTCTTACCTTTAAGAAAATTTCTTATTACATAACTCTAATACGAATAATTCTTTCTATCCAACCTCACACTCATAAACTAAAGCGAATCATCTCTTTCGGTAGCCATAATTAACAAACAAAAAGAACCAGAACACAAAAGCAACGAAAAACAAAGTACCAGATTGTAGAAACTAAACAGATATCACAAAAACTAAACAAATATCTTCTTAAAATTATACAATTACTCCAAAACACAACAGAAATTGCAGAAACTGAATGTAAATATCAAATTACAGAAGCTAAAGGAAACACAAAATACCACTCAAAAAAGTTTGTGGCGGAGTTAAATCCACGAAAATTATGTTTGGGATTAAGCCTTGTTCCATAAAATCAGCTCTGATATCATGTTAAATTAATTCGGATTAACATAAAAGAAAAACGAACATAAAAAAGAAGGAAGCTGAAATTCTCATTAATCTGTTTATTCTAAAGTGTTTAAGTTAACCTAAATACAAAAGGATTATATATAAGTTAAACTGAAAATACTATTCTACCATTAACAAATAAAACAAAAGTAAATGTATTATTTAACAACTATAACATTAAAAGTACAGAGTGATCATTCTTTCAACATACAATGAAAGAAAAGGAGTATAAAATATATATACCTTATCAAAGTTGAGGTAAAAAGATCATCACAAGACATACCAAAAATATACCCCAATTGACTCTTATACCAATATTATATAAAAAAAAAAGGTTTAAAAGCAAATAAAAAGGTTTCTAATGTAAATGAAGGCAAAAAAAGAATCCAAATATAAAAAAAATACTTGTCATATGTTGCTCCAACACAATCCAACATGAGCACTCTCATAATCAGTAAATTTAATTGACCTTGTAGCGAAGGGCATAGGTGATAGCAAAAAAACAAGGACCTTCAATATCTTATAAATATAAAATGTTAGGCAAACATTGCTTGCATTATAAAATATAGAAACATGCAATAAATGCAATTAGGATGGAAATCTTCTTTATTAAAATTTGTTGGCATAAGAATTTTAATAGTAGAAGCTCTCATATAGATACACCCGAGTCATTGACAATGTAATAAGGGGAAAAAAACCCAAGAAAAAAAAGGTACCAACTGCCACTGATGATATCCTTTAAAGATGAGAATCTTGAGAGGTAGCTTAGCTGGTCAAGTCTTAGGTTTGCTCCCCAATGTCACGAGTTCGAGTCCTCTTAGAGCCATTGGAGGATTACATGGTCGTTAACTTTAGGGTCCATAGGATTTTTCGAGGTGCGCGAAAGCTGGTCTAGACACCCATGTTAATAAAAAAACAAGATGAGCACATTCATTTAAGAATAAACCAAGAGAGTTTGTTAGGATATGAAATAATCACAAATGAGCACATTCATTTTCCAACATCAAATAATAAAACATAAAATAAATATCTCTTGTTTTTTCTTTTCAATTAATTTTTTTGTTTAATTTTATTTTTTAATATTAATTTTTTTCTATTTAACTATCATACTCTCATGACACAGATCTCAGGTTTAATGGGTTAACCCAATTGACTTAAATTTTTTTAATTAGTTTTTTTCTTTCAATTTCATCATTTAATATTGATTTAATTGAGAATTAAATTTCATGATTTGTTTTGTTTACTTTTCATTAAATTATCATGATCTCATTACACAAGAATAATACTTAACGGATTAACTCGAGTTAACTCGGGTTGTTTTTTATGTATTTAATTTAATTGATTTTTAAAAAAAATTTATCATTCAATATTGGATCGGTTGGGAATTGAACTTCATATCCAATAACTACTCTTCAGCTTTTTTTTTTCAACTTCAAACTTAAGTTTACATGTTGTTGCCTTCTAAATATCTGTGACTTTCTCATCACTACCATCCTACAAGGTCTAAAGTTCAACACCAATTATAGCAACGGGCTCAAAACTAAGTTTTTTAAACTCAAAGTTGTTGATACCTATTTTTGGGTCCCCTTACAAAAAAGAAAAAAATTAAAAAATCAAAAAAAATATTCGAAAGAAAACAAAAAATAATAGCAGTGAGAAGAGGATACCAAAGTTTAGAGCAATTGAGGACTGAATTAAATAGTTCAAAAAGAACAAGGATTGTGCTGTAAATGGTGCTAAAATCCAGGGGTCCAATTATAATTTATCCATGGGCTTGATTACAAAATTATGAAACCCCAAGGACCAAATCAAAAATAGCCATTTGAATTGGAAAACGAAGCCGTTTCTTGGACAAATGTTCATTGACTTCTTCCTCGGCAACTGTTTCAGTAGTAAAGGCAGTAGAGATGTTTCAGTAGAAAAATCACTAAATTGCTTCAGTTAAGGGGTATGTTTCATGACTATTATCCCTCTGCATGTCGTTACCAAGCCGACCGTTACCATTGCATGGCATTCTCTGGCCTTATAAAAGCTAGAGAAAGGCCATGATCAGGAAAAAAAAAAAAAAGAGAGAAGGAAAACACAGAAAACGAGAGAGAGAGGAGGGAAAGAAAACAAGAGAAGAATTGAAAAAACCAAAGGGAGACGAAAGGGGGACGAACGAACATAAGTGAAAAATAAAAGGCACGCCTCAACTTCTTCATTAATATTAGTTCCAAAGCTTCATCTTTAACAATCATTGCACCAGAAATAAAGCATTCCAGAGGAAGAAAAAAAAGGGGGGAGACATGAAGAAACAAGAAAAAAAGAAAAGGATTGAGAGAACAGGAGACAGGCATGAACAGGGGAAATAAAAAGAAGAAGACAAAATAGAAGGGAAGCCAGACGCAGTGAGTGGCATCCTA